>JUEG02000389.1_pt1 | contig 19946 bp, 10 predicted proteins | sample 432341 | NCBI WGS metagenome assembly JUEG02 (sample SAMN02953476, study PRJNA257561) | rock porewater metagenome | biome: terrestrial; feature: Opalinus Clay rock; material: porewater; isolation source: Opalinus Clay rock BIC-A1 borehole | place: Switzerland: Mt Terri URL, St-Ursanne ... | reverse complement strand
ATGCACGGTGGAAATCTCCGCAGAGCGCAAGAATTATACGGTTTAGATTCATTCCTTGACCTTTCCGCCAATATTAATCCTTTTGGACCGCCAATCGGGGTTTGGGAGTCAATACAACAAGGAATGAGAGAGATAGTGAATTATCCCGATCCTGAAAGTCTGGCCTTTAGAGAAATGCTTTCCAACCATCTGGGAATACCGACTGAATCGATTATGGTTGGCAACGGAGCTGGTGACTTAATATTCACGATCGTACAAGCGTTAAAGCCTAAGAAAGTGGCCATTCCTATTCCGACTTTTAGTGAATATGAACGTGCTGCGCGGTGTGTAGGATCTGAAATAAGCTATATTCCGCTAGGACCTGAAGGTTGGGCGAAATTTGATCAATCGGATGGAAGCAGTGAACTATCGAGTGACGAGAGTGATAGAGACTTACTGTGGCGGGAATTCCTGAAAGGGTGTGACTTGCTCTTTCTCTGTTCTCCCCATAATCCGACGGGAAGTCATCTGAGCATAGACATGTTTGAACGGATCCTTCGTATAACCAAAGAATTAGGCTGTCGGATTCTTTTTGATGAATCGTTCCTAGATTTTCTTCCTGATGAATTACGTCAGTCCACCCGTAGTTATCTAGAAACCAACGAGCATCTCATCGTTTTATACTCTTTAACAAAGTTTTACAGTTTGCCTGGTTTGCGTTTAGGTACAGTTTTTGCGGATAAGTCTTTACTGGCCAGATTCGATCAATACCGCGATCCTTGGTCAGTCAATGTTCTTGCTCAGCATGCCGGGATCGCGTCACTTGAGGATATGAAGTTTCCTGAGGATGTTCGTGAAAAGTTGCGAGAGAGTCGAGCATTATTTTATCGAGAATTTGCTCAATCTGGTTTCTCACATTTAAAACTTTGGCCAACGACGGTGAATTTTGCTTTGATCGAGGTTTCGGATCACAGGTTAGGAGAATTGATCGGTCATCTAGGCAGACAGGGGATTCTGGTTCGTGACTGTTCCAACTTTACAGGACTTCCAGGGAATTATATTCGGGTTGCAATCAAAGATATCTTAGCCATGCAGCGCCTTATTGAGGGTTTAAAAGTATACTATTTGAAAGGGGAGCAATAATTGCTCCTCTTTTGCATTTGAGAATCGCACAGGTCTAGTTCGGTAATCTAAAATAAGCAGAAGCCGTGCATACTAGAGAAAGCATTCCAGCATAAGGCAATAGAATTTTATATGTTGCAAGGACTGCTAACTAGTACGAATAGGGCGGTGATTTTATGGTGTGGTCTATTCTCCTCTTGATAAGCTTTCTTCAGGTCATTCTGATTGGGTCAAAAATTCTCATGGAAAACAGAGCACCGGCAGTAACTATCGGTTGGATTTGTACACTTGCAATTCTACCCGTCTTAGGAGCGATCATTTTTATAATCATGGGTCAGAAAAATCATCGACAGTTATTTCGTAACAAACATATTCCCAATAATCGATTAGTTCAAATGCTGCGACAGCAAACGGACTACAATCATGGAGATCACTTACCTCAACAAACTGAGTCAAACCGTAAGCTGGTAAGACTTCTTTTGAATAGCGGCTTTGCACCATTAACTCTCCATAATCAGGTTAAAATTCTTCTGAATGGAGGAGAAAAATTCCAAGCTTTATTCAATGCTTTAGAGGGAGCTAGCAACCACATACACCTTAGTTATTTTATTTTTAATGATGATGAAATAGGGGCAGACGTATTGAAGATCTTAGAACGCAAAGTTAATGAAGGCGTGGAAGTGCGAGTACTATTAGACGGAATCGGAAGCATCTCAATTAGAGGCAGTTTTGTACGGAGCATGCGTCAAGCCGGGCTTCAGGTCGAATGGTTTTTTCCAATTCGGTTTCCTTTTATAACCTCTAGAGTTAACATGCGCTACCACCGTAAAATTGTTGTGGTGGACGGTCGTGTTGGCTTTATGGGGGGATTAAATATTGGGGATGAATATATGTCTCGCGATCCTAAATTAGGTTTTTGGCGAGACACGCATATACAAATAGAAGGGGAAGCAGTTCATACGCTTCAAGCTATATTCCTGAACGACTGGTATTTTGTGACTCGTCAAGAATTTACAGATGCTCGTTATTTTCCACAAGTTTGCACAACTCAGGTACAGCCTATGCAAATTGTAGGAGGAGGGCCTGATTCAAATTGGACGTCAATTTGGCAAGGGTTTTTCAATGCGATTACCATGGCCAAACACTGTGTTTGCATCGAAACCCCATACTTTGTTCCAGATGAAAGCCTGATGATGGCCCTTAAAACGGCAGCACTTAGTGGCATAGAAGTAAGGCTTGTTGTGCAGGGAATTCCAGAACATAACCTGACGTATTTAGCGATGCATTCTTATTTCGAAGAATTACTTGAAGCGGGTGTAAAAATTTATAAATACATGAAGGGGACCTTTCACGCCAAGGTATTCTTTATCGACAATGAGCTAGCTTCTGTAGGGTCAGCAAATATGGATCACAGAGGTTTTCTGCTTGATTTCGAGATTTGTGCTTTTGTCTATGATCAGTATTTAGTTGAAAGGCTAAAACTTGATTTTGAACAGGACATTAACGACAGCATCGAACTCGACCTTCCATCCTTCCATAACCGATCTGTATTACAACGTTTTAAAGAATCAGTAGCTCGCTTGTTCTCGCCTCTTTTATGATTATTCTAAATAATATTTATTAGATAGCCTCATCAGAAAAGGCATCCGGAATACGTCTATAGAATAGTAAGGATAACCCACATACTCTTGTGAAGAAATAATGTGAGTTTAACTGCTACTGCTTATCCTTGATATAGTAGCTGATAAGAAGAGAGACGGAAGGAGGCTGACGACGAGGTGGAAGCCAATGCGTCCTTTGATGAGACCTACGAAGTAATTTTTCCATTAATCTACCGATATGTATCCATCCGTATTCCTAAGCCTGATGTGGAAGATGTGACAGCCGAAATTATCGTGAAAGTTTGGCGGGGCTTGCCAGATATTGAGAAGAAAAACGCACTTAAAGCATGGGCTTTAAAGATTGCTTCTCATCAAATTGCTGATTATTACAGGTCACGTAAACGCACTCCTGCAATTACTTTAGAGGAGATTCCTAAACCTCTACCTCAGGAATCCGATCAAAGTGAGACATGGGCAACTCTTTTAAGTGTTGGAGAAGCCTTGGCTAAGCTTTCCCCTCAACAGGTTAATGTCATTCAGCTTCGTTTGATCGAAGGTTTTTCTGCCGGTGAAGTGGCGGAAATTCTAGGTACAACTCATCAGGCGGTGGACAGCCTCTTATACCGAGCGAAAAAAGGGTTCCGGAAAATTTACCAAGGGAACTCGGACAAAGGAGGAAGATGTTGATGAACAGGTTTTTTATAAATAGAACGGATCTCACATCCCTCTGGGAAGAAGACGGTGATTTGAAGCGAATGAAAGCTTTCTTCAATACTATCCAGTCAGATTCAGCTATGAATGAGCAAATTAAACAAAGTATTAAGCAAAAAGCCTTAGAAAAAATGACAAAAGAAGAAGAACCTGTAAGCTTGCCACCCATTGTGGAGGATGGCTTAGTTCAACGAATCCGTGCCAAATTGCGTACAATTTTCGGGTATAAACCATGGAAACTTGGAGTTTCAGTCGCCGCAATAGCAATGTTGGTAATCCTTGGGCAAGGGGTTATGAACGGCTCATTTGATTTACTTCCACGTATGGCTAGTCAAGAAAAATCCACCAACATGGCTATGGATCAGCCAAGCTATGGAGCTGCTGAAGACGGTATGAGAAATAAACCAGGGGGTGTGGCACCTCAAGCGCCCTCTCCGGAATCGAAGAGTGCTGCTTACTCTACAGATATGGATATAGGAGGAAATAGACAAATCCTTCCTGTCCCACCCGACCAAGCGCTTGTTCCGCCGGCAGATGAAGGGATCCCCCGGAAAATTACTCATGATATGTCAGTGACCCTAGAGGTGGTAACTATTGAAGATGTCGTTGCGCGAATTAGCAAGGAAGTCCAGCAACTCGGTGGGTATGTCACCTCATCACAGCAAAACGGATCGGATAATCATTCATCCGCTCAAATGACAGTAAAGATACCGGCAGAAAAGCTTGATGGGTTAAGTGGTTTGCTTCCAACGCTGGGCAAAGTGCTTAACCAGCACATGACTGCCAATGACATTACAAATCAATACTACGATTCCCAAGTTCGTCTGCAAACCCTTGAAGTCCAAGAGAAACGATACCTAGAAATCTTAAACCAGGCAAAGACTGTGGAAGAGGTCATTAAAGTAGAAGACGCGCTGGGGAACATTCGTCAACAGATAGAACAATTAAAGGGTCAGCTTAAACTCTGGAACAATGTTGTGGAATACTCCACCTTGAACCTTCAAATTGTTACGCTCAAGAGTCCGAATCTCAATGTAGAGAATCCTTGGCAACCAATTTCCTGGATTACAACTTGGCAAGCAACTAAAGACGCAGTGTTGAAAACCCTCAGCAGTTCTTGGAATGCCATAAATTATCTAGTAGTCGGTTTGGGCTATGCATTCCCTTATCTGATTATTGGTACACTGGGATGGGTTGCTTACCGTGTCTGGAAAAAACGAAATATGTGATAGGAGAACTTTACGAATACTAAAAATATCTATATACTAAGAGTAGGATTGTTGAACCGTTTTCAAAGCCTCCCCATCACCCTGTGTAAGGTGGGGAGGCTTTTTAGCATAGGTAAAGAGGGGGTATGAGTTTGAAGATTTCAAAACGAGTAAGATCTATCCTTGGGATTTTTGTCATAGCAATGGGTGCCATAGTTGCTGCATTCGGCATACAGGGTTTTATTGTCCCTGCTGGGTTAGGCGGAGGTGGGATAGGCGGGATTTCCTTGCTCCTATTCTATACATTGAAGCTTCCAATTGGACTCATGACCTTTATTTTAAATATCCCCTTATTTGTTTTAGGCTGGCGGGAAGTAAATAGAAAATTTGTTTTTAAGACAATATGGGGCTTGGCAATTTTTTCATTATTTTTGGACCTGTTCAAAGGGGTGCAAACAATAGCGATTGTCGACGACATTTTTCTGGGAGCTCTATATGGCGGAGTGATCTCAGGGGTTTCTGCAAGTCTGATTTTTCACTTCGGTGGTAGTCTGGGCGGCACGGACATCGTCTCCAAAGTTATTCAGAGAAGGTATGGAGTTCCCATGGGAACATCTTCCCTGGCTATTAATGCTTTTATTATCATGATATCCTGGGCAATACTTGGTTCAAAGGCTGCCCTTTATACCTTGGTTATGTTGTTCGTCTATGGTCGTGTGCTCGATCTCATCCAGAGTGGAGTACCAGCAAAATCTATAACGATTATTTCAGATAAATCTGAGGCCCTAGTTGACAAAATAATGGCGGACTTGGGTCGAGGAGCGACTTTTTTACATGGGCGAGGTGGGTACTCCTGCGAACCAAAAGACGTAATTATCTGTGTCGTCAGTCTGCCGGAAATAGGCCGACTTAAACAAACAGTTCGGGAAGTCGACCCTAATGCCTTCATGATAGTCCAAAATGCCGGAGAAGTTTTCGGTACAGGCTTCGTTCCAAACGATTAAACAATCGTTTGAATTTTGTAGCGTTTGTTTATCGAGCTTAGTATCATGACCCGGTAAAAATTTCTACTTAATTTCAGAATCTAGCATTTTTAGCTCACTCAATGTAGCTAATCGATAACCGCGAGCTCGGAGAGCATCAATAATTGGTCCCAAAGCTTTGACGGTTTGAGTACGTTGGTAACCACCATCATGCATGAGAATAATAGCGCCGGGAAAAACGGTTTTAATAACATTATCGACGATGAGTTTTACACCTGGGTTACGCCAGTCTTTGCTATCCACACTCCATAACGCTACGATATGGCCATTCTTCTTAACGGTTTCCAGCTGTAATTTAGATAAGAACCCACCTGGAGGACGGTAGAAATATGTGTGGACACCTGTTGAAGCGAAGACTACTTGGTCTGTTTTCTTAATCTCTTCAACCAAACGACGTTGCTGATAATCATGGTTAAAGCTATGGTTTCCGATTTCATGTCCTTCAATAACTATGCGTTTTAACAAGTCCGGGTTATCTTGCGCTGCCTGCCCCAACACAAAGAACGTGGCCCGAACATTCTTTTCTTTGAGGATATCTAATATAGCAGGCGTATCGATTGGGTCTGGCCCATCATCAAAGGTCAGAGCTATGGCTTTTTCCTGAGTATTGGCCTTATAATATGTTCCAGGCGCCCGAACCAGAGATGGAGTCGTTAGAGAACTCTGTGTTATAGTGAGTATCACTCCGAATGTGAGCAGAAGCAGAAAAGAAAGAACGAGCTTACGGCGGGATAACACATAAATGCGTACAACGTTCACCCCCAAACTTCTATATATCTATTGATGAACGCCCAATTCCATGCCTGTCAATCATTATTAATAACTTTCTGCGACTGTGTGCGTTGTGTTTACTAATCTTTGAGCTAATCAGAAATAGGAAGTGAGATTATTGAGAATTCGAATCGGAGTGGATGGCGGAGGCAGTAAGACAAAGATTGTCGTTTTGGACCCTTCGGAACAAGTACTTCGTACTATACTCAAACCAGCGAGCAATTATCATGTGGTAGGCATGAAACAAGCTACTCTGCATATCCTTGAGGGGATTCGTGAAGTCCTGCAGGGGGATACAGTGGAGGGGATCGGAATCACCCTGGCTGGTATTGACATGACTGAGGATTGGATAATAATGAAAAATGCCCTTAAGCCAGGTCTTAAAGTGCTTCTTCAGGACGCAGGGACTACGTTCCAAGGAGTTCCAGTGGTTTTGGAGAACGATGTTTTTGGAGCTTTAATGTCCGTTCAAGGGAACTTTTCTGGGAATGTTTTAGCTGCTGGAACCGGAGCTATCGCCTTAGGGATTAACATTAAGGGTGAAGTTATTCGAGTTGGCGGATGGGGTCATATCATAGGGGATGAAGGTGCTGGCTATAGTATTGGACGAAAGGCTCTAGCAGCAATGGTGGCCTCCTACGATGGGTACGGCCCTAAAAGCCTATTAGAAACCAAAATCACTGAGTATTTAAAATTGTCCGAGGTGCGTGAAATTCTCCACTGGCTTTACGCTAGTAAGCGTTCGAACCGAGAATTCGCTGCTTTGGTTCCTGTGGTCGTTGAAACTGCTCAGATGGGTGACTATATTTCTAAAAGAATACTTGATGAGGCCGGTCAAGCCTTAGGATTATTGACGATGGCGCTCTTACGCAAGACCCATGGCTCGGAAATGGGGTTGGTAGGCGGGATTAGTCATAGTTGGAAGTGGCTGGAGCCGTCATTTTTAGACACGATTCAAAAAGAGTTCCCTGGTCTGCAGTTAATTAAGCCTAAAAATCCCCCTGCAGTTGGATCTGCTCTCTTAAGTAAGATTCGCCAAGTAAGACACATCGAATTATAAGGAGACTTTACGATGAAACCGGATAAGATCTTAGACTTCCATGCTCACTTTCCTGCAAAAACTGGTATCGCTAGGAGAGAACTCCACCCCTTGGTCAAAGCCTATACCAGAGAACTAAAAGAGCAGTGGCGAACAGTGTTCGACTTTCCAGAACCCGAGAGAAAGATGCGAGGTATTACAGTTCAAGGAGAGCGTTGGGCTGCGGAAGTGCAGAATAATCAGTTAGAGAAGGTTGTTTTCATGACGGGAGGAGGGAATAAGGTTCTTTCCGAAGTTGTACGAAAGCATCCGCAAGAATTTTTGGGCTTTGCTCATCATGACCTCTGCTCCCCTAATGCCGTGGAGGATATGCAGTACGCGCTGGATGAACTGGGCTTGAGTGGGTATAAATGGTTTGGCCCTATGACCACAAAACCGTTTGAATCACCCGAGTTAAAGCCCTTTTGGCGCCTGTTAGCGGACCGAAAGATACCTGTTTTAATTCATTTTGGTGTTTTAGGTGGTCCTGGAGGAATTATACGCCATCCTAGAATCAGTCCTATTACCTTGGCTGAGGTGGCCCAAGAATATACTGATATTCCCTTCGTCATCCCACACTTCGGTGCAGGATATTTTCAAGACCTGCTTCACTTGGCATGGTCGAGCCCTAATGTCTATATTGATACCTCCGGATCAAACGATTGGACTCGCTGGATGCCCCATCCGCTTTCTTTAAAAGATCTGTTCGCCAGAGCCTTGGATACGATTGGTTCGAAGCGGATTATTTTTGGCACAGATTCAAGTTGGTTCCCTCGTGGTTGGTCAAAGAAGTATTTCGATCTCCAAACCCAAGTGTGTACCGAACTGGGAGTGTCCCAAGAAGAAATGAATGCCATCTTTCACCAGAATGCAGTGAACCTTTTGGGACTTGACAATAAAGAAAAAGTTCCTTGCCAATAGGCTAGGAACTTTTTAGGGCTGCCAGAGGAATCAGGAAATATAGCAGGGGCAATTCACGAATTGCCCCTGCAGGATTATAATATGCATATCATGTCTTAGAGAGGGGCGATTTGTTTGGGTTTGCGTTTCGTGTTTGGCCGCGCAGGAACAGGGAAGAGTACCTTGTGTTTAGAAGAAATTCGCCAAGAGCTTCGTCTGAAGCCCTGGGGTGCACCATTGATACTCCTCGTCCCCGAGCAGGCAACCTATCAGATGGAAGTAGCTTTGGCTAATACACCTGATTTAGGTGGAAGTTTACGGGCGCAAGTCTTAAGCTTTCGACGGCTTGGCTGGCGAGTGTTTTCTGAAACTGGGGGAGGGCAAAAGGTTCTGATCGGCGCGATAGGCAAACGGATGCTCCTGCGACGAATCCTCTTAAAGCATCGTCTTCATTTAAGTGCGTTCGCACGTTCCGCTACCAGGCCAGGTATGGCGGATCTCCTCGCTCAAGCAATTGGAGAATTTAAAACTTATCGGATTGCCCCAGACGACTTGCGAAAAGTTAAAAACACTACTGGGCTATTATTGGATAAACTTCAAGACTTAGCCCTTATTTATGAAGAATTTCAAGCTGCTTTAGGACCAGGAATTCTTGACCCTGACGACGAGCTGTCAATTTTGGCAGAAAAGATCCCTTCTGCACCCCTTATCCAAGGGGCACAGGTCTGGGTGGATGGGTTTACTGGATTTACCCCTCAAGAACTTGAGGTCTTGAAGATGATCCTTTCCAAGGCCAGTGAAGTTGTGATTACCTCCCCACTGGATCCAGGTTTACTCGTCGATGAAAGCCAACTGGAATCGACGATCAGTAAAGTAGGAGAGGAGTTATTTACAGGACCTTGGCAGACCTATCAAGATTTACTACGCATCTCCTCGGAAACTGGTACTCTTTTACACCCACCAGTTCGGCTTGGAAATACGGCGCGCTTTAAGCATCCTTGGCTCTGGCATTTAGAAAGATATTTTTCTACTTATCCGACTGTCGTTTACGGAGAGTTTCAGTCTGCTGCCCTAATGTCTAAGCTCATTGAGTTCCCTATTACAGAGAGCCCCCTGAGGGAAGGCGTTCAGATTATTTCAACCGTCAATCGGCGAGCAGAAGTAGAAGGGGTCGCGCGGGAACTACGAAGTTTAGCCAGGGATGAAGGGTTCTCCTGGAATGAAATGGCGGTCATGACTCGCGACCTTACAGGTTATCATGAGCTGATTACGCAGGTCTTTACGTCCTATGAGATCCCTTATTTCTTAGATCATAAACGTTCAGTCTTGCATCATCCCTTGATAGAGCTGATTCAATCCGTACCAGAAGTGGCAGAGAGCCGTTGGGCTTATGAACCACTTTTTCGTTGTTTAAAAACGGACTTTTTCCCACTGCAACGGGATGCCATCGACTGTCTGGAGAACTACGTACTTGAGCACGGAATACAAGGTGAAGGGTGGAACAGAAACGTTGCGTGGAGATATCATCGTCAGTGGTCTCTGGGACAAAATGAAGCACAATTAGCCACTGAGATTAAATTTCAAGCTCAGCTTAATTCCAGTAGGGAGACTATTTACACCCTCATGGCCCCCTTTGTCCAACGGGTTCGACCAAGTAGCAAAGCGGACTGTTTATCTGTCCGAGAAGTTACCGAGACGCTGTATACCTTTTTAGAAGGGCTTGATGCTCCAGCGACCTTAAAGAAGTGGTCGCTAATGGCTCAAGAAAGGGGAGACCTCAGCGAAGCAAAACTGCACGAACAAATCTGGGAAGCTGTCATGCTTGTCATGGATGAAATGGTTGCAGGACTTGGTGATGAATGCCTGGAGCTTGCAGACTACGCCTTAATTCTCTCTTCAGGGATAGAAGCGATTGAACTCGGGTTGATTCCCCCTGGGCTGGATCAAGTCCTAGTTGGATCGTTAGAGCGTTCTCGGAATCCGGAAGTGCGGGTACTCTTTCTGCTCGGAGCAAATGAGGGTGTACTTCCAGCCAGACCTGTCTCGGATGGCGTCCTTGACGAAGAGGAAAGGAAACAATTAGAGCTAGCAGGGGTTGCTCTTGCTCCGAAAGGGAAGGCTCAGACCTATGAAGAACAATTCTTTATCTATACAGCCCTCACTCGAGCCATAGAAAAACTTGTAGTTTCCTATCCATTGACAGATGAAGAAGGGAAAGGTCTAGTCGTTTCGCCTATTATCCCACGGCTTAAGAATCTTTTCCCAGCTCTCATGGAGCGCTTCCAAGGAAATCAGGAGGATATATACCGCATCAGTCATGCAGATTCAGCGCTTCAAGCTTATGCGGAGCAATTGCGTACGTTGCGCCAGGGAGAACCGCTTTCTCCCCTTTGGAGGGCTACTGAACAGTGGTTAAACCAGGACCCCATCCGTCAAAATCAAGTGAAGCAATTACAAGCTAGTCTCTTAACTCAAAATCAGGAGGACAGGATTCAACGCCCACAAGCCCGCCGTTTATACGGCAAACGGCTGAAGGCCAGTGTTTCTCGCTTAGAACAATTCGCTAGGTGTCCTTTTGGACATTATGCTCGGTACGGTCTGAAGCTTCGTGAGAGGGCAACCTATCAGCTCTCCAGCCCAGATATGGGTGAATTCTTCCATACTTTATTACATGATTTTGCGATTCAATTGCAGGAACGGGGCTTAGATTGGGGGAAATTAACGAAGGCAGAATCTTGGGCACTTGTCAGTGAACTGTCAGATCAACTCGCTCCAAGTCTTCAGCATGAAATCCTCCTAAGTAGCGCCCGCTACCGCTATTTAACTCATAAACTCAAACGTACTGTTCATCACGCTGTTCGAGTACTTGGAGAACATGCTCGTCAAGGGATATTTATTCCGATCCAGCTAGAAGTGAGGTTTGGGCCTACTGAAACCCTCCCTGGGGTTGACATCCCATTAACAGAAGGTGATTCTCTACTTTTATGTGGCCAAATTGACCGCGTAGATGCTGCATTCTTAGACGGAAAAGTGTATTTGCGTATTCTTGATTATAAATCTCGCGAATTATCCTTAGGGCTGGATGCTATTTATCATGGGCTAAATCTTCAATTGCTTACTTATTTAGATGTCGCCTTACAAGGCGCTGAGGTCTTACTCAATACGACTTCAGCTATGCCCGCACTGAAATCCAGTTTAGAAAACTCTGGTGTTGAATTTAATGCAGAATCAGAAAATGTCTTTCCTGAGAAGATTCCGGCGGGTTTTCTATATTTTCCTGTACTAGAACCACAGCTAGCGAACAAAGCTCCCATATGCTCGGAAGAGCTGGAGCAGCAACGCGTCAAAGCTGTCAAAGTAGGAGGGTATTTATTAGCCAATCCACGAGTCTTAGAAGCTATGGACTCTTCCTTTTGTTCAGGACAATCTGATTTACTTGGACTTAAATTGAAAAAGGACGGTACCTTCACAAAAGGGGCCAACGTCCTTACCGAGGATCATTTTGCCTCATTAAGTACCTATCTTCATCAATGGTTCCGACAAACAGGAGAAGAAATATTAGATGGAAATATATCACTCTCGCCTTATCGTCGTGGGAAGAGTAATGGATGCCAGTATTGTTCATACAAACCTGTGTGCCACTTTGATCCTTACCTACCCGAAAACCAATATAGGGATCTGTCTGTCTTAAAGCCAGAAGAAGTTTTGAGGCGCATAGAAAACGTGGCAGAAGATAACCGTAGTTCCGGCACATACTCAATTTCCCAAACTAATACAAAGGGTTCACGCTTAAACTGGTTAGACGATACAGAAGATGAAAATTGCACTGAAAAGACAGATAAGACAGATAAGACAGATAAGACTTCAGGGTTTAAAGGGGGGGATCTGCGTGAGTAAACCCAAGTGGACAGCGGAACAACGTGCCGCTATCACGTTACGTGGCCAAATCCTAGTCGCTGCTGCAGCTGGTTCAGGCAAAACAGCCGTGCTAGTAGAACGGTTAATTCAGCGTATCACTAATCCTGTAAAGCCTGAGGATGTGGATCGTTTTCTTGTTGTAACCTTTACTAAAGCAGCATCAAGTGAGATGCGAGAGCGTATCGGCAAGGCCTTAGACGAAGCCTTATTTGTGGCACAAGAGACTGTGGAAGTGGAACGTCTCCTCCGTCAACGCACCCTGCTTCAGCGGGCAAGCATTACTACGTTGCATTCTTTCTGTTTAGAGTTAATCCGGAAGTATTTTTACCAAATTGAACTTGATCCAGCATTTCGCGTGGCAGATCAAGCAGAGGCTGATCTTCTACGCCAAGATGTCGTGGAAGAACTCTTTGAATCCAGGTATGAACGTGTTGACCTTGCTTTTTTGAAACTCGTCGATGCCTTCGGCTCGGATCGTGACGATCAACCATTGATGGAACATGTTTTACGTCTGTACTCATTTGCCTATAGTCAACCCCAACCTGCACTTTGGCTTGGAGGGCTTGAACAGGCCTATGTGTGGGACGATATTGAATCCATGATGCAGAGTGATTGGGGACGAGCCGTTCGCCAAGGACTCATGGATCTTGTGAGTGAAAGTTTAAATATACTTGAACGAGCTGAGGAGGTCGCCCAGCGCCCAGGTGGGCCAACTCTATATGCGGAAACTTTACAAGATGATATAAACCGAGTTCGATTACTAAACAGCGCATTAATTGATGGAGATTGGGTTCAGATTGAAGCACAGTTTAAAAATGCCGTGAATTATCCCAGGCTCCCAGCCGCACGTTCAAAAGTAAAGAAGAATGGTGCTAAAGATTGTTCAAATCCCGCTCTCGAAGCAGATGCTGCTCTAGAACAAATGCGTCAAAAGAATTTACAAGAAGAATGCAAGAAATTGAGAGACGAGGCTAAGAAAAAACTCAATTCGTTACTCGATGAGGTTTTTGCTTATCCCCTTGTAGACCAGCTTCCTGCTTTACGTGAGATGGGGACTATGGCACAAACCATGGGTAGCCTAGTGAGTGAATTTTCGCAAGTCTATGCAGCTGCAAAAGTGCATCGTAACGTCTTAGACTTTACCGACTTAGAACATTTCGCTCTTCAATTATTAGATGAAAAAGGCGAGGCTTCTTTAATTGCTCTAGGATTAAAGGAATATTTTGCAGAGGTTTTAGTCGATGAATATCAGGACATTAATCCTGTCCAAGAACGCATCTTGCAACTGGTCTCCAGGCAAGAGGTTTCACCTAATCTATTTATGGTTGGAGATGTCAAGCAAAGTATTTATCGTTTTCGGATGGCTGACCCCAGCTTATTTCTCTCTCAGTACAGCGCCCTGCCGCATTGGCATCCTGAAATAACGAGCAGTACGTCTCCATTGGAGATGGTGATTGATTTGAACCGTAATTTCCGAAGTCGTCTTGAAGTGGTGGAGGGAGTTAATTTTCTATTCCGACAGATTATGACTAAGGGTGCAGGAGAAATTCCTTATGACGACCAAGCAGCCTTACAATATGGTGCAGCCTTTATTTCTGGACAGGATCAAATTAACACAGCTGAAGGACCGATAGAATTCCATCTTATTGACCCCAAGAGTATAAGAAGCCAGTTGGCCCTTCCTTCGGCAGATGAGGGACAGCCAGATTTAAATACGGTTGAAGAACAAAGAGTCTTAGAACCCGCACAAACGGAAGACCCTCCAGGGTGTGGTGAGGATTCAAGTGCTGATACCGAAGACGCTACATCCCCAGAAGATCTCGATAAGGCTAGAATTGAAGCGCGTTTAGTCAGTGAACGAATTCAGCAGATGGTACAAGGTGCAGAGTTTCAAGTTTATGATCATAAACTTAGTAATTTCCGACCGGTACGATATTCAGATATTGTGATCTTAATGCGTTCTTACTCAGCAGTTGCTCCGATTTATGTAGAAGAATTCCAAAGCGCCGACATCCCTGTTTATGCCGAAACGACGACGGGTTACTTCGGAGCCAGCGAAGTGGAAACAATGCTGTCCCTTCTTAAAGTCATTGACAACCCACGGATGGATATTCCTTTGGCTGCGGTACTTCGTTCGCCACTGGTTGGCCTAAACGGTAGTGAGTTAGGTAAAATCCGAATGATACTTCCCGAAGGAGATTTCTATGAAGCGTTAACTCTCGCAGTTAGGGCTAGTCTAGCAGATGAAAGTTTATCCCCAGACAGAATCAACGATTTCCAACTGATCTTAATGCTTTATGAAGAATCAATGGAGCAACGCCTTGCAAAAGCCCGGGTAATATTGGCCAAAGCCACGGAATTGAAAACTAAAATCACGGAGTTCTGGATCAAACTACAATCCTGGCGAACGCGCTCTCGTCGTACCTCTCTGGCAGAGCTTCTCTGGTCTCTATATGAAGAGACTGGATACCTGAATTATGTTGGAACGCTGCCAGCAGGAGTTCAGCGGCAGGCTAATCTAAGGGTGCTTTTTGATCGTGCCAGTCGATTTGAAGCAACACGGTACCGTGGCCTATTTCGCTTTCTTCGCTTTCTGGACCGCTTCCAGGGGCAAGGGAAGGATATGGGCAATGCTCGCGCTTTAGGAGAAACGGAGGATGTTGTCCGTTTAATTACGGTCCACGCTAGCAAGGGCTTGGAATTCCCAGTCGTTTTTGTAGTCGGTCTGGGACGAACTTTTAATACGCAGAGCCTCAAAGGGAAGGTGCTTCTTCATTCCAAATTAGGGCTGGGAATGCCAATCATTGACACTGAAAACAATGTTCGTTACCCTTCTTTAATTCAGTACGCAGTCAAACAACGCTTAGCCCAAGAAGCCTTAGCAGAAGAGTTGCGTATTCTTTATGTTGCCCTAACCCGTGCCAAGGAGCGATTGTTGCTTTACGGGACTATGGATGATTTAGATAAGATATTTCTGAAATGGAACCGAACTCTAGAATGGGGAGAGGTCTCCTTACCAGATGGTCAACTCCGGAGTGCCAAATGCTTTCTGGATTGGATCGGCCCGGCGTTAGCCCGTCATCCTGGACAGCTGTTCGGCGAAACTGAGGGACGATCAGCCTTAGTCATTCCAGAAATTAATTCACGCTGGGATGTTCAGCTTCATCGTAGTTTAATAGCTGGCAAGGAAGAAAATGAGGAGACTGATCATAGAGAGGACAAAGACGAAAACCTAGTGAAGAGCATCGATAATAGTGCTAAAACTGAACTCGTTGAAATAAAGTTGAACATTGACTCCTTTGAGCAATTGGTTACTGAGGTCGACCGTAGGCTAGCTTGGCGGTATCCACACTTTAATGCTGTTCGCCAGGTAGCGAAAACCAGTGTCAGTGAACTGAAACGTCAACACAATTGGCATGCCAATGAGGAGACATCTCCACTGCCTACACTTCTCCAAAACACAGAATCAATGAAACGCCCGAAATTTCTTCAAGAAGAGCAGGAACTTACCGCGGCTGAACGTGGTACTGCCTTGCATACGGCGATGCAACATCTCCCGTATGAAGAATGGGCAACTCAATGGCGAACTTTGCCTGAGCTGGAACAGATCAAGAATGTTATGGATTTTCTGAGTACGCTTATTGACCGTGAAATTCTAAGCAGCAAACAAAAGGATAGTATTAAACCAGTACAGATTGTTCAGTTTCTGAGTTCGGAAATGGGAGAACGATTCTTTGGCGCTGAGCAAATACTTCGAGAGATCCCTTTTACGTTAACCTTTCCATCTGAGAGTGAAACAAATATCTTGGTTCAGGGGGTTATCGATGTTGTGTTGATTAGTAAGGTCGAACATCAGGAACTTCGTGCGGAAATTTTAGACTATAAGACAGATTCGTTTCGAACAGAGAGAACTGACAAAATCGAGATTAGCGAAACCAACTCAGAGCAGATCTTGCGAGAACGATATACCCTCCAACTCTCACTTTACGCTTTGGCCATTGAACGCCTACTTAAGATCAAAGTCGCACGATGTACACTTTACTCATTTTCACTTGGACGCGAAATCTCTATCTCATCTGAGCTTCGCAATTCTATACAGTTACCACGCTTTACCTCAAATTGACAAATAAATCACAATCTGTTAATGCCTAATCATAGACCTTCTAATTCCCTTGATATGGGCATTGAATAGTCTTGCTTAGCAGATTAATCACACTTTTCTAAAATATTTTACCGGTATGATGCAGGAGTTTCGAACTTTATGGCGAATAAAATACATTGTGATTGTATTAACTATCTCTATAACAAAGAGTAAGGATGAAGAGGTGTTGTAATGAGTCAAAATAAAGTCGGTGCTGTCTTAATAGTAGGCGCGGGGATTGCTGGAATTCAGGCTGCACTTGATTTGGCAGAGTCAGGTTACTTGGTCCACTTGGTAGAGGAGACATCCGCAATTGGCGGTACCATGCCTATGTTAGACAAGACGTTCCCAACGAATGATTGTTCTATGTGTATTCTTTCCCCAAAATTAGTTGAGTGTGGGCGTCATCTTAATGTTCGTATATATACGAATTCTCAAGTTGTCAAATCAGAGGGTGAAGCTGGAAACTTTAAGGTCACCATTAAGCAGAAGGCACGTTTTATCGATCTCGACAAATGTACTGGGTGCGGAGCGTGTGCTGAAGCCTGTCCAGTAAAAGTCGACGATGAGTTTAATCAGGGTTTAGGTAAGCGTAAGTCAGCTTTCAAACAGTATTCTCAAGCCTTCCCAAATGCTTTTGCCATCGATGAAAAGACTTGTTTATATCAAACACGTGGTAGAGCAAAAGGCAAAGACGTTTGTATGAAATGTGTAAAGGCCTGTCAAGCTGGAGCAATTAATCATCAGATGGAAGACCAAGAAATCGAAGTAGAAGTAGGTTCGATGGTCCTTAACCCAGGCTTTAAAGTATTCGATGCTACTAGGCTGGAGTATTACGGTTATGGCAAGATTAAAAGTGTCGTTACCAGCCTGGAGTTTGAGCGTCTTTTAAGTGCTTCTGGACCTTTTGATGGACATTTAGTGAGACCTCATGACCAAAAAGAACCGCAGCGTATCGCTTGGATTCAGTGTGTTGGTTCCAGAAACGCCAAGATCAACAATAACTATTGTTCAGGTGTTTGCTGTATGTATGCTATCAAAGAAGCAGTCATCGCCAAAGAACACAGTCATATTCCAGTGGATACTACTATTTTCTATATGGATATGAGAACCCATGGCAAAGATTTTGAAAAGTACTATGAAAGCGCTAAGAATCAACATTGTGTTAACTTCATTCGTTCTCGAATTTATGAAGTAACAGAGGCAACTGATGGTTCAGGGGATGCAGTCATACGATACTCTACCGAAGATGGTAAAGTATTATCGGAACAATATGATATGGTGGTTCTGTCTGTAGGTCTTGAGGCCGGGGATAGTTCGAAGAAATTAGCTAATCTATTAGATTTGAAACTGAATAACTATGGTTTTGCAGAGCTTGAACCGCTCAGTGGAGTGAATACTTCTAGAGAAGGAATTTTCGCTGCCGGAGCTTTTAGCGGTCCAAGAGATATTCCGGAAACAGTGATTCAAGCCAGTGCAGCTGCAGGAGCGGTCTCCGCATTATTATCTGATGAGCGTGGAACGCTTGTCAGTGAAAAGCAATATCCACCTGAAATGCAGGTTGCTGGAGATGTCGTTAGGACGGGAGTATTTATTTGCCACTGCGGTGTCAATATCGGCGGAATCGTTAATGTCCCTTCAGTGGTAGAATATGCAAAGACCTTACCCACCGTTGTCTATGCTACTGAAAAAATCTATGCCTGTTCTCAGGATGCTCAGGCTTCTATTAAAGCCTTGATTAGCGAACAAAAACTGAATAGAGTCGTTGTATCTTCCTGTAGTCCACGAACCCATGAGCCTTTATTTCAAGAAACATTGAAAGAAGCCGGTCTAAACGCACACTTGTTTGACATGGCTAATATTCGTGACCAATGCTCTTGGGTGCATATGAATGAGCCTGAGCAAGCCACTGAAAAAGCTAAAGATTTAACGAAGCTAGCAGTTATTCGTGCTTCAATGCAGCAGCAAGTTCAACCTATCTTTATGGCAATGAACCACGTTGCCTTGGTTATTGGTGGTGGGGTAGCCGGAATGACGAGTGCCTTATCGTTAGCTGATCAAGGGTATGAAGTTCATCTAGTCGAAAAAGATACTGCATTGGGCGGTATTGCTAGAAGATTCTCTACAGGACTCAGAGGAGAAGATATTAAATCGTTTGTTGCTGATCAGATTGAAAGTGTTAGCAAACACCCTAAAATTAAACTCCATGTAGGCGTTAGTATTAAAGATGTTGGAGGCTTCTTAGGTAGCTTTACAACGACTTTGGACAATGGAGAAACGATTGAACATGGTGTAGCACTTCTGACCATTGGTGGTCAAGAATATAAGCCTAAGGAATACCTCTACGGTCAAGATGACCGTGTAATGACTCAAATAGAGATGGATGAAGCATTAGTAAAGCACGATCCTAAGTTGGAAAAGGCTCAGAATTATGTCTTCGTACAATGCGTCGGTTCACGTTGTGAAGAAAATCCTTATTGTAGCCGGACTTGCTGTACAAAATCTGTTAAATTAGCGCTTAAAGTTAAGGCTAAGAATCCAGCGGCTAATGTCTTCATTCTGTATCGCGATATGAGGACCTATGGTTACTTTGAAGAGGATTATGAACTTGCTAGAAAAACTGGCATAATTTTCGTCCGCTATAGTGAGAATGACAAGCCTGTCCTGACCAAAGAAGGGGATGCCCTTATCGTAACGGTCCGGGATCACGTCTTAGATCGTCCGCTTGAGATTGAAACGGACGTTCTCTGCTTAGCTGCTGCCATTATTGCTCCTGAAGATGGAAAACAACTTTCCAAGTGGTTCAAAATCCCGCTCAATGCTGAAGGATTCTTCTTAGAGGCGCATATGAAATTACGCCCTGTCGATTTCAGCACGGATGGTGTATTTATGGCTGGGATAGCCCATAGTCCGAAAAACATGGAAGAAGTTATCGCTCAAGCCAAAGCAGCTGCTGGTCGTGCTGGTGTGGCCTTGTCTAAGGAAATGGTAGAATCGGCAGGATTGAATGCGTTTGTTGATCGACGCAAATGTACTGCTTGTGGTACGTGTGAAGCTATCTGTCCTGCTAAAGCAGTTACCGTCGATTTAGCAAACCATGTGGCCGTAGTGAACGATGCTCTGTGTAAAGGGTGCGGGGCGTGTGCTTCAAGTTGCCGTTGCGGTGCCATCAGTCTTAGAGGGTGTACGAATGAGCAAATTGTACAAATGTTAAATTCCCTATAAATACAACAATATGGGAAGGTAGATGATTATGGGAGAATGTCAGGTAAAAGTATACCAACCAGACACTAGTGCGTTTAAACCTAAAATTGCAGCTTTTTTGTGTAACTGGTGCAGTTATGCGGGAGCTGATCTGGCCGGTGTTGGTCGGATTCAATATCCAGCGACCATTAGAACGATTAGGGTCCCATGTTCGGGAAGAATCAATCCTCTGTATATTTTAAAAGCAATGGCAAATGGGGCAGATGGAGT
>JUEG02001339.1_pt1 | contig 19964 bp, 22 predicted proteins | sample 432341 | NCBI WGS metagenome assembly JUEG02 (sample SAMN02953476, study PRJNA257561) | rock porewater metagenome | biome: terrestrial; feature: Opalinus Clay rock; material: porewater; isolation source: Opalinus Clay rock BIC-A1 borehole | place: Switzerland: Mt Terri URL, St-Ursanne ... | reverse complement strand
AGAAGATATTTGCCGATGGCATCCCAGCAACAATGTTTGGCGTTGCAGATATTCATAAAGAGTATAAAAGATTATTGAAGAACGGCGTGAAGTTTACTATGGAGCCGACAAAAATGGGCGAAGTCACAATAGCTGTCTTTGACGATACATGCGGCAACCTTATTCAGGTAGTGCAGAAGTAACTTTATGTTCAAAATAGCTGTTCGGTGAAGTGCTCTCTAAATATTTCAAGCGGCGGCGGTTCATACTCGTTTTGCCTCATGTAATTAATTTGTTCAGAATAGAAGGCGACCCTATTGGGCCGCCTTCCTAGCTTTCATCTTTTAAGCTACCCCTTTTAAGGTTTTAAATTTTCCTTGTTTAATATATAGCAAATTAAGTAGTAGTCAAATGGTTAATATATTTTAGAAAACATTACAGATTATGATTGTTCAGGTACTCCTTAGCCTTATCACTCACAAATTCCTCATAAGCATAGTAATCCTTCTCTATATCTTTAGCCACCTGAATAGTTTGGTTTGGAGGGAATTTTAAGTTTGTAGGACATGGGGTGTAAATTTGCACGTAAGTTGGTCCCACTTCCCGGGCAAGCAAAATTGCTTTTCTTATAGCCTTACCAACCTTATGCGGGCTGGCTATGGTTACCCTTACCGCATAAACACAACCCGATACCTTGGCCATTTCAAAAATTGGCAACTTAGGGTACTTTTTACCCGTAGGTGCCATATTTAAAACTTGACCCTCTTTTGACATTCCGCTTTCCTGTCCACCGGTATTACCATAAACCTCGTTATCCAGCATTATCGTGGTGATATTCTCCCCTCGAAACCAAGAATGCAGGGTCATATCCAAGCCTATATCTGCAATGGCTCCGTCACCTACCATGACCACAACGTCCTTATGAGTCTCGGGGTAACGGATCTTTAGCATTCTCTTCAAGCCGCTGGCTACAGCATTTTGATTACCAAAAGCTGTATTAGAGTAGTTTACAGCTGTTTGAGCCAAACCGAAAAAAGAGCAGCCAGGTGTACCGATAATCAAGGTATCCTCAGGTGAAGGTAAAGAGGCTAGTGCCTGACGAGCACCCAGTGCTACTCCGCAACCTGCACAGTGAGGGTGTTCTTCTATAATCTCCTTAAAAGTTCCTAAATCTTCTAACCCTTTGGGTTCAGAGAAGGGGCCATCGGTTACCAAGTCCTTATACTCTTGTGGTAGTAAATCAAAAAATTCTTCTACAGGAGTGATTATTTTCTTAGACATTGTGACCTCCTACTTAGAGCATTCTTTACTTCACTAATTATTAATTCCTTAGGCATGGTCATTCCTCCAAAGACCCGAGGTCCTGCCACTACTCTGCTGTTATTATCTAAGGTAGCTTTAATTTCTCGTCCTAACCAGCTACCGGCATTAAATTCAGGAACAACAATTAGTTCTGCCTTAGCAGTTGCTGCTATAAGCTCCTCCGTGGGAAAAGGTCTAATGGATTTGATCTTTATTAATCCTACGTCTAGCCCCTCCGCCTGCAAAACCCGTAAAGCCTCACGGCTCTGGGCCACTGCAGTGCCTGAAGTAGCAAGGAATATCTTTGCTGAAGGATTCTCAACTTCAATTAAACCACCCATATAATGGTTAATGTATTTGCGAGCTCTTTCTGCAGCTGCGATAATTTCTTGATGCCAGCTAGCATTAGCAGCATAGCTAATAAAATTGCTTTTATTAAGCAAGGGATCACGAACAATTCTCATAGGAGGTGTTTCCATATCAAAGGTGGGAACAGGTGCTCCTTCCGGATTGTAAGCCTTTAACTTTATATCTTCCGATGGTAACATGACAGAGTCACGAGTATGTGTGACTAAGAAGCCATCGGCAAAAACTCCTATAGGTAAATGAACATCGGGCTTTTCAGCTATTGTATAGGCTTTTAGTATCATATCAAAATAATCTTGCCCGTTTTCGGCGTGAAACATCATCATGCCTGTATCTAAAAGCATGGACATCTCGATATTTTCCGGCTGAATAGAAGGCGGTAAAGAGACACCCCTGCACATAAAAGCGCAAACTATTGGTTGACGCGAACCGGCCCAAACGGGAAACATCTCCATGGCTCTTAAAGTACCGGGACCGCTTGTGGCGGTAAATACTCTACCACCCCCTAAAGAAGCTCCATGAATTGCAGCCATTACAGCAAATTCGTTTTCTGCACGATAATAATCCTTTAGGTACCCTTTCGCATAAAGGTCCCCTACTAGATGCATGCTTTCACTTTGAGGAGTAATCGGATAAGCAATAGCCATATCCACATTGGCTCTTTTGATTGCTTCAGCTACTGCCTCGCTACCGGTAATAAATGCTTGTTCTCTGGGAGCTCCAAAAAATAGATATTCAGAGTCTACAACTTGTTGTTCTGTGTTCATTTTAACTACTCCTCCACCAACTTATGTCTGTGCTAAAATTATTACATTTTTACTGTTAAAGCCTCTTTAGGACAAACAGACACACATAGACCGCAGCCTTTACAACGATTTTCCTCTATACTAATCTCTTTAAAGGCTTTATTGAATTTAAATACATTTGGCTCAGGACAGGCAAAAATACATATTCCACAACGAGTGCATTTATCCAAGTCCATTTTAACTACAGAATACATGTTCTAAATTCCTCCCCTTTACTGAATATTCCCTTATAGCTTCGCTGGCAAATCTAACAACTTCCATATTCTTTTCTATAAGTTGTGCGGTTTTTTCAAACTTGCTTTTTAGAACATCATCAAGCGCTGCAGTAGTACCCGAGGCAACAAATTTTCCACCACCAAATCTTTCAGCCAAGGACTCCTCTAAAGTGCCAAAAGAAACCATCTTATTTACTCCCATAAAGGCTCCCAGCATTGCCATATTAGTCGATAATTCAGTTCCTCCAACTTCACGGGCAATTTTAGTGGCCGGAATGTAAAAGAGTCTAGCTTTCAGCTCGGAGATTTTATCAAGTTCCTCTTGTTTTAAACTTAGGATATCTTCCGAATTAATTATGATCATCCCTTCACGTTGTAAGCCATCAAAAAAGGGCATGGTGTAGCATTTTCCCAAAGTGATAACATCGGGATGAAATATCATAATAATATTTGGAAAAAGTACTTCGCCTCTTTCATAAATCTTTTCCGTATCCATTCTCACGTAACTTTCAGCAGGAGCTAAACGCTTTTCAGCTCCAAAGAAAGGATTAACCGTACTCTCCAGACCTTCGCGGGTAGCAGCAGCTCCCAAAATGTGTGCCGCAGTTACAACCCCTTGCCCTCCCAGTCCGGACATTCTAACAAAGGTTTTTTTATTCATTGTTCCTTCCCCTCCTTCAATTGGGCAAGAAAATCACCGGCCTCTTCAGACATATATTCCATGAATTGAAAAGTCCCTTCCTTTTCCCGTTGCTTGATTTTTAACAAGGTTTCATTAGACTTAAACTTATAATTTGTTGGACAGGGAGAATAAACCTGTACATAAGTTGGTCCTACTTCCCTCGCAATTAGGATTGCTTGCCTAACCATTTTTCCTAAAGCTTTAGGCTTAGACGGTGCTCCGGTAGCAATATAAGCACAACCAGCCGCTTTGGCCACTTCCGGTAGGGCAACTTTGGGAAATTTCTTACCTTTAGGAGCCATGTTTAGGACAACTCCTTGGCCCGACATACCACTTTCTTGTCCTCCGGTATTTGCATATGCTTCATTATCTAACATGATGGTAGTTATATTTTCTTGTCTGAACCAAGACTGCATCACCATATCCAAACCAATATCTGCCGTGGCACCATCACCGGCTATCACTACGACATCCTTTGTTTTATCAGGAAAGCGCAGTTTCAAAGCCCTTTTTAAACCCGAAGCTACAGCATTTTGATTGCCGAATAAAGAGTGGATATTTTGTAAGGCTACTTGAGGAAAAGCTAGAGCACTGCATCCCGTTGACCCTACGATAATTGTATCCTCAGGATTTGGTAATGAAGCTAAAATCAGACGTAGTGAAAGAGCTAAACCACAGCCGGCACAAAGCGGGTGTTCTTCTAGCAGCTCTTTGAAAGAACCTAAATCTGAGATCCCTAAACCCTTGCCATAGGGTCCCTCTTTAACAAGTTCCTGGTATTCAGCAGGAATTATATCTTCAAATCCGGGAGATATTTTAAATAAATTCTTACTCATTACCACACCTCCTGATTTCAGACAGTATCATCTCGGGAGGCATAGTCATACCCCCATAAACCCTGGGTCCCGCTATTACTTTTGTTGTGTCTTCCACTACTGATTTTATTTCCCTACTTAACCAGCCTGTGCGATTAAATTCAGGCACAATAATGGCTTTACTCCCTTTAGTAAGTGTTTTAATTTCTTCAGAGGGAAAAGGGCGAATACTCTTAATTTTTACTAACCCAACATCCAGTCCTTCTTTGCGAGCAAGCTTGATGGCCTCTCTACTCTGTGAAACAGCAGTTCCCGAGGTTATAATTAGAATATCTGCTTCCGGATTATCTGCCTCAATAGATCCACCTAAATATTTATCGATATATTTTCTTGATCTTTCTGCAGCGGCAAGAATCTCTTGTTGCCAAGAAGCATGGGCAGCATAACTAATAAAGTTGCTTTTCATAACAAAAGGGTCTCTCATCTGTCTAACCGGAACATTTTCCATATCCATAATAGGAACAGGGGCCTTATAAGGATTGTAGGGTGGTAATTTTAGATCTTCAGGTGCTACTTCGACTTGGTCTCTTGTATGGGTCACAAAGAAACCGTCAACAAAGACTCCGATAGGAATATGTACGTCTGATTTTTCTGCAATTATAAATGCTTTTAATATCATCTCATATAGATCCTGTGCAGTTTCAGCATGAAACATCATAATTCCGGTATCTAACATAAAAGACATTTCCAATGTGTCGGGCTGAATGGTTAAGGGAGAATTAACCCCTCTAGTCATAAAAGCACAAACAACTGGTAACCTTGACCCTGCCCATGTAGAAAAAATTTCAAAAGCTCTTAAGGTTCCCGGTCCACCTGTGGCAGTAAAGACTCTAACTCCGCCCATGGATGCACCGGCAACTGCTGACATTACAGCAAATTCATTTTCTCCTCTGTAATACTCTCGCAAATAACCTTCAGCATAAATATCGCCCACTAAATGCATACTCTCTGATTGAGGCGTGATAGGATAAGAGATAGCCATATCAACATTAGCCCTCTTAATTGCTTCTTTAACAGCCTCACTCCCCGTAATAAAATGTCTTTCTCTTGTAGCTCCAAAGAGCTCCTCAGGTTCAACCACCTTTTGTACAATCACTTAAGTCTCCCCTTTCATTAAGCGGTTACTTGTAAAGCTTTCATCTCTATAACAGCTTCAGTTACCTTCTTTATAACTTCCAAATCAACATCCCTTAAAGAAATCATAGCATCTTCATGACCCATTTCTCCGCATAAAGCAATAGTGTAGCAATCAGTCCCGCCCCTAATAATCTTTAAAGCAACATTGGCATAATGACAATGAACTCCAGCAAAAAGACAAACATCGATCTTGTTATGCCAAATTGTTAGGTTAGGATGGTTTGGATTAATTTCTATATCAGGATTGATCATTGGGTATTTAGGTCTGTAATCAGGCATTGGAATTATTCTAGCTTGAGCAACTGACGCTAATTCTTTTAAAGCCTTTGCTTTTTCAGCTACCCCTTCCTTCCATGCCCATAGTAGTAAAGGACCGGGGAAAAAAACCGGGTTTTTAGCTGCTAACAGCTTTTCTGCTATCTTTTTGATAGCTATATCTTCAATTACTATACTTCCCTCAACTAAGGCATTGCCCTTTTCGGGAAGAATTATTCCCATGGTTGCTGCCGCTGGTGGCAAATAACCCTCTGGACCCGCTAACACGCGGTATTGTTCGCTAGACATATACACCCCTCCATATACAATTTGAGACTGAAAATTTTGAATCTTTTCGTCAAAATCTTTGGGTAGTTCCTTTAGTTAAAGTGGTTATTTCTTATAACTAATGCGTCAACAACATGAACAATTAAGTTTATATCCCTATCAATCAAATGTTGAAGACCTTCTAGAATTTTTAAAGCCACCTCCTCACTGGTAATGGTCACCACTTCTACGTTTCCGGAAAATTCACTTAAACTACCAAAGTTTTCTTTTTTTCCGTGCTTTCCCTTGCCATAGATGTCCTTATATACTGTAAAACCACTGGCTCCAGATTTCTCTATTAGGGAAATTACCTTGTCCATATACACTTGTTCAACGATTACACTTGTTCTTTTTTTATGGAACCTGGTCATTTAATTCCTCCTTTAATAATCCCGATGGACAACGTCTAACTTATAAGTATCCGGCTCAAGGAGAAGACCATGAATTGGGATCCTTCCCTGTATTTGTTTGAATTCTGCTAGAGATTCTATTCTTTCAACGATGTCCTGAGTTGTATTAGTATTTGCTAAACCGATAACAAATAATTCTTCGACTCCTTGTTTCATAATAGAATCCAATATTTCATTTTTTAAGCCTGCTAACAATTCTTTGGGTGACTCAATATCTTGAATAACAATAGTATTTTGCGGATTTCGTCCCATTGCCGGGAGTAAGTTTAATGAGGTTTTCCAATCCATCCTGGCTACCACTACAATAGAGCTATAACTTGACATAAAATTACCTCCTTTCAAAAAAGTTACATAAGGTTACTAAGGTAAACTGTGAGATAATAATATAAAGGAATACCGATAATTAGATTAAAGGGTAACGTTACCCCTAGAGAGGCTCCTAAATACATAGCCGGATTAGCCTTTGGCAAGGATACTCGCATAGCAGCCGGTGCCACAATATAGGAACTGCTCGCGGCAAGAACAGCTAACAACATACTTCCACCCACACTTAGACCAACGCTTAAACCTATAACAATGCCTAGTACTGCATTTATAGGGGGAGTTATAACACCAAAGAAAACTAAAAAGATTCCACCTTTCTTAAGCTCTCCGACTTTAAGTGCTGCTATCATACCCATTTCTAACATGAACAGGCTTAATATTCCCATAAACAAATCCTTATAGAAAAACTCGACAGACTTCATTCCTGTTGGTCCTGAAAGGTATCCTACTAACATTCCGCCCAGTAATAACACAACACTTTTGCTTAGAATTACCTGTTTAGCCACACCCACGAGAGAGGACTCTTCAACCTTTAAATCCTTGTTATCCTGACCCTTTTGCTTAGCCCAAGAAGCTAACAACAGAGCAACGATTATTGCCGGAACTTCCATTAGGGCTGGAATACCATTCAAATAAGCCTCATAGTTTATCTGCGAATTAGTTAAAAAGGTAGTTGCAGCCATAAAGGTCACAACGCTTATAGAACCATAGTGCCCTGCTAAAGCAGCCGCATCATCAGACTTGAATTTTCCTAAGTAATGCAAAATAAAAAAGGAGTAGAGTGGTATAGCAATTCCTAACGCAAAGGAACCTAGTATAGTTAATAGCATGGTAGCCGTTATACCCGCTTCGGCTACAGCTACTCCTCCCTTAAAGCCAATAGCTACAAGAAGATATATAGTTATAAAATCACTTATCGCACTGGGAAACTGTACCTTAGCTTTAACTAAAGTAATTAAAAGCCCTAAAGCAAAAAACAAAACTACAGGAGACGTGAGATTGATTTTTGCTAATTCAAGTACGTTATCCAAAACTAAAACCCTTCCTTCTCTAATAAAATAATGTCATCAGTTGAGCATTGAGAGTTTTTGATTACCAAATGACCTACTTTACGATTAGGTTCCGGCTTACCCTTTTTCCCATATAAATGCACTTTCACGTTTCCGGAAAAATTATCGATATTCTTCATAATTGTATCTATATTCTTGCCCAATATATTGTACATAATGGCAGGTGTTAAAAGCTCAGTAGAACCTAGAGGTAAACCACAAACAGCTCTAATTAACTGTTCAAATTGGGAAACGTAACAGGCATCCATAGTGTAATGTCCGGAATTATGAGGTCTTGGGGCAATTTCATTTACATATAACCCTTGGGGAGTAAGAAAAAATTCCACAACCAAAAGTCCGATAAGGTTAAAATCCCCCGCCATTACTCCGGTAATCCGACTGGCTTCTTGTTGAATTCCTATAGGTATGTTAGATGGAATTATAGTCTTATGCAGAATGTTATTTTGATGAATATTCTCGCCAACAGGGTAGATTGCTATTTCACCTTTTTTGTTTCTGGCTACGATAACCGATAACTCACTAATAAGCTCGACTTTTTTTTCTAAGATCCAACCCTGTTCCAAGTCGATTTGATTTAAAGCACTTAATAGTTCATTATTGTCGGTTACAACATATTGACCTTTGCCATCATAACCACCTTGGGTAGTCTTTAGGATACACGGATACCCGTGTTCATCCAACCATTTTTCAATTTCAAGTGAGCTTCCTACAACTGCAAAGGGTACTACCGGAAAACCTCCCTTTTGGAGCTCACTTTTTTCCCTGACCCTATTCTGTGCAATTCCTAAAATACTACTTCCCTGGGGAAGGTAAAACTTTTGCTCCAGTTCCTGTACCACTTCTAAGGAAATATTCTCAAACTCATACAGGATGAGGTCGGACCTTTCACCAAGTTGATAAGCTGCTGTTAAGTCATCAAGAGCCGCAACTATCTGCTCATCAGCAACTTGACCACAAGGTGACTTTGGTGTGGGATCTAAGCAAACAATATTATAACCCATCCGTTTTCCTTCTATAGCGATCATTCTTCCTAATTGACCACCACCTAAAATCCCAATGGTAGATCCCGGATAAATAACTCCCCTCCCCACGCTTAGCTCCACTCCTCTTCTTCAAGTACCTGTTTAGTTATCATTTCTCTACGTTGTTCCAGTCTTCTTAACAGCTCTATATTTTCTAAAGCAAGTATTTGGGCTGCTAAAAGAGCTGCATTTTTGGCCCCAGCGGCACCAATAGCCATAGTTGCAACTGGGACCCCTCCAGGCATTTGAACAATAGATAATAATGAATCCAACCCTTGAAGCTGGGTAGCCGGTACCGGCACACCTATAACCGGAACTAAAGTTTTTGCGGCAACCATGCCGGGCAGATGTGCTGCACCTCCAGCCCCTGCGATAATCAACTTTATTCCACGCTCCCTTGCATTTTCCGCAAACTCATAAAGCCAATCAGGTGTTCGATGAGCAGATACTATTCTTTTTTCGTAAGGAACATCTAACTCCTCTAGTATTTTGCAGGTTTCTTTCATAACAGACCAATCAGACTTACTACCCATAATTACTGCTACAATTGCTTCCATAACCAATAGCGCCTCCTTTAACTGTAAGTCACAAATAACACAATAAGTGCGAATTCAATTTAAGCATAAAAAAATCCAACACTAATGTATTAACATTAGTGTTGGATTACGTTTTAACTGATATACATATCCTTCAAAAGTCTTCCAACTTATATTTCATTTTCTAATACAAAAACAAAAATTCTTTCCCCAGTCTTTGTACTAATATCCGTATGCAAACTTATTACTTGTAAGCCGGTAATTTCGAGAATAATAGCCTCTAATTCAGCACGCCCAAGTTCAACCAATTGCTGACGCAACTTTTTGATCAAGGCCATACCTTCTTTTTCAGTTGCCAATCGCCGTTCAGCCTGAGATAAGACACCTTTTAAAGTAACGATTACCATATTGCGTGTAATGTCTGTTTTTGCCTCGCTAGGTCCCCGCCCTTTATATTCTCTCTCCCACTGAATCATGGCCTTGGTTATTTCATCTTCCATTTGACCTTTTGAGTAAGTCACAACTATTACTCCCCTGGCTACATGCTATTTATGAGTATTGAAACTATTATAATACATCTAAAAATGCAAAGCAATAGATTTTTTAATTGAATATTGAATACTTAAGGTACGGATAATTTCTGTCAGTTTCTTAACCCTCTCTATTCCCGTATCTCGCAAAGTAATGGATGCATCAACATGGCCAAGCTTTCCACAAAGAGCAATTGTATAGCATTTAGTGCCCTGAGAAATAATTTTAAGTGCTACATCAGCATAAAGGCACTCCACGCCATAGAAAACAGCAACATCATATTTCTCATGGGCAACGACCAAGTCACCGTGATAAGGATTTATTTCCACCGCAGTTCTTGCTATTGGATATTGAGGTCGCAAATCGAAAATCGGGCGGATTTCGGCTCCCATAGTTTCAGCTAATTCTCTTAAAACTTTAGCTTTTTCCGGAGCATCTTCGTCCCAAGACCACAAGACAATACGAGCCGGAACAAACAATACTGGCTTTTCAGCCTGGATAACCTTTTGGGCAATTTTGATTAAAGCTTCCTCTGATGATACCATTTCGCCTTCAACTAAGGCCATCTCTTTTTCAGGATGTGCCACTTGAGTCACCGGCTCCGGTCCTATCAGCCAACGATAATCTTCTTTTTGCTTTTCTCTCATTTTCCATCACCTGCCTCTTCGATTTTCTCAATGCAAACTGAGCAACCCTTAACCGCTGAAGCTACAGACATACTGCATACTGCAGGGCTAGTCAGAACATTGGCTGCCGACTCTGCAAAATGAAAGCTCATACTAACTACACCGGCAGGTACCTCTTCGGTAATTTCTACCCTTGTTGTAACAGAACCTCGTGGTGAAGTAACCTTGACGATGTCTCCGGTACCTATTCTCAATTTTTCTGCATCCCGGGGATTAATGCCCATTCGCTCTTCACTCAAAAACTCGTTTAAGCCTTGGACTCTTCCCGTCATACTTCTCGTGTGATAGTGATAAAGCTTACGTACCGTAGTTAAAATAAAAGGATAATCCTCATTAGGCTTTTCCGCCGCAAAATGGCGATAATCTACAGTGGAAAATTGACCAATGCCACTGGCAAATCTATCCTCTTCACCGCACCAGGATTTCCTATGTAAAATAGGCGTACCGGGGTGATCTTCTGTAGGACAAGGCCACTGCAGACCTTGTTCCGCAAGGCGTTCGTAATCCATACCGCCAAAATAGTGTGGGGTAAGCTGCCGCACTTCATCCCAGACTTCCTTTGGAGATTCATAATTCCAGTGTAAATTAAATTTTCGAGCCAGATTCCGAAGTATTTCCCAGTCGGGTTTACTTTGGCCCACCGGTTCAACAGCACGGCGTATTCGCTGAACCCGCCTCTCAGTGTTGATAAAGGTACCATCCTGCTCAGCGAATGAACCCGCCGGCAAGACCACATCAGCTAATTGAGCCGTTTCAGTTAAGAAAATATCCTGTACAACCAGAAAATCCTGAGATTCCAGCGCTTTTTGCACGTGCTGACAATCAGGAGAAGAAAGCATCGGATTTTCCCCCATGATATACATAGCGCGGCACCACCTGCTAGAATTAGGATGGAACATGTCGTTTATGGTACGCCCCGGAATATCTGATAACTCAATTCCCCAGGCCTTGGAAAACTTGGCCCTTATTACATCACTAACTTTATCACCCGGCACCGCCTGAGGAGTCTTGCCATAAAAATCAAACTCAAGAGCTGTGACTAGGTCTGCCTCACCCTTTGCTCCTTCACCACGGAGACGCTGCCAGTACGCGGTTCCATCGCTATGCAACGGTTGATAACCGGGCAGAACATGGGGTAAACATCCCATATCACAGGCTCCCTGGACATTGTTTTGACCACGCAAAGGGTTAATACCTGCATGAGGTTTACCAACGTTGCCGGTGACCAAAGCAAGATTGGTTATAGCAAGGACATTTTCTGTTCCGCAGGTGTGCTGCGTAACTCCCATACAGTAGAAAATGGCAGCGCCGGGAGCAGTTGCATAAAGCCGAGCAGCACGGGCAATATCTTTTTCAGGAACCCCGGTTATCTCGGAAACCTTTGCCAAGGGATATCTTGTCTTAATAAAATCTTCCATGTTTTCAAAGCCATTTGTTCGTCTGGCAATAAAGTTTTTATCCTGAAGATCGTCCTGCAAGATAACATTCATTAACCCATTAAGTAAAGCAACATCTGTCCCCGGTTTAATCTGTAAATGAACATCAGCAATTTCGGTAAGCGGAACACGGCGTGGATCTATGACAATCAATTTGGCTCCCTTTTTAACCGCCCGCCTGATGCGGTATCCAACGATGGGATGGTTTTCAGTAGGATTTGATCCAATTAGCAAAATGACGCTACAGTCCTCTATATCGCCGATTGGATTTGTCATTGCACCGCTGCCCGTTGTAGTGGCCAGACCGACCACTGTGGAGGCGTGTCAGAGGCGTGCACAATGATCAACGCTGTTAGTCCCTAGAGAGCGCAGTAGCTTCTGGAAGAGGTAATTGGCTTCATTAGTGGTTCGTGCGGAGCTTAAACCACCCAGGGCTTCCGGTCCGTATTTTTCCTGTACCTCCTGAAACTTACTTGCTACCAGATCTAAGGCCTCGTCCCAAGAAGCTTCTTCAAAACTACCGTTTCGTTTAATCAATGGTGTTTTTATTCGCTCGGGATGGTTGATAAACTCATAGCCAAAGCGCCCTTTGACACAAAGGTTACCCTGGTTGACAGGACTCAATGAGTCTCCCCTCACCCCGACAACGTTACCGTCGCGGACACCGAGATAAATTCCACAGCCACAGCCACAATAACCACAGACGCTCTTGACCTCATAAGTGGGCTTAGCCCCCTTTTTAGGAAGCAAAGCTCCTACCGGGCAGCGGACCATACATTCCCCACAGGACTGGCAGCTTGATTCTTTAAGAGGCTTATCAGCAAAAGTACTAATCCTAGAACCATAGCCCCTGAAGGCGTAATTTATAGCCCCGACTCCTTGAACCTCCTCACAGGTCCGGACACATATGCCACACAGAACACATTTATTATGATCCCTAATAATAAAAGGATGCGAATCATCCATCGGTTGGAGCTCCAAAGCTTTTAATTCTTCTAAGCGATTAGATTCAACGCCAACGTAATTGGCAATTTCCTGCAACTTACAGTTATTGTTTTTTCCACAAGCCAGGCAATCAGAATGGTGATCAGCCACCAAAAACTCCACTGTAACCCGACGCACCTTATCCACCGCAGGGCTAACTGTTCTAATTACCATGCCCTCATCTACGGGAGTGTGACAAGATGCCAGTAACTGACCGTTAACCTCCACCAGACAAACTCGGCAAATTCCGGCCGGATGTAAGTCCGGATGATGACAAAGATGAGGAATATAGATCCCATTTTCCAAGGCTGTCTCAAGAACTGTTTTACCCCTTTGAGTGGTAAGTTCCAGCCCGTCTATGATGAGTTTTACCTTTTCCATATTTTAACCTCCTAGGATTTAAACTGAACTTTAAGCTTACAAAAAGTCCGGTAGTTTTAGATACACTCCACAGCCCCAAAAGCATCGGGGCAGACATCCAAGCATACTCCACACTTAGAACACTTGCTCCCATCAATAATGTGGGTTTCCCTTTGAGCTCCACTGATTGCATCTACGGGACAAGCCTTTAGGCACTTGGAGCAACCCTTGCATTTTTCAGAATTTATGGTATAAGAAACCAGTGCTTTACAACTACGGGCAGGACAGCTTCTATTATTAATATGGGCCTCATATTCATCACGGAAATAACGCAAGGTTGTCAATACCGGGTTAGGAGCAGTTTTACCTAGTCCACACAGGGATCCCTTAGCTATACCTTCACTTAATTCTACCAGTAAATCCAAGTCGGATAATTTTCCTTCCCCTTGGGTAATCCGGGTCAAAATCTCATGCATTTGCATAGTGCCTAGGCGGCATGGGGCACATTGACCACAGGACTCCTTTAAACTAAAGTCAACGAAATACCTGGCTGTGTCTACCATACAGGTATCTTCATCCATTACCACCATACCTCCCGAACCCATCATTGAACCGGCGTCCCGCAAAGTATCAAAATCAATGGCAGTATCTAGTAAATTCTCCGGCAAACATCCTCCCGAGGGTCCACCCGTTTGAACAGCTTTAAACTTCTTACCTTCGGGAATACCTCCACCGATTTCATAAACTATTTCCCTCATGGTTATACCCATAGGTACTTCCACCAGACCACAATTGGCCACTTTACCTGTAATAGAAAAAACAGCTGTACCCTTGCTGGTTTCAGTTCCCCTATCGGCTAGCCATTCGGCCCCTTCATTAATTATCCATCGGACACTGGCTAGGGTCTTTACATTATCAATTAAGGTGGGCTTTCCATGGAGCCCCGCAATCACCGGATAAGGAGGTCTAGGATAGGGCATCCCCCGCTTACCTTCCAGAGATTGAATAAGAGCGGTTTCTTCACCACAAACAAAGGCTCCGGCACCTTCAAAGATTTTAATATCAAAGCTAAAACCACTTCCCAAAATATTTGAACCAATAAAGCCCCTTTCTTTAGCTTGATCAATGGCTGCTTGCAAATTTGTAATAGCTAAAGGATACTCGGCACGTACATAAAGATATCCTTCCTGGGCACCCACTGCATAACCGGCCAAAAGCAAACCTTCCAAAACCGCATGAGGATCACCTTCTAAGACAGAGCGATCTTGGAAGGAGCCCGGGTCTCCTTCATCAGCGTTACATATAACATACTTTACTAGGCTAGGGGTAGAGGCACACATCTCCCACTTCTTGCCTGTGGGAAAACCAGCACCTCCCAAACCCCTTAAGCCGGAGCGGTTAACTTCCGCAACCACCTGCTTTGGAGTCATTTCTAAAAGGGCCTTGCGGACAGCCTGATAACCTCCTGCACCTAGATAATCCTCAATATTCTTAGGGTCAAGGATGCCGCAGTGCTTTAAAATCGTCCTCTGTTGTCTTTTAAAAAACGGAATCTCCCATTGATGAGGAATTTCTTGGCCGCTAGCAGGGTCACGATAAAAAAGTCGTTCTACCGTCTCACCTCCGGGCCTAAGCGACCGTACAATATCCTCCACATCTTCAACTTTTACTTTTGCATAAAGAATACCCTCAGGCTCAATCACTATCACAGGGTCTATTTCACTGAAACCATGGCAACCGGGAGTTCTTAGTACTACCTCTAGGCCTGCCGCACTGATCTCTTTCTTTAGAGCTTCAAGAACCTTACCGGCTCCGGCGGATTTACAGCAGGTTCCCTGGCTAACCAAAATTGTCTTTATGGCCATATTATTTACCTCCCTTTTCCGTAGCAGGGAATATTTCCGCCACTTTCTTAGGGGTCAACTGACCATAAACCTCTTGATTATTAATGGTAATGGCCGGGGCCAAGGCACAGCAACCGATACAAGCCACTGCTTCCAGGGTGTGCTCGAGATCCTTAGAGGTTTCCCCTTCTTTAATTCCTAACTGCCGTTCTAGGGCATCTTGAATTTTTTCAGCACCTCGAACATGACATGCCGTGCCCCTGCATACTGCCACATGTTTGCGGCCAACGGGTTTGAAACGGAACTGGGCGTAAAAAGTGGCTGTGGCATAAATCTTGCTTTCCGGTACTGAGACAAACTTAGAGACTTCCAGCATAGCCTCTTCTGATAAATAACCTAACTCCTTCTGAATGCTTTGTAGAATAGGGATAATCTCTCTCTCTTCACCTTTGAAACTAGTCAGAATTTCCTGAATTTTTTGGACAAAATTTTGTTGACACATAACAAGTAAAGCCTCCCCCCTAATTTAAACTAGCCAATTTTTTTGATCCGTCTTTACTCAAAAACGCGATCCATCCTGAAAATAAATATCCGCTCACCGGTTTTAGTACTGATATCGGTATGAATACTAATTACCTTGGCCGAAGTCAAACTAAATAAAAGTTCTTCTAAATCGGGCCGTCCTTGTTCAACCAATAATTGCCTAAGCTTTTTAATCAGCGCCATCCCTTCTGGATCTTTAGCTAAACGCTCTTCAGATGAAGATAGTACTCCTTTTAAAGAAATGACAATCATATCCCTGATGATATCAGTTTTTGCTTCTGTTGGCCCCCGTCCCATATAGCTTTTCTCCCATTGAATTAATGACTTAGAAATGGTGTCTTCTAACATACCTTTATTCAGATAAATCCCCCCCCTTTTTAGGTCTTAATTAAATAATCCTCCCAAGGGAAAAACCTCACACGATCTTATAAGACTCCTGCAGAAACATATACATTCCTAAAGCATAAAAAAAGTCCAACATCAAATGCTTAAGCATCTGATGTTGGACTTGCATTTAACCGGTAAAATTTACCCTTTAAATGTTCTTCCAACGGTAGAAATTTAATTTTTATTATGGGATAAAAAAATCCAACACTAATAAACAACATTAGTGTTGGATTACGTTCTAACCAGTATACGTACCCTTTAGAAGTCTTCCAACTTTTTTCGTTTTAAAAGCACGCCTTTGGTTCAACCAATCGCTAACGCAACTTTTTGATTCAAGGCTACTAATATGTCTTTTTCTAAATTATTATAATATATCTAAAAATGCAAAGCAATAATTTTTTGAATTGAATATTGAATACTTTAAGGGTTACAGTGAGGACAATTTGATGGCTCTGCCTTTTGTATACCCTTAGGATATAGTTTTTCCTCTGATACCCCACATTTTTTACAGCTATAAATTTCTGATAAAGTTAAATCTGTTGGATGTCCACACCAACTACATAATAAGCCCTTTTTTCTTTCCGTAAGTTCAAAACCCGGATAGGAGCAACTTGGGCAAAGATTATAGATTTTTTCAATTAAATTATTAGTAGCCATTCCTATAGTTTTCATTCTAGTGGGGTTGTACATTGCACGCATGTCAGTTTCTATAAAAACTTCCCCCTTAGTAGATTTCTTTAACATAAATTCAACTGTTTCTTTTAAATGTTCTACATTAATGATCCCTTTAACTATCTCAACCGGATTTTTAGTAGAATTATTTAAACTAACAACTACTCCGTGTTCCGGAAAACCTACTAACATACAAAAATCGTAAGCCTCTTGGAAACTTTTTATTTCCTTATGGTTGTAATTTGTATCTGTTGTAGCAGTTTCACCAAAGAGCTCTAATTTGTTTTCCTTGTCAATCAGCAACACAATTTCGCGATTGACAGGCATGAAAGGTATAAAAGGATGAGGCCCAAACACACCTTCGCTGGCAAAGCCTAATGTATGCCCTGTCATTGACATTGCTTGTTCGGCCTTTTGCTTGGCAGCCTCTAACTGACTCCCAACACGGTCTATATCTCTGGTAAAGGTACCGAAACGGTCCGTATTAAAATTTGAGGGAACCACTATATTAATACCCAGTTTCTCTTCTAATAGTGGTGATATGACCTTTTCTTTGTGATGCATGGTGGCTAAAACTCCCACTCGATGCTTAAAGAAAGAAAGCACTAGTTCTTCTTTGTTCATTTTTATTATTCTCCTATGATATTGTTGAACTTAAGTGTGCTGACTGTGACGTACTCCCACCACCTACACTTACGTTTAGAGGTGGGGGCTTCTTGGGACGTACCAACTATCGTCAGTATAATTACCAAGCTATCCCCGTTCGCCCAACGGTTCTTCGATTATTGTCAGGCTATACCAAGTATTCGGCAGCCTTCATTCTTGATATTGATAGCAGCGTTCACATCTCGGTCCAGATCAACTCCGCAGTGGGGGCATGTCCAGTTTCTGTCTGCAAGTCTTAATTCTTTGTTTTTATAATTGCACTTATGGCAGAGTTTGCTTGATGGATACCATTTATCAATTATGACAAGATGTTTACCCTGTTCAGCTAATTTGTATGACAAAAAGGTTTTCAACATCCCAAACCCATTATCATTGGTTGACTTTGCCAAATTCAAACTTTGGGCTAGCCCCCTCATATTTAGGTTCTCAATTGCAATAACATCATAAGCATTGGCTATCTGCCTAGACAGTTGATGCAAAAAGTCCTTTCTCTGGTTGGCAACCTTCTCATGGAGTTTCGCTACTTTAAGGCGTTGTTTGAACCGGTTTTTACCACCCTTTTTCCTCTTTGATAGTTTACGTTGTTCATTTTTTAGTTTGGCTTCTGCCATGCGGTAGAACTTCGGGTAGTCAGCACTGTTTGTCTCACTATCGACAAATAGTGCTTTAGAGGAATAGTCAAGTCCGATAGTGGTTTCTGCCCTTGGTTTTATTTGCTCTATTTGAACTTCATATTTAACCAATATAGCTATATAATATTTCCCTGTTGGTGTTTGACTAATCGTTGCAGATTTGATTTTGGCGTCTGGTGGTAGTTGTCGATGTATCTTTATTCGCACATCTTTTAGTTTAGGTAGTCGAATAGTCTTATTGTTAATAAACCGGATGCTTCCTTTTTGGTTATTGGTAGTGTAGGATTTTCTATCATGATGTTTGCTTTTGAATTTGGGGAAGCCCACCGACTTTTGTCTGAAAAAGTTGCTATAAGCACTATTGAGGTTTAGTTGGGCATTGGCAAGAGCAAGGCTATCCACTTCCTTAAGCCAAGGAAATGCTTTTTTGTAGCCTGCTGGCAATGGGTGTTTTTGCTGTTTCAAGGCTTCTTTATCATCTTTATACTGTTCATAGGTAGCCTTTCTGCTGGCAAGCATTTGATTGTATACAAACCGAACACAACCAAAGGTTTTATTTATGAGTTGGGCTTGCTCTTTGTTAGGATAAAGGCGATATTTATATGCTTTATTCATAGCTTCTCACCTTGGCTTTCGATATATCTCTTGAGTACCTCAAGAGGTGCACCGCCAGTTGTAAGTAAGCAAAAACTTCTTGACCAAAAAGACTCTTCCCAGAGGGATTTGCGTATTTGCTGATATTCTTTCTTAATAAGACGCGATGATGCGCTTTTATAGGCATTAATGAATTTTGATAATTCGGTGTTGGGATGAGCTTTGAAGAGGACATGTAGATGGTCTTTGTCATGATTCCATTCCTGTAATGTGATGTTGTACTTGGGTGCCACATACTCAAATATTTCTTTTAGTCTATTTGAGATGCTATCATCAATTACTTTTCTGCGGTATTTTATAACAAGAACGAGATGGTAATACATGAGAAACACTGAATGGTTATTATTATCTAAGTCCATTGTTCTTTCTCCATTTTCTGTATTTACTACTGATTAATATTTTACCATAATATGGGTCCATTAGCAATGATTTTATTTAGGGAAAAACCGCAGCAATTCATCTCCCGCCTACGCTCTCACTATTGTGAGTAAGGTTGCTTAGAGGTGGGAGACTTCTTGCCGCATAATGTTAAATTACATATTTGGTGAAGGCTAGGGGACAGACTTATTATATCATATTGTCCAAGAAAATAGGTTCATTTTAAAGTGGTAAAGAAATTCATTGACATTCACAGTCAAGGTTAATGTTGGAAACCTTTGAAAACTAAATCTTACTATAAAACTCAAAATTCTAATCTTTACGTATAATTGTTATATTCCGCGAAAAGTAAGACCCCAGGGGTCAAGAATCCCCCAAACCATTTATAATGTACCCTATAGAATAGACAAACGAAAAAGTCTACTCTATAGGGTATTTATATTATGCTATACTAAGAAAAAGTAAAATTGGAGAGATAAAATGAGCAAAAACCTATTTACAGATGAAGATATAAAGAAGTTATCTACAAACAAGTATGTTAGAACTGTTAGTCCTAAAGCGATTACTTATACCGATGAATTTAAGCGGATCTTAATAGCTGAACACAATAATGGTAAATCAACCAGAAAAATATTTGAAGAATGTGGTTTTGATGTTGATGCATTAGGAATGATTCGTGTAAAGGCCGCTGGGAAAAGGTGGCGTAAAACTTTCAGAAAAGATGGAGTGCTCGGCTTGGATGATGCAAGAAAAATCAACAACAGGAAAGCTCAGCCACAAAATTTATCTTTAAAAGAGCAGAACAGCAGACTCGAAGCACAAATTAAATTATTGAAAGCGGAGAATGAACTGCTAAAAAAAATCGAGATAGCAGAAAGGGGGTTG
>JUEG02001245.1_pt1 | contig 20027 bp, 17 predicted proteins | sample 432341 | NCBI WGS metagenome assembly JUEG02 (sample SAMN02953476, study PRJNA257561) | rock porewater metagenome | biome: terrestrial; feature: Opalinus Clay rock; material: porewater; isolation source: Opalinus Clay rock BIC-A1 borehole | place: Switzerland: Mt Terri URL, St-Ursanne ... | reverse complement strand
CCTGTAGCTCCGGCTTCTCCCGTTGCCCCAGTGGCCCCTGTAGCTCCGGCTTCTCCCGTTGCCCCAGTGGCCCCTGTAGCTCCGGCTTCTCCCGTTGCCCCCGTGGCTCCTGTCGCTCCTACATCTACTGAACCAATCGGATCTAATTCTGCTGGTAACACTCTATGTGCTGCAACTAAATTTCCCTCTGCATTTTTTCCCCAAGCAGAAACTTTCACAGCATTAGAGCTAGTAATAAACTTAAACTCGAAAGCATTAAACGCTGCGTAATAGTCTCTTGTCGTAACACTCCCCGCCGCTAAAGAAATAAGCTCTTGAGCATAATGTGTTTTTATACCTCCAGATACAAAAAAACCTAATATTTCGATGTCAGCAACAGTTGTTCCATCGTTAGTGACTTTTACAGTAAACGTTGACGTTGGTCTAATACCATCAACCAGGTTATTTTCAATTAATCCGGTAGTTAATTCTGCCATGGCCTCTTCTCCTTAATCCTTGAAGTTTGATGTCTTAATATACGACTCTTCCTATACGTTTCTATATCCATTATTTGGATCCATATATTATATTGTACATGTTTCATTTTGTTACCCCATATGCCTAGAATAGCGAATACTCCTTAGTTCGTAGAAACTATTGTTAGAATGAATCAACCTCTTGGGCAACTACCCGGTGGGCTGTAGTCAAATTTCCTGCGGCGTCTTTGCCCCAAGCAGTAGCCTTAACTTCTTCTGAACTCACAATAAATTGAAATTCAAAAGCATCAAAATCTGCGTAGTAATTATTAAGCACAACGCCATCTGCGGTAAGTGTAAATAACTCCTCTACATACAGTACTTTTATCGTTCCGCTCTGGTAAAAACCTCTAACTAGGACTTCTTCAGATGTTGTATCATTATTCGCGATATTAACCGAGAGCGTTGAACTCGGCCTAACACCCATAACAGGGGTATTTTCAAATAATCCTGTTGTTAAATTAGTCATTTATTCTAACCTCCAAAATTTTCTTGGCCTTATATTGTATGGTACTTGTCTGATTTCCGTTACGACTTATACGTTAACTTCAGCAGGTTTTAATGGAACTGAAATAAGATTTCCACTAGCATCTTTGCACTCTACAGATATTTCCACTGTTGGAGAGCTGATAAAAAATACAAATTCGAATTGATCAAATGGGATATAGTAGTTTTTCAAAATCACTCCACTCGCAGATAGAGTAAAAAACTCTTCTACATACTTAACTCTTTTGAATTCTTTCTGAGAAAAGCCTTCGATTTGAATTGCAACCGTCGAATTATCATTATTTGAGATGTTTACCAAGAGCTTAAGACTCTGTCTAACACCCTTAACCGAGGCATTTTCCAACAACTCCGTTGTGAAATATGGCATATTTTCCCTTACCTCCTACAATATGGGTTTCCATATTGTATTGTTCATGTCCTAATTTTGTTACCTTTGGTTGATGCTTTATATCATTTCTAGTGTGGTACGAATTCTTTTGTACAACGTGTCCAAGATTTCCACGCTCACTTTTACTTCTCCAAAAGTAACATAACACAAACGTCCTCACTCCACTTTAATCGTGAAACGAGGACGTTTTCTAATGCTGTAATGATTGTTATTAAGCATTTTTGATTCTTTTAGAGACTAGTATTTAACAAATCGCTTTGAATTTTATAGTTCCCCCCACTCTCTTCCTTCATTCCTCACAATTTTGCCTAATCTGGAAAAGTAGAGGTTTTTATTATAGTCCCATTCAGGGGGGCCTCCGCCCTGATAATAAGCTTCTGCTCTGGGGTGGTACAAATGAGCTGTTGCGGCATCCGTCTGGTAGTACCGGCAGCCATTTGCCATTAGTCGATCGATAAAGTCCCGGTCATCATAAGCTATCCCAGTAAAATCCTCATCATAGCCCCCAATCTCCACAAATTGACTACGATGTAAGGCCATGAGAAATGGCATTCGGGTATCTAGGTTTATACATTTGTTGTACGTTTCTAGTTCTACGCTGCCGTTATTCTTTTCGACTGATTCTAAAAGCGCACCGGTTCGATCATCTTTTCCAATCGGAACACCTAATAATTTATCATTGTCTAAGATGGGAACAGTAATCTTTTCTATCGTCTGGTTAACATGGAGCATTTCAGCACAACACATCACTAAAATATCTCCAGTGGCTTGCTTCACTCCAACATTAATTGCAAAACCGGGAACTCTCCAAATAGGATCGCCCTGAAGATTTCTTTGTCCGGTAAAAATATACTTCAAGTTAAGCTTTTCTTTAAATTCATTGCAGATCTCTTCAGTATTATCTTGTATTCCATCATTGACAACAATTGTTTCAAAATCAAAGGGTATTGTCTGTAAGGACAAAGAATAGAGTCCCCACCGTAGCAAGTGTGTTCTCTGGAAGGTCGTAATAATTATTGATACTTTATGATTTTTTTCTTGGTTGGCATTAGTTTTCGCTATCATAATTTCTTTGAAGGCAGACCTCAACAAACTTTGACATTCCTGAGTAGAGTCCGGTGCAGCTATATTCTTTTGTAAGATGACCTGCCTAGGAGCAAAGGAGCGACTGGACAATCCTTGAACGGCCCCTTCGAGGTCTTCACCAAAAACTCCACACAGGGCTCGCTCTTCCGGACTCAACTCTCTAAAAATCCCTATTTTCCTCATAATCACAGGCACATCGCATAAACATGCTTCAATAATTCCCTGACTTTGGTTCTCTGTAGGTGAAGCATTAATAAGGAAATCTGCACAATTTATCAACTTAACCTGTAGATTCTGAGGTACTTGATAAAAAAGTCTTATATTGGCACCAATTAATGGCTCAATGTTGTTAGTTACAATAATCCAAGTTATTTCTGGGTGAGCTTCAATGCAGGCCCGAACTTTACTCCACCCGTGGGTTTCATTGAAGTCTCCAACAAAGATTCCGATTTGTCCCGAACCGAAACAGAATTCCTGTCGAACCTCCTCTTGATTCATCCTCTTAAAAAGATTCAAATTCACCCCCCCAGAAATTATCTCAAAATCAAATTCGGGATAAGAAAGAGCGGTCTGGATGGAATTCGCAACTAGTTTATCAGCCTGCCGCAAATTTTCTTCGTGCTGAGTATTGGGTATGCCCATTGATCTGAAATCATCCTGCAAAACTGCTATGGTGTAGCGTGATTTATCGACAATATTCATGGACGTTGCATCTTGAAGAATTACATCTACTCCGGGATAATGCTGCCGAATATACTTTCGTGCATTGGCAGCGTAATCTCCTTGATCTCCAAGAAGATCCCTTCCTATGCTTACTGAAGCAGGTAAATATTCCCCCAATAAATTCCATGATATTTTTTCACTTAGTCTTCTAGAGGCAAAATTATGACAAACGGCAACCTTAATTTCTCGATCATAGACTGTGGTTTCCGAACTATCCAGTTCTCCCCACTGAAAATGATATGCCAGACTGTCAAAGGCTGTTTGATGTTTTATTCCCATGGCTTTAAGTTTGAGCATTAAAACAGTATCCCCCGAAATACAGGCCTCTCCCAGCTTGGCAATGACTGGCCGATTAAAATCACTTCCTAAGAGAACCTGACCTTCAGGATAGCCCCCCACCTGTTGAAAGTGTTCCTTGCGAATCAACAGAGGCATAAAAAGTCCGCCGTCTAACAATTTCGGCTCAGATAGATCCTGAGCATACTGTTGAAATTCCTTTTCTCGATAGGAAGAATAATCCCGGCCAAAATCCCGTTCCACACCATATTGACCACTGGGCAGCTTACCGGACTCTACTAAGCGTGATACAACACAGTTTTCTCCGTTATATGCTTTCCATAGATTATCAAACCAATGGGGTGTAAAGGCCATATCTGAATTGATGAAAACGACAAAATCCCCTTTAGCCTTGGCGGCGGCAAAGTTGTAAGCACGGTAGACATTATTAACGTACCATTCCTGCTGTTGCTGGGGAGAATTTTTAAAAGTATAGTGGGGGATATAGTTATTGCTTAAATAATTAAGAACCGAAGGTGCAGCGTCATTAGCAACAAAGAAAAACTCTTTATCCGTCATGTCAGTATATTTGTAGACTTGCTCATAGACAAATTTCAACCATTCTACGCTTTTATAGACTAGACAAACAATGGAGAATTTAGGCTTAAACACTTCCTCTCGGTATTCTTCGACATAAGTTAAAGATTCCACAAAGTTCAGTGGTTTAGGCTCTTCATCATCAACCCAAAGCCCCTCTGGAAAGAGTTCTGGAGGAACTTTTGACAAAACGAGCTTTTCTTCGCTGATTAACCGATCCAACATATCGTAACCACGTTGCCCGTGAGACCTGTATACTAGATATTTATAGGCTAAACGTTGCTTCGATGAAAAACCATAGTGTAATACCTGAACATCCAGGGTCCACATCACATTTCGAATTGTGGAAGGGAAAAGTGGCTGGTGAAGTCCAGGTTTTGTATCATGAAAGCAAATTCCTGGGACCACTCGCCAAAGACGACAAAACCAGCCCTTATCGTACAAACTGTCCAACCTCTGCCAAGAATAGCTACGCCAAAGGTTAATCTCATGGAAGTTCACCGCATCATAATGATTTTCGTCACATTTTGCACACACTTCCTGAAGCTTTTCAGCGGCGTTGGCAGTTAATACTTCATCTGCGTCTAACCACAAAATAAAATCCGGATTCAGCTTCAAAGCTTCTTGAAGAAGGAGTTGTTTATGACTCCGTTCATTAACAAAATCATTCTTGGTCCCCCTGAGGACATGGGGTGTTTGTTTGAGCATATACTCGTAGCTGCCATCTGTACTGCCGTCATCATAGACAACCAAATGATCCACTGCCGGTAAAACATATTTTACAAACCTTTCAAGGTTTTCTTTGCATAGTTCATTATAAATTTGACAAATACAAGCTATTCTATAGTTTTTTTTCATCTTAAAAATTCCTCTGCTTCTCGGTTTTCTTGACCTATCATCAGATGATGCTTCTGCAATAAAGCAACGGTTTCTTCGTAGGTCATTAGAAAATCACCGGAACTATACTCTTTGGACAACACTTTGAGGTCTTGATCTGCTTTTACCAATTCCGGCAGCATCGGCTTGATTGCGTAATAATCCCCACGATCATAGGTTCGCCAAGCCTCTTCCTCAGAAATCATTATTTCATGGACCTTTTCTCCCGGACGAATGCCCGTGTATTTTACCGCAATCTTTCGTTCTCCCATTAAGGCCTTTGCAACGTCTTCAATTAAGGCTGCTGGAATTTTCGGAATGAATATTTCTCCTGGTTTAGCATCTTTTAAAACTGCCAATATAGTGTCTACCGCACTTTCTAAAGGCAACAAAAATCGAGTCATTTCTTTTGTGGTAATAGTAACCGGTCCTCCATGTTTAATTTGTTCATGAAATAATGGGATTACTGATCCCCTGGAAGCCAGCACATTACCATAACGGACACAGATAAATCTAGTCTTGGGGAGCGTTACGTTTGCTGCGATAAAAATCCGCTCCTGCAAGGCCTTAGAAATCCCCATTGCATTTACAGGCTTACATGCTTTATCCGTAGACACTCCAACCACGGTTTCAACGTGAAGATTGTTCTCCCGAATAGCTCGAATGATGTTTTCTGCACCAACTATATTTGTCAATACTGCTTCAAATGGAAAGTATTCACAGGAAGGAACCTGCTTAAGGGCAGCGGCATTGATGACGATATCCGCTTCCCGTAATACTGAACCAACGGAATGATAATCTCGGATATCCCCTATTCTAAACTCGATTAAGCGATTGAAGTTGTCATAAATCACTTCATCAGTAACGTTTTGTTTATTCTGATATTCAATTCTCATAGAATGCTGTTTGGCTTCATCCCGGGAAAAGATAATAATTTTCTTAGGCGAACCAAATTTCTTTTTTAATAAGCGACGGGTTAGCACCTTACCGAGTGAACCTGTGCCCCCAGTTATTACAATAACTTTGTTATCGAATATCTCCATTTTTATCCCCCTTGGCTATACCGTTATTATAGGGGCCTTGCAAATAATCCCTATGCATCCCAGAAACTAAGTCTGACCACGTTGGCGGATTATAGCCCGTTAAGGAGCGGAATCGTGTTGAGTCCAACGATCGATCTAGTCGAATACTGTCCTCTGGTACGATTTTCACGTTTTTGTCGTAATGCACCTTGATAAGTTTTAGTAACTCGTATTTGGAAATTGGATCTGAGGATACGTGGTATAGCCCCTTTATTTCTGAATTAGGGATCACGTATTCACAAATAATCCTAGCCAATTCAACGGTTGGGAACCCGGAATAAATGACCTGCCTGTACCCACTCACCTTAGTTTCTTGACTAAGAAACCATTCGACTAACCCGTAGTTTCCATTCAGTTCATGCCCAATAATCGAAGTTCGTAGAGTAACACAATTTGGGTAGACTACTTCACCAAGAAGTTTTGTTCTGCCGTAAAGGTCATTGGCGTTAGGAAGATCACCTTCTTGATATCCACCTTTTTCTCCATCAAAGACACAATCTGTACTGATATGAATTAAACGCGAACCTATAGCACCGCACAATAAGGCAATTCGGTATGGTAATAATGAATTTGTAGTAATCGTGACAAGTGGGTCTTGGGCCTTGGGTACTTGCTTAATCACTCCGATACAATTCACCACTAGGTCTGGTAACACATCATTGAATACTTTCATCAAGCTATCTGGATTCAGAACATCGACATCACTACGCACCTTCTTTATCCATCCGGAGGGTAGCCAATAGGATAACTCCTTAGCAGAGCGAACAGTAGCATAGACATCAAACCTTGAATCGTCTGACAGATAACGAAACAGGGTATGCCCTAACATTCCTGAACCTCCCAAGATTAATACCTTTTTCATGCCCATTAATCACACCTTTCAGGGAAAGGTCCTTCCTCCAAAAAACAAGCTATCGCCAGAGTTCCATTTTGTTGCTTTCTAGTATCCCTTTTAAGGAAGCCTTAGTTTCTTAAACTCCTCTTTTGCCTTTTCTAGGTCAGAGGGCGTCCCAATATCAAACCACAGATCCTCGCTTTCATAACTAACAACCTGGGCCTGTTGTGAAAGCAGAGTCTGAACAAGATCAGGCATATCATAACGTTCATTATCGGGAATTAAGGAAAGTACTCGCTTATTAATGACGTAAATACCCATACTAGCCCAATAGTTAAGAGTTGGTTTTTCCGAATAGGCGATCACTTGACCACCTTTAACCTCTAATACTCCAAACGCTGAATGAACGGCCTTTTTGTGTACAGCCACAGTCATATCCGCTTGCATCGCTATATGATGTTCATACAGTGCTCGAAAATCTATAGTTGTTAATTCATCTCCATTGACGACAAGAAAATCGTCCTTTAAATCGTCGACAATTTTCAAAGGCCCTGCTGTACCTAAAGGGATATTTTCTTGTGAGTAGCGTATTGTCAGACCAAAATCGCTGCCATCTTTGAAGTAAAGCTTAATAAAATCCGCTAGATATCCTAAACACATAATTATTTCATCAAAACCTGCATATTTTAGTTGGTTGACAAGAATATGGGCGATCGGCCTATCCCCAATGGGGAAAAGGGGTTTGGGCAAAACTCGAGTATATGGGTCAAGGCGTGACCCTCTCCCTCCCGCTAGAATTATTGTTTGCATAATATCCCCCTTAACCTTTAAATTTGGTATTTACCTATTTGAAAACGGTTCATATGGCTTGCAATCCAAGCAACTGTTCGCTTAATTCCTTCTTCTAACGAGACACTAGGTTCCCAGTCGATCGTTTCTTTAGCCAAGCGATTATTTGATAGAAGTCGGTCTACCTCGCTTTTACTCGGGCGAACTCTTGTCTCATCTACAACAATTTTTGCTGTGCTCTGGATTGTATTCGTAATAACTTGTGCTAGCTGTCCAATCGATATTTCTTTTCCTGAACCAATATTTATCACCTTTCCAAACCCTGCTGAGCTCTGAGCGGCTTTGATAAATCCCTCTGCAGTATCTGTTACAAAGGTAAAATCGCGCAGAGTGTCCGTATTCCCGAGACGGATTTCTTGACAGGCTAGGGCCTGAGTAATAAGTGTTGGTATGACAGCCCGAGCAGACTGCCGCGGTCCATAACAATTGAATGGTCTTACAGTTACAACAGGTAAATCGAAGGAGGCGTAAAAACTTTCGGCTAACTTATCGGCTCCGATTTTACTGGCCGAATAAGGAGATTGTCCTTGAAGGGGATGAGACTCATCAATAGGCACATACCGAGCAGACCCATAGACTTCACTAGTTGAAGTATGGACAACTCGATTTACACCATGGTCCCTGGCTGCAGTTAGAATATTTAATGTACCTAAAATATTTGTTTCTACAACCTCGCGAGGATTTTTGTAGGAATAGGGAATTCCCACTAGGGCACCCAGGTGAAAAACAGCGTCACACCCCTTAACCGATCTCTCTATTGCATCCGCATCGCGTAAGTCTCCGGCGATTATTTCAATCTGCTCCAGCAGCCTTGGCTCCAAATCCTCTAGGTTTCCTCGACCATCTCTGGAATTATATCGAATAAAAACACGCACCTTGGCTCCAGCTTTAACCAAGGTCTCCGTCAAGTGACTTCCAATAAATCCACCAGCACCTGTGATCAAGACCTGTTTCTGTTCCCACATCACGTTCTCTCATCCCCTCTTATTCCATTAATCCATATATCGTATGTCAGTTTTTGTCTATCTGACACCCCTAGCCCCTTTAACGATATATCCATCCCCTCTTATAAAGAATTTATTAACCTTACAGCATATTAAGCAAAAGGCCGGGCTGAATCCAACCCGGCTTAATTACAACACATGTGAACTTAGGACAATCTGAACATGGACCAGACGATGCCCGGCGCACCGGCACCACCCAGATCAAGGGGTACTGTTAAGCCGTCGGCTTCGTAGAATAGACCTACGACGTCACCTGCGGTTAATTCCACCGAGCCAGCTAACGTTACGGCTCCGTCGCCGAGAATGGTGCGCAATGTCAATACCAACGCAACGTCAACATTTAAGACCGGGAACAGCCCGCTGACTAAATCTGTAACAATAGGCGATGTTCTGCGCACGACAAATGCGGGTGTGACCCCTGCGCCAAGGCTGAGTGAAATTGCTGCGGTCGTGGAATAGTTGACGGTGGCTTCAATGGCGTAAGTTCCCGTCGCCGGAACGGTATAGTTCCCGGTAACCTCGTCAAAGGTGGCGCTGTCATAATATGGGGAAGTTACCGTCCAGCCTGTTAACTGCGTACTAGCTGCTGTGCTGACTGCAGGCAGGAAAGCGGAGAAACTTTCAGCAGTTAAAGACGCACCTGTGGCGCCGGTAGCCCCTGTGGCCCCTGTCGCTCCTGTTGGTCCAGCCGTTCCTGTCGCTCCTGTTGCTCCTGTTGCTCCTGTTGCTCCTGTTGCTCCAGCCGTTCCTGTCGCTCCAGCCGTTCCTGTCGCTCCTGTCGCTCCTGTTATTCCAACTGGACCTATTGGATCAAGTTCTGCAGCCACCAAGCGATGAGCTGCGACTAAATTACCTTCGGTATCTTTTCCCCAAGCGGAGATCTCCACAGCATCTGAGCTAGTTTCAAACTGAAACTCGAATTCATCAAACTGCGCGAAATAGACTCTCTCCGCTACCTCCCCGGGAACCATAATAAATAGCTCCAAAACATACAGTGTTTTCGTAGTTCCCGTCACGTAAAACCCCTCGACAAAAACTGTAGCATCAACGGTATCATCGTTCGTAATCTTTATAGTGAACGTTGAAGTTGGTCTCACTTCGTTGACCGGAGTATTTTCAATCAATCCAGTAGTTAATTCAGCCATTCTCTCATCTCCTTTATTTTATTATTTATTATTTCCTTATCTAAAATGGGTCAACCTCTTGTGCCACTACCCTATGAGCTGTTGTAAGGTTTCCAGCTGTGTCTTTCCCCCAAGCAGTAATTTCTACAGCATCTGAGCTTACAATGAATTGAAACTCAAATGTATCAAATTGAGCGAAGTAGCTTCTCAGGGCCACACTACCTGGGGTAAGAGTAAATAACTCCTGTACATATAGCACTTTTGTTGTTCCACTTTGGAAAAATCCTTCAATTAGGACATCAACAATAACATCATAATCGTTCGATATATTTACCGAGAGTATAGAACTTGGCTGAACACCAGCAACAGGGGTGTTCTAAAACAAGCCCGTAGTTAAATTAGGCATTATCTTTCAGACCTCCTTAATATAGGGTTTATACATTCTATTGTAGTTGTCCTATTTTTGTTACCTTCAAGCGCTTACTTCGGCTTCTACCAGCTGAGCTGATGTGAGATTTCCATTAGCATCTTTGCTCCATACAGAGACCTCTACCGCCTGCGAGCTAACAAAGAATACGAACTCAAAGGCACTGAAGGGGACGAAATAATTCTTTAAGACCACAGTTCCCGCCGTAAGAGTGAAAAACTCTTCTACATACTTCATTTTTGCTGTTCCACTCTGAAAAAACCCCTCAATTTGGACTGCTACCGTAGAAGTATCATCGTTCGATATATTTACGGAAAGCATACAACTCTCTTTATCAGCCTCGTACGAGGGGCTATGCAACAAACCCGTTGTTAAATAAGGCATGCGTCTGCAACCTCCCAAATTATGGTTATTATTAGTGTGTTGTTAATGTCCTACTTGGTTAATACTTAAGAAAATGCCAGAGGGAAGGTTCTTTTGACATGCTCGCGTGTCAAAAGGACCGTCCCTCTGGCAGGCTCTTTAAGAGTGCTAAATACTTTGGTGCAAGCTGAGACCACTCAAAACTTAACGCACTCTGGCGCCCCTCGATCGAGAGTGATTTCTGAAGTGAGGGATTATCTTGTACGCTTGCTAGAGCCTGTGACAACTGCCCAACGTTACCTGCCTCAAAGGTTAACGCACAGGTATTTTGCACTACTTCTGCCAGGCCGCCAGCATTTGAAGCTATGATGGGCATCCCGATCGCCATTCCCTCCAAGGCTACTAATCCATAGGCTTCACGACGACTGGGTATAACCAGAGCCGTGGAACGTGCCATCTGTCGCCATACCTCTGAGCTAGGTATGCGTCCATGAAAATGAATATACGTTTCTAATTTCAGAGACCGTACAAGTTGCTTTAAGAACTCTTCATAGGAGTCTGTTCCCTTTCCGACGATATTTAAGTATATTCGACCACCGCTCTGATGCCTAATTGACACCGCGTGGATCAGATCCTCGATCCCCTTATAATCCAACAATCTTCCTACATACAGAAATTCATTCATATTCCCTTGTTGCCAACGTTCCGAAGGTATGGTGACACCAAGAGGTAACACCTCTGTTTTAGGGAGGTACTCCGGGAAGCGACTTGCTAAATACTGTCTTTCGCTTTGACTTATAAGCTGAATGCGTTGACAACGCATGAGAAGTTCTTCCTGTATCTTAAATTGCGCTTGTAACTCAGGCTCTGACCGGTCTCCTAACTCTTTGCGTAAAAATGAATAAACGGAATATAAAATTGGTGTAACACCTTGGGAAAGGGTATAAGTCAAGGGGGTAAAATTAATGGCATGGCTATGAATAATATCCCACTCCTGACTAATCTCCGAAAATTCCTGACATACGACATCCGCCTTAATCATTCCTAAATACCCAAAATAATTACTGTTACGAGGTATCCTCAGGACCTTAATCCTTTGTCCTAGTAAATTCCAACTCGGCACATTCCAATCACTGCGTGGTACTATAACGGTTTGTTCAACTCCCATACGATCAAGCATATGCACAATTCCTGTTACGGCTGTTCCCGCGCCGCCGAAGCTTTCATCTTCAAATTCATTAGTTAATGATAAGATCTTCAAAGAGTCACCCCCTATAATCAATAATTAATTGAAATATTGATTTGATATCTGTAATACTCTATGCACAAGCCTTCAAACATGTTAGAAAGACCCAGAAAAAACCGTCCCCGTGTCTGCGCCTAGTCCTCGCCAGTGACTCCTAAAAGAAGTCTGCTCGTAGCTATACGGCAGACTTCTTTTGCTTTCATATTATAAACTTTATTACTCCATTTATGGTTTCCAGAGGAGATTCACGATCGTTGCAAAGGCCCCTGACAAGGTTATAATAAAGCCCGACCACCAACGACGACTAGTTTCTATTCCTTTTTTATAGTCTTCAAAGTCCTGTTTCAGGATATAGTTGCCAGCTAACATCACTCGCATATCGTTAACGACGGCTGATACGTCCTTGACCGCCTCCCTTAATTCTGCAATATCTTCTCTAATCGTTCGGACCTCATCTGCCTCCATAACATAAGCCACCCTCCAACAAAATACGACTATTTCTTTTTACTCTATACTATGATTCACTTCAGGCAAATGGTACTGGCCTATCCATTCCCCCTTAAATCATTTCAACATATCTTAATACTAAGTACGAAAATTATCGGTAACGGACAATGAGGAGGTTGCAAATGCCTACAATTATCTATCCTCCTTCAATCCCTTGGAGTTGGATGTTTCAACGCCCACAACAGTTACTAGGTCGATTTTCTGCATCCGGCCAAACTGTTCTTTATGAGGACCTCGGCATTTTTTCAAAACCTGGGATCTATCCACTATCACAGTCTCTTCTCCTCTGCCAGGGAACTTCTGCACTAACAGTCTCTCATCAAAGACCACGTATTCTTTGGTTAACGGTCCCCTCCCATATTAATTTAATTGAGAATTACGACCCTGATCTGGTTGTCTATGATGCGGTTGATGAACCCAAAGAGGAGTTTGCTAGTTGGGCACCCTATTATCCTACAATCCTGGAGAAAGCAGATTTAATCATCTGTAGCAGCGGTAGCATTTACGACTATTTTATTACCCGACATCCCCATGTTTCTCTGGTACCGAACGGAGTGGATTATGTCCATTTTTCACCCACTCCGCCATACCGCCCAACAGATCTTCCCACAGGGAAACCAATCGTAGGGTATAGTGGTGCAATCGCTCCCTGGATAGATTGGGAGTTACTCAAAGTCGTCATTAAAGAAAATCCGGGAATTAACTTTGTTTTTCTGGGAGCTCTTTTTCAACTCAATAAGTTCCCCTTGCAACTCAAAAATGCTTTCTATCTAGGACTTAAATCTTATCAAGAACTTCCAACGTATCTTCATCACTTTGATATTGGTCTTATCCCCTTTCTTCAAACAGAAATGACGCGAGGATGCAATCCCATCAAACTATATGAATACTATGCAGCAGGAATTAGGGTTCTAGGGACACCACTCCCTGAACTCCTTACTATTCCAAAAATTAATCTAGAAATTAACCCTCATTTATTCTCCCTACGCCTACGACATCTATTAGAAGAGAAAGATTTGCATAAAGGAGAAAGAATGGCCTACGCACAGACAAACGATTGGAGCGAAAGGGCCGGTCGGATACTTCAGCATATTTTTCAGAGGGCTTATACAAATAGGAATAGCGTGTAACACCCTACTCAATGAACGAATAGTATACGTTGAAAGCTACTAAGTCTACTTTTCTTGAATCAAAAAAGGGGGGAATACACACATGCTATTTGAAACCCATGCTTGGGTAACACTCGACAATGCCGTCGCCATATATAATGTTTACAGCGATGTGCTAGTCGCTACCATTCCCGTGGGGATTGCACCAGCTTTCCCAAAACGCACACCGGATGGTACAAAGGTTTTGGTTCCAAATTTCGGCAGTAACACAGTCTCAGTTATTTGCACCGCCGGAAATTCAGTCTTAGCAACGATCCCAGTAGGTCTTGCACCAACCTCAGTCGCCATCGACCCTACTAGTACTACAGCATATGTGACAAACTCTGGAAGTGGAACTGTTTCTGTTATTAGCATTCCAACCCACACTGTTGTAAGCACCATTACAGTAGGTACAGGGCCAGTCGACGTTACTATTTCCCGTGATGGCAGCCGTGTCTACGTAAGTAATAGTGACAGTAACACAGTCTCAGTTATCAATCCGGTCACCAATACCGTCATCGCAACAATCCCAGTCGGTACTTCACCTAATGGTTTAGCTGTTAGCTTAGACAATACGAAGCTCTTCGTTGTCAACAGCGACAGCAACAACGTCAGTGTTATCAATACAGCAACTAATACTCTAATCAGCCTCATCCCAGTCGGCTCAAACCCGCAAAAAATTGTGGCTAACCCCGTCAATCCTGCCTTTATGTATGTAAGCAACTTCGGCTCAAACAGCGTAAGCGTACTTTCGACTGCAGGACTTAACGTGGTAACATCTATTCCTGTCGGAATTAATCCTCTTGGGCTAGATATTACTGGCGATGGCACACAATTATGGGTTGCTAACGAAGGTGACAGCTCGATTAGCATTATTAACACCTTGACAAATACTATTTCCGCTGCATTACCAACGTCCTTCCCTCCACGGGGTGTTACCGTTGGAAGAGTTGGTTCAGCCTTATCACCTAGTGACCCCATTGATTTGACAGACCCTTATCAACTTGAAGAAATAACTGAATCCGTCTGTATTATCGTTGAAAAAGTTTATGCTAGCTGTTTACAAAGAGAATGCTTCCCAGCCTTTATTGTCACCTTGCCCACAGGTGGTGTTCCTCCGTTTACCTTTGTTAGCATGACCTTTGCTACAGGTGTCATTGTTCCTGGTAGTGTCGTCATTACGCCGATACCAGCTCGACCCAATTTCTCAAGAGTTCAGTTTACCATTCAAATCCCTTATACCTTAGTCTTAAGGGATGCAACCGGAACCTTGTTTACCGTCACAGGTAACCTACCTGATATCAACAAAGATATTGTCATGTACTTCCCACCAACTCGACCAGAATTCGACTTTAACCTGCGCGTTGAAACAAGAACTGAAGTATTAACAAGCCCAGTACTAACAACTACTACAATACAAATAGCCATTGGTAGCTTTGTCATCACCAAAGTTACAGGCCAAGTTCAACTCCTCGTTCCAGCCTTCGGATTCTGCCCAGAACCTCCTCTCTGCGAAGAATTCCCAGATATCCCAGAGAACCCTTGTATCAATTTCTTCGATGCTACACTCACTCCATTCCCTAGTGATTTCTTCCCACCACAATTAGATAGTTGCCAGTAATTAAATTAAGATGTGTTATTCACCCTCTTTAATCTTATAAATCGTTGCCCTTAAAGAGAAAGGGCCGTCCATAAACGGCCCTTTCTTATATAGATGAATCACTTAAATCATGAAAAAAGGAAGTGATCGAGTTGGCTTTCCTAACTCGAAATACGTTAAGCCCCCTCCTCTTAACCTATGAAAATGACTCTTCATACCTACATATAGATCCTCAGGGTTGTGCGCTGTTTTTTGACAACAATCCGGAACCCTCTTTTAAAATCCAAGAACCTCTACTACTAGCCCATGGCATTATGACTGATTCTAAGACTGTCCATCTGGTCTTACTTAAATCTAGTGGAGATCTGTGTTATACCCTTATTTCTGGTGCAGGTACGCCTCAAACGACCTTAATTGCTAAACTGGATGTACGAGGCACACGATATGGCAGGCTTTTTCTTTTTCCTCAAGGCAAGGTAATACATATTTTTTATGCTTCTACTCACCAATCCATTCCAGAACTATGGCGTATCGAACATCGTTTTTGGAACGGCGCTTCCTGGAAGAGTACACATATGGGAGAGGTCGTTCACCCGCGAGAACCCCTTTACCATGTTAACTTAGATAGTCAAGGCAACCTTCATATTTGCTCCTTAACTTTCCAAGGGCGTCATTCGCTGCTCTTTACCAACCGCTTTAATGGAACATTTCATCTATGGGGATCTCCAACCGAAACACTGAAAATACCTGGTGAAGTCGTGGATATGGCTGCTCTCATGACAACTGACAATGCTCATCATCTTTTTTGGGTCGTTAAAACACCAACTGGGCAGTTCGAACTCCGCTCAGCACAGCAAATAGATGCCCATGAACTAGCCAGCACTTGGCATCCGTCAATAGCTCCGATCAAAACCTTTAACTCTTCCTGCAAAAATATTGGAGCCTTGGAAATAGGCGGAGTTCTGTGGTTGCTCGTCAATTCAGGAGAAGCTGTTCTCATGCAAAACGATGGAAAAGGGTGGAAACTAATTTCCTCAGATAACCCTTTTAATCAACGCCTAAAATGGGTTCATAGAGGTAGAAAATATTTTCATCAAACCTTCTGGTTAGAAGACCAAACTGCGAAACATGCTCCAGCATATTACCGGGAACTAGGGTTCACGGTTAACTTGCAACCTCCCACTCCTTCTCCCTATCAATCTTTCCCAGATCAATTCACCTCTCCTATTTCAATGGCTTCTCCAAGCCTAACCCCTCCTCCCGTACCAGCCTTCTATCCAGAACAACCAGCTCCCCACAGTGACCCTCACCCATCGGTTTCAATCGCGGAAACAATAAGCCCCGACATCCCAACAGCCATAAACTTACGTGACGCAAATTCACCTCATCCAAAGTCAACCAATAATTCCTCGATGCCTAAAGTCTTCGAAGAATCTAACCTTCCTGAAATACTAAATGCAGCTCAAACTTCGGTGGTTTCCGAAGAGGCAAATACATGCGAATCCCTTGGCTTTGTCGAAGCCCCTCAGACATCTGAAACAATACCCGAAGAAACTGAGGTTCCGGAAACTGACAAACTCGAAGCACTTGAAGAAAAACAAGAAAACGACCAACTCCAATCTTTAATTAAAACCGTCGCTCATCTCGAACAAGAAAACACGCTTCTTAACCTTGCGGTTCATAACATGCTCTCCAAGTTTGATGAAATAATGAACGTGATCTCAGAAAATGCACTTCAAGCTAAACAAGAACCTGATCCAACGCCCATTGATGAACTCGAACCAGTCAAGGAAGCTATGTCTAATCTTGAGAAGGAAACTCAAAGCCTCTCCCAAGTTCTTCGGGTCATGCTAGACAAACAAGAAGAGAGTGATTCTTCCCTTGAAAAACTCGAAACACAGATTTCTCAACTTCAATCCCAAACGGTTGATGCTAAAGTTAAAGGAGGTTTTTGGAATAAATGGATCACCTAGATTTAACCACCAATATTGCAGACATTCTATGCAAATATCCTCACACAGCCAAAACGTTTCGCAAGTTTGGAATTCTGACATCTGGTTGAGGGGCAAAACAATTACTCAATATGAGCGTTGAGCAGGCTGCTCAGCGATACCGAATTAACTCTGCAACTCTGATTAAAACTTTGGAAGTAACTATTGAACAATCAAAACATCAATGGAGAGATTAGTCAATGAACGTTCTATTCTTGAATGATTCCTCCTTATTATGCCAAGGTTTAGCTTCAGGTTTTTCCCCATTGGATGACATCCGTTATATTCCAGTTCATCTATCTGGTTGGGAAGACCGTTTGAGCTCACTGCTTCGGACTTGGAAGCCAACCTTTGCCTTAGCAGAGGGCGTTTCCATTTCCACAGTGGCTCAAAAGCTATTTCCCTTATTACGCCGTTATCGTCTGCCTCTCGTCTATTGGGCTATTGATGATCCTCCCGATTGGCTCCGTATGTCCCGTCCTTTGGCACGCGGAGCTAGTCTTGTTCTTACTCCCGCTCAGGAATGCCTTCCCCTTTATAAACGGGAGCGAATACGGGCGCATTATTTTCACTTTGCCTGTAATCCATCCTTTCACCGCCCTTTAACGCCATCGCCAGAGTTTAATTGCGACTTACTTCTAGTTGCTAATTACTATACCTCGTATCCTCAAAGGAGAGTTGGGCTAGAAACACTCCTTACTCCTTTACTATCTAAACAGTTTGATTTAAAGGTCTTCGGCAACGAACACTGGCTATCGAATACGGACGGTTACATCTTAGAACCCAATGTATATCAAGGATATTTGCCTTATGACCGATTACCGAACGCTTACTCCTCAGCCAAAATCGTTCTAGGTTTACACTCTGTGATAGACTCTCCCACAATGATGAGCATGAGGACCTTTGAGGCCTTAGGGTGTGGAGCCTTTTTTCTGACGCACTGGACACCAGCCCTTGAAAACTTTTTTAAAAACCACGTCCATCTCGTCTGGAGTCGTCATCCGGATGAAACCTTAGAGCTCGTACGTTTTTACCTAAACCGAGAAGACCTCCGACAAAAGATCTCTCGTCAAGGACAGGAAGAAGTATACCGCAATCATACTTATCAGCTCCGCATTCAATCCGTCCTTACGCACCTTCAAACGTTATAATATATTTGTTCTATATAATGTTTTTCTAATTAAACCTTTGACTCGCTTTCAAGTTGGGATACAAGTTATTTGGGGGAATCTTTATGAAAGTACTTTTCCAGGCTCGCCCGGACTTCATGAAAAACCCTGCCGGGGATACTGTTCAAATAGTTTCAACCGGGCAAGGGCTTAAGAACCTTGGTATCGAAGTGCATCTATCAACAGATCCCAATATCGATCTTTCTCCCTATGACCTTGTTCATATTTTCAATATAACTCGCATTAAAGAGAGCTATATGTTTTTTCTCAATGCCCAAAAACAGGCAAAAAGAATTATTATATCTCCTATTTATTGGCCACCTAATGCATACCTTAAGCGCGAAGGGGCAAGCTCTAATGCCTTAGCAGTCTGGAAACATATGCAACCCATGCGAGCCCGCCTCTTGGGAGGATGTGATCTCTTACTACCTAATAGTCAGATTGAAATGGAGGTTCTTCAACAAGACTTTCTCAAGCTGGCCCCTTATCAGGTAGTACCCAATGGGTTTCCAGATTCCTTCATCGGAGCAACTCCTCATCGTTTCCGGGAACAGTTCCCTGATCTTCCAGAAGAATTTGTTCTTTGCGCCGCTCGAATATCCCCTCGTAAAAATCAACATTGGTTAGCAAAAACATGTCATGAACTTGGTCTATCTCTCGTTCTCTTAGGACCCGTTAATGATCAAAACTATTATAAGATTGTGACGGATTATTCAAACGTCATCCATATTGGGACTCTGCAGGGGGAGCTTCTTGCTTCAGCTTATTCGGCAGCCAAAGCTCATGCTCTGCCGAGTTGGTTTGAAACCCCTGGCCTTTCCAGCTTAGAAGCCAGCGCCTGCGGGACAGTTGTAATTACAACAGATCAAGGAAGCCCCAAGGAATACTTCCAGGATATGGCCCTCTATGTCCATCCCCTTGATGACGTTAGTTTGCGAACTGCCCTTGAGCTATCCTACAATGCCTCTCCCGAACCGTTAATGCAGCACATACATAAACACTATTCTTGGTCGAGAGTAGCTGAAATAACCTTAGAAGCTTATCATAAAGTCCTTAACTAAGGAGCAGAAATACCTTCTTCGTCCGTTCTGAGATTAAAGACACCCACTTTTTCTAAGTGAACTGCACCCCGTCAAGTAGACAGTGTAAAAACAAAAATTTATCTAAGCAGCCTTAGTTCGATACTCCATCGGACTGAGGCTGTTTAATTTCCTCTGCAATCTTTCGTTATTGTAAAAATAGATGTAATTATCAATGTCTTTCTTAAGAGATTCAAAGGTTTGATATTTACGTAGGTAATACTTCTCACATTTGAGTGTTCCCCAGAATCCTTCCATAGGTCCATTATCTATGCACTTGCCAACACGCGACATACTCTGGACCAAACCATGAGCTTCTAATCGTCTCTTAAAACCCCATGAGGTATATTGAAAGCCTCGATCACTATGAATCATAGGCGTACTGCCTGGTGCAGCTTGCAAGGCTAAATCCAAGTTTTGAAAAACAAGAGCATTGTTATTTGAATGGCCTAGAACATAGGCGACAATGGATTTGTCACGTAAATCCAGAATAGCACTGAGATAGGCCTTCAGACCATTTCCATATTTAAATTCTGTTACATCAGTCAACCATTTTTCATTTGATTCTTCTGCAGTGAACTCACGGTTTAAGAGATTCTCAGCAATTTGCTGCGGAGTTGACTTAACATATTTCT
>JUEG02000785.1_pt1 | contig 20048 bp, 15 predicted proteins | sample 432341 | NCBI WGS metagenome assembly JUEG02 (sample SAMN02953476, study PRJNA257561) | rock porewater metagenome | biome: terrestrial; feature: Opalinus Clay rock; material: porewater; isolation source: Opalinus Clay rock BIC-A1 borehole | place: Switzerland: Mt Terri URL, St-Ursanne ... | reverse complement strand
TTTTAAATTTGCATGCCTATCAAATATCATTAATGAGCTTTTTCCCTTTAAATATCCCATTACACTCGATACACTATATTTAGGTGGTATTGAAAGAACCATATGTATGTGGTCAATACATGCAGTTGCTTCCAATATTTCTACACCTTTTTGTTCACATAGTTTCCTGAGAATTTTTCCAATGTCAGTTTTGATTTTCCCATATATCGCTTGTCTTCTGTATTTAGGAGCAAAAACTATGTGATATTTACAGTTCCATGCAGTATGTGCTAAACTGTTCTTATCCATTTCGGATCCTCCTTTTGTTAAGTAATTTGGTTGGCGAACCATTTTAATTTTAACAAAAGGAGGTTATTTTTTCCTGCTCATAGCTAAAGCTTTTTGGAACCCCCGGTAGAACCGGGGGTTTTCGTTATACAATAAAAAGAGTCAAAAGAACTTTCCTTCTGACTCTCTAAATACATCTATTTTTCTGTAATCATTTGCTTCATGATTTCATTGCTTCGTTTTATAAAGTTCGTCATGGCCTCAGGTGCTAGCGTTTTGTGACTTAATACTGCTAAATCATATACCTGCTGGGCTATTAAATCCAGTAGCTCTGTTTCCTTATCACCATGCTCCAATACATACCTTATAAGAGAATGCTTTTTATTAAGAACCAAGATCTCTTCATTCGGCATCATTCCTGGGTTAAAACCACCCATACCATAACGCTTCATCATATCTTGCATACGTCTGCTATCCTCTGACAGGATAATCATTCCTGCCACATCCTCTATCTTAAGACTCTCCAACTGGATTTTAAATTCTTCTTTGTTTAGCGCCTTTTTGAAGACCTTCGTTACTAATTCATTTTCTTTGCTGCCCGTTTCTTCATCCGTAGCTTCCTCTGCATCCTTCATTAGGTCAGAAATATCCGAATCCACTCTTTTGAAGTGAATATCTTCTTTCTTCATTTCCATATGGGATATGAAGGCTGAATCTATACTGTGATCTAGGATAACAGCCTCTACTTCGTGCTCCTTCAGCATTTTTATATATTGAGCTTGTTGTATCGGATCTGAAACATAATAAACTTGTTTATCTAGTTTTCCAGTATGCTGCTCTAGATACTCTTGGGCAGTAACATACTTATCTTCAGTAGTTTTATATAGGATGATTGATTCTACTTTTTCATAAAACTTGTTATCCTTTATCAAACCATATTTAACAAAGGGGCTTATGTCATCCCAAAACTTTTCAAAGCCTTCTCGCTCTGTTTTAAACAAACCATTTAATTTATCAGCCACTTTTTTCGTAATATAGTCAGATATCTTTCTTGTAAAACCATCGTTTTGTAAGAAGCTTCTTGATACGTTTAAAGGTAAGTCAGGACAGTCTATAACACCCTTTAAAAGTAGTAAAAACTCCGGAATGACTTCTTTTATATTGTCTGCCACAAAGACCTGGCTATTGTATAGTTTTATACGACCTTCAATGGTATCAAACTCTGTACTTAATTTAGGGAAGTAAAGAATTCCCTTTAAGTTAAATGGATAATCCATATTGAGATGAATCCAGAAAAGAGGGTCTTTAAAATCATTAAAGGTTTTTTTGTAAAAATCTTTGTATTCTTCATCTGTACAAGAGTTTGGTTGTTTTAAGTATAGAGGTTGTATATCATTTAGAGCCTTTATTTCTGAAACTATGATATTACCTTCCTCATCCTTTTCTGGCTCCTTGTCAGCCTCATCAAAATATATTGGGTAAGGCATAAAAGAGCAATACTTTTCTATAGTGGATCTTATAGCATGTTCGCTAATAAAATCCTCTCCTTCTTCTCCTAGGTGTAGAGTGATCTCTGTACCTCTTTGCCCTTTGCTTCCAACCTCCATCTCAAACTCTGTACCGCCTTCACAGTTCCAAACAACAGCTGTTGCATCCGGTTTATAGGACAGTGTTTCTATAGTAACCCTATCAGCCACCATGAAGGCCGAATAAAACCCAAGTCCAAAATGTCCAATTATTTGATCCTTGTCACCCTTATCCTTGTAGTTATTTAGAAAATCTTCTGCACCTGAAAAAGCAATTTGATTTATGTATTTTTTAACTTCCTCATCCGTCATACCGATACCATTATCGATGAACTTCAATGTTCTAGCTGTTTTATCTAATATAACCTTAACCTCGAAATCTGTATTTCCTTTTAAATCTGCTTCTCCTAAACTATTTAATCGTTTAAGCTTCGTAATCGCATCACAGGCATTTGAAATTAGCTCCCTAACAAAGATATCATGGTCAGAGTATAACCACTTCTTAATAATAGGAAAAATATTTTCGCTGTGAATAGACAAATTTCCTTTTTCTGTACTCATAAAAATCCTCCTTATCGTAAGTTAATATATTAGTTTTTCTAAACTCTACTTTGTTTTTTCTTAAAGCCTCTACAAATATATATTACAACTTGAGGAATTTTCAGTCAAGACAAAATTAGCACTCTTTATATCAGAGTGCTAATTTGCATATTTTAATTTACTTCTTTCTTTTTATTCCCGATACCCTTAGATATTATTCCTTCCACCATTCCAGTGGTAAATATTACGCCTACTAACACTAGTAAACCTCCATAAATCTGGGTTCCTGTAATCTTCTCTCCCAGGCTCCAGCTTATTATAGCTGTAAAAACTGGCATTAAGTTTAGAAATATTCCTGCTTTACTAGCTCCTATTTCCCTAACAGACACATTCCAAAATACAAAAGATCCTATTGAGGGGAATAGTATAATATAGATTAAGCCTGCGTAAGCTAAGGAACTAAGTCCCGTAATATCAATGCCCTGGACTATAACAAAGGGTGCCATTATCAGTGTGGAAAACACAGCAGAAATCGCCGTTGCAGTGATTGGCGGAACACCTGTAAGACGCTTTCCTATTATGGAGTAAAAAGTCCACAGTGTTATGGCAACCAACATTAACAAATCGCCTTTATTAAAAGAAGTGGTGAAGATCTTACCAACATTACCATCTGTTAAAATAACAACTACACCTAACAAAGAAGTAACAAATCCTACTATTTGGTACTTGGAAATTTTCTCTTTTAATAAAAATATGGAAGTAATTGCTATGATTGAAGGATTCAATGAATTAACTAGGGAAGCATTCATTGAAGAAGTATGTTCCAGTGCAGAGTAAAGCACCGTATTATATCCTATAAGTCCAAGTATACCTAAAACCATCAGTATGGGCCAGGACGACTTCAGAACTGCTTTAAAATCTGGTTTTTCAAGGTAGTGGGCTACAAACAATAGTAAAACCGATGCCACCATCCACCGGATGAAGGTAATCCAAAGGGGAGTCAGTTCACCCACCACATATTTTCCAAAAACATAATTCCCTGCCCAAAATAAATTGCACAGGGTCAACATTAGCCATATTTTAAGTTTTCCCATATCTTTACGCAGCTCCCTAATTCTTGACTACAGCTTTTGCTATATTCGATATATTTTTTATTTGTATAGTCTAAATATCTATTATTATTAATAATTTACCACACGGTGTAAATTCAGTCAAAAGAAACTCTAGAAAAATTAAAGGGTGACTTTATAACAGAAATTTATTATAATAATCATCAAACATATTTTTCGATATTTTAAATAAGGGAGAGAATACAGTTGATTGTTAAGGTAAAGGATATTTCAGTTGTAAGAAGTTCAAAATACCTTTTAAAGGGAATTAATTGGTCAGTGGAGGAAGGAGAGCATTGGGCCATTCTGGGACTAAATGGTTCTGGGAAAACGACGCTCTTAAATATGATAAACGGGTACCTATTTCCTTCAGAGGGCGAGCTCCAGGTTCTTGGAAACACCTTTGGAAGGTGCGATATTAGGGAGTTAAGAAAAAACATTGGATGGGTTAGTACATCTATCCAAGAAAAGTTATATATTAATGAATTTGCAGAGGACATTGTTTTATGTGGAAAATATGCCAGTACCGCTCTATTCGATGAACCTGAAAAAGAGGATAGGGATCGAGCCAGTTATTTGCTTCAGCTTTTCGACTGTTCTGATTTGGCAAAGCGAATATATAAATCTCTGTCCCAGGGCGAAAAGCAGAAGATTCTTATAGCCAGGGGTTTAATGTCATCTCCTAGATTGCTTATTCTTGATGAGCCCTGTACTGGTCTGGATATATTTGCAAAGGAACAACTTTTATCAATTATCGAAAAGTTAAGTCATGAAAAGAGTGCTCCCACTTTAATTTATGTTACCCATAGGGCAGAGGAGATATTACCAATGTTTAGCCATACCCTGTTACTCCGCCGAGGTGAAGTTCACTCTTCCGGAAAAACAGATACAGTAATCACAAGTGATAATCTTTCTGATTTTTTTGAGACTCCCATTGCCTGTGAGTATATGAAATCTCGATATTCTATAAATCTTGAATAATGCTAAAATTCTAAGAAAGAGTTTAAAACCCCTCTATTTTTCTAATAATACTTCTATAGTAATTTAGAAGAGGTGGTTACTTAAAATGAAAGATAATATTAAAAATCAACAGAATGAGTTAAGTAAACAGTTGGAGGAGAAACTGTACAAACGTAATTTTACTAAATATGGCTTCGACTTAAATCCTATTGTTACTATTTCCACTGGCGTATTTTTATTCGTGTTTTCCTTATATGCGCTTTTGAATTTAGAGCATGCAAATATTGTATTCGAAAAGGTTAAAAACGCTATTATCTCCCGTGGTGACTGGATCTTTATTCTATCAAGCAATTTCTTTATTATCATTTGTCTATTTCTAGCATTTTCCAAGCTAGGTAATGTAAGAATCGGTGGAGTAGAAAGTAAAGTAGAATTTACGAATTTTTCATGGTATTCCATGCTTATGTCTGCCGGAATGGGTATTGGACTAATGTTCTGGTCTGTGGGAGAACCTTTGTATCACGCTGACATTACTCCTCCCATCTTTCTAAGTCCAAATTCAGCCTATTCAGCAATGGCAACAACCTTTTTTCACTGGGGCTTCCATCCTTGGGGAATCTATACTTTGATTTCGTTATCCTTGGCATTCTTTGCTTATAATAAAAAATTGCCCCTTTCCTTACGATCCGTATTTTATCCTCTATTGAAGGATAAGGTTTTTGGCATCATAGGGGATATTATTGACACCCTTGCAGTTTTAGCTTGTCTGTTTGGACTAGCCACTTCCTTGGGGCTTGGTGTTCAGCAAATCAATAGTGGTTTAAGTTACTTATTTGGAATAAAATTTAGTGTTACTATTCAAGTTATATTAATTGCTATTATCACATTTATAGCCACCTTATCTGTGGTATCTGGAATAGATAAGGGTGTTAAGTTTCTATCTAGGTTAAATATTCAGCTAGCTATGGTATTTATGGGTATTATTTTCATCCTTGGTCCAACCTCTTATATCATAAGATTATTCTCCAATTCTTTAGGACTTTATCTAAATGATTTTGTATTTTCGTCATTTCGCATATCCTTAGAAAATCAAGCATGGCAAGGTAGTTGGTCTGTTTTTTATCTTGCTTGGTGGATTTCTTGGTCTCCATTCGTAGGCATGTTTATTGCCAGAATATCTAAAGGAAGAACAATTCGGGAATTTGTTTTGGCTGTATTATTAATTCCTTCCCTTTTATCTTTCATTTGGTTATCCGTCTTTGGGGGTACTGCTATTTATCTAAACGAAGTATCAAAGGGTGCCCTATTTGATGTAGTGCAAGGTAACCTCCCGGTTGCTTTATTTGAAATGATTAGTTATCTTAATATACCTTTTCTATCAGGGGTATTGAGAATTTTCCTATCCATTCTAGGTACCATATTGGTCATTTCTTTTTTTGTTACTTCAAGTGACTCTGGTTCATTGGTTGTGGATAACATCACCTCAGGAGGACGTTTAGATTCTCCCGTAACGCAAAGAGTTTTCTGGGCTTGTATGGAGGGGTTTGTGGCAGCTATCTTACTCCTAATTGGTGGTGAAATGGGACTTTCAACACTACAAACTGCAGTTATAAGTACCGGTCTACCCTTCGCCATCATATTGACAATTATGACAATTTCATTGATAGAAGGAATAAAAACTTCCCACAGAAAACAAAAAAGGATTCGAGACATCGATCATCATAAGAAAATGGCGGACTATATTAGGCGAAAGTAAAGTTTAAATCCACTATAGTTACTCTTTCTCCAAAAAAATCCATGGACAAAGTTTTTTTTCAAGAAAATCAAGGACTCTTAATAGAAAAAGACCCAGAAGACTCAAGCCTAATATTCCTGAAAACATATCAAGATAATCTACCATAGTCCAGGCGTTCATAATGTAGTATCCAATCCCATAGGTAGTAGCAAAGTTCTCTGCAAAAAACAGTGCTGAGATGCTTATTCCTAAGCTAATTCTTAGTCCAGAGATGAGCCTAGAAAGTATAGCTGGAAAAATTAAGTGCCTATATATTCCTATGGAGGTTACTCCCAGTGAACGTACGGAATAAAAAAGTTCCTTTTGTATTTCTTTTACTCCATCCCTCACTGCAATAAGTATTTGAAATATGATTATAGAAATAATAAGTGTAACTTTTGCAGAATCTCCTATACCCAGCAAAATCATGAATATTGGTAGAAAAGCTATTTTAGGCAAGGGATATAAAATATAAACTATAGGTGAAATTATGGAATCTGCCCGTTTATTCAGCCCTATCCATAGCCCAATCGGAACACCGATCAATATTGATATAATGATGGCTATAATTATTCTATATAAGCTTGCTAAGAGATGTAAGGATAAGACACTAGGTAATATAATAATGAACCGCTCTATTGTTTCGTATGGGCCAGGTACTACATTGGACTTTATAGTGATGTGTAGAACATACCATATCAAACAAACCATTAGTATGCCATATATCGTTTTATTATTTATAATTCTCTTTAGTGAATTCATATTAATTTACCTTCCTCAAGCCCTTTTCTTACCTCAAGACATATATTATAGTAGTCAATTTTCGAACGGATCTCTGCATCTCCGAAGTAAGGATTATCAATGATCTTCTTAATCTTTGATTTTTCCATTATCACTATTTTTTGTCCTAGAAAAACAGCTTCTTCTATACTATGGGTAATAAATATCATAGTTACAGGGTTTTTCTTATATATCTTTAGGAGCAGGTTCTGAATATGCTCCTTAGTCATAGCGTCCAATGCTGAAGTAGCTTCATCCATAAGTAATAAATCTGGCTTTGTTACCAAGGTACGTGCTATGGTAACTCTCTGCTTTTGACCTCCACTTAACTGGGTAGGATATTTATTCTTCAACTCTAATATATCTAATTCTTTCAATATTTCATCGACTGCTTTATGGATTTGATCTTTATTTACTCCCCGCACAGTTAATCCCAGAGCCACATTATCACCTGCAGTTTTCCAAGGCAAAAGTCCATAGTCTTGAAGAATCACTCCTGTTTCCTTCCGACTACCCTTTATCTTCTCGGCATTTATAATGACTTCTCCTTCAGTGATAGAAAGAAGCCCTGCCAATAAATATAGCAGGGTTGTCTTCCCACATCCTGATGGTCCGATTACCGCACAGGTGGTGTTCTTTTGTATATTAAGATTGATGTCGTTTAATGCTTCATCAGAACCATATAAAAAACTCAGGTTTCTTATGTCAATCATTACTTAACAAACTTCCCTTCAATAAGTTCATCTGCCGTTACCTGCATATCCTTATTTAAAACAGTCTCTACCCAATCAATGATGTTTTCAAGATAAGCTGCATCAGGCAATGAAGCTTTAGTATACTCTGGAAGAGCAATGTTATCTCTAATGGCTTCATTTAAACTCAGCTTTTCAATCAATATATCCCTTGCCTTATTGTCATCCTTATTTATCTCATCTATAGCTTTATTAAATCCCTGATGGAATAGTTCTATCGCCTCAGACTTTTCTGCTAAAGCCTTACCTGTAAATGCCATAACATCTGGACTGTATCCATCCTTCGGATCATACATTCTCTTTTCAAGACCCCCTAGTGCACCCATGGATGCCACTGGCTCTGGAAATAAACCCATATCTACATTTCCGTTTTTTACCATTTCTAAACGGGCTGGTATTTCATTGATAAATACTTTTTCTATGTTATAGTCATCACCTAGCCATTCATCTATAAGAAAGTTTGAAACACTGACTTCCATCATGGCTACCTTGATATCCTTCTTTTCTTCATACCCTTGTTTTACTAAAACGGGAAACATACCTGAAGTCATGGTTGTAGCCTTAAGATCAAAGCCCCCGTTTACATTGGTTGCTACTGCTATAAAATCTGTCATGGCACCATCTATTGCATTTGTTTGAAGTGCACTTTGTCTATCTTGTCCATTCGTAAATACCACTAGTTCCACATCTAAACCCAACTCCTTAAAATATCCTTCCTTTTCAGCTAAAAACATGGGTGCTGAATCCACCGCAGGCATAAGTCCTACTTTAAGCGATAGGTTTTTTGTATCTTCTGCTGCAGGGGCTTCTTTGTTTGCAGAACATCCTGCAGAAAAAATAACACTTAGTACCAGTAATCCAACTAACACTAATCTTTTTGTACTCATCTATACTTCCTCCTTAGATATAAAAAATGCCATTAATCTTCCTACTGTATTTTACAGCTAAAATAAAAATTTATCAAGCAAAGTAACCTAGAATTCTTCTTTACTAATTATTGTTAACAACTGAGGATAACTAGAAAAACATCTTCTGCCATTCAACTTAATTTGATTTTTTTGGAAAGTTATGTTATAATATTACACATTAAAGTCTCGCCTTTAAAACAGGTGTATATTTTCAAAAATTTCATATGCTTTATGGTTTAACCTTTAATAATTTTAGAGTTTTTCTTCAGCCAAAATATTTACTTATCCTATTCCAACTCCTTTTTATTTTATAATCTATTAGCTTAAATACAATCTTTTCTTCATCGCATTTCTGCGCACTTCAGAATAACAAAAAATTTTAAAGTTATAACTTGGATTTGGCAAGTAGTTTCATCTACCTTGAAAAGCTCAAAGGTATAAGTAATGATTTTTTGATTATTTTAGAGTACAGCGTTATTCAATACTATTTCGACACGTTAATAGTTTAATAGACTAATTGCCTGAATCCAAGTTCCTTATAACTTTAATATTTTAAGGATGACTACAAAATAAAGGGTTATCCTATATATTAAATTGAGGAGGTAATTAAATGAACATCTTATCAAGAAAGATTTATTTTAAAGTTTTTTTAGTTTTATTACTTAGTTTTACTCTTATACTAGCTACTGCTTGCTCACCCACCGAGGAGTCCCCAGGTGACGATCAAGTGGCAAAGAAGGAAACCCTGGTTTTTGCAGATGCAGGGTGGGACAGTATAAGATTTCATAATGATGTGGCTAAGTTAATCATCGAAAATGGATATGGTTACCCAACAGACGTCACCATGGGCTCTACGTCCGCTACTTTTACAGGCTTTACAAATGGTGATATCGACATTTATATGGAAGCTTGGGTACAAAATATTGAAGAGATTTATAACGAAGCCATTGAAAGTGGCGACATCATCGAAGTTTCTACGAACTTCAATGATAATGCTCAAGGCTTGTATGTACCGACCTATGTTATTAAGGGTGACGCCGAAAGAGGCATTGAACCTATGACCCCTGAACTAAAGACTGTTAAGGACTTAGCCAAATACCCTGAGGTGTTTAAGGACATTGAAGATCCAGGCAAAGGACGTATCTATGGAGCAATCCCAGGTTGGTCAGTGGACGAAATATTAAGGACAAAAATCGAAACCTATGGATTAGATGAAATGTATAACTATTTTAGTCCTGGTTCTGATACTGCTCTTAGCAGCTCTATTGTTGGCGCCTATGAAAAAGGAGAGCCTTGGGTAGGCTACTATTGGGAACCCACATGGATTACAGGAAAGTATGACTTGACATTACTTGAAGATGAACCATTTAGTGAAGAACTATGGGAAAATGGTTATGCTTCTGAATGGATGCCCGTTGATGTTACTGTCGCTGTATACAAGGATATGCTAGAATCAGCGCCTGAAGTGGTTGAATTTCTAAAAAATTATGAAACCAGTAGTCAAATGACCAGTGCAGCCCTCGCGTATATGCAAGACAATGAAGGAGCTACAACAGAGGATGCAGCTAAGTGGTTCTTAAACGAGCATGAAGACCTATGGACAAATTGGGTGGAAGAGGATGTTGCTACAAAGGTAAAAGAAGCAATTCAATAATTAAAACTGTTATGAATATAATTTTTATGGACAAATAGACTTACTTCTATTTGTCCATATTTACTAACCAAATAATGAAACGAGGTGAAATGGTTGCTTTTGTTTATGCAACCAATTTAATATGGGTGAATTTCCTGAGTTCCTAAGGTTTAAACTAGGAATATATGTTAAAATGTTTGTTAATTGGCTAACTCTCAATTTTTCAAGTTTTTTCGATGCAATTAGAGATTCTATCTTATGGTTCCTACTTAAAATAGATACTTTCCTACATTGGGTTCCTTGGTGGATTGTACTAATAGCCATATTCTTAGCTGGATGGCGAGTCAAAAAAAGCTTGTATTCCGGGATTTTATTCTCTTTAATGATATTTTTTGTTGGCATCTTTGGGCTATGGAGTTCGATGATGTCTACTCTGTCCCTTGTTCTAACATCGGTATTTATCTCATTACTTATAGGTATACCTGTTGGGATACTAATGGCTTCTAATAATAGTCTCGATTCTTTTATGAAGCCTCTTTTAGATGGTATGCAAACCATGCCTAGCTTTGTGTACTTGATTCCAGCAGTTATCTTCTTTAGTCTTGGAACAGTTCCTGCCGTCTTTGCAACAACCATCTATTCTGTTCCACCGGTAATTAGACTTACGAATTTAGGTATCCGTAATGTAGATAAGGAAATGCTAGAAGCAGCCCAGTCCTTTGGCTCTTCATCTTGGCAGATTCTTACCAAGGTAGAAATTCCTCAAGCTCTTCCAACAATCATGACCGGAGTAAATCAAACCACCATGATGGCCATGGCCATGGTTGTAATTGCTTCTATGGTTGGTGCCAAGGGATTGGGACAGGAGGTTCTGATAGCAATAAATAGAATTGACATTGCTAGGGGTTTCGAAGCCGGATTATCGATTGTCTTTGTTGCTATTATCATCGATAGACTTACGCAGGGTATCGCCGATAGGTTTAAAATACCAGAATAGAATCCAAATTTAGAAGGTAGGCGTTAATTATGACAGAAAAGATAAAAGTTGAAAACTTATTTAAAATTTTTGGAAAGAATCCTAAGTCCATTCTGAAGAAACTAAAAGAAGGCACTTCAAAGGATGAGATATTAAAAAAGACGAATCATGCAGTTGGGGTTAACGATGTTAGCTTTGATGTTAATGAAGGAGAAGTTTTTGTTATCATGGGTTTGTCAGGTAGTGGAAAATCTACCCTTATCCGTTGTTTGAATTTATTAAATAAACCTACTGCTGGAAGAATCGCCATAGATGGGGAAAATATCGTTGAATACAACAAGCAACAATTACGGGACTTTAGGCAAAATAAGATAGCCATGGTTTTTCAGCACTTTGGTCTCTTTAGCCATAGAACCGTCCTTGAAAATGTAGAATACGGACTTGAGATTAAAAATATCTCCAAAGAAGAAAGACGTAAGATTGCAGAGAATACCTTAGCTAAAGTGGGACTCGACGGATGGGGAGATAGTATGCCACATCAGCTGAGTGGTGGTATGAGACAAAGAGTAGGTCTAGCTCGTGCCTTGGCAAATGATCCCGACATACTGTTGATGGATGAACCCTTCAGTGCCCTAGATCCTCTGATCCGTAGAGAGATGCAGCTGGAGCTTCTGGATATTCAGGCTGAGCTTAAGAAGACCATTATATTTATTACCCATGATGTCAATGAAGCCTTTAAGATAGGTGATAGAGTTGCCGTAATGAAGGATGGAAAGACGGTACAGATCGGTACTCCCGAAGAAATACTTGCCAATCCTACAAATGCATATATCGAAGATTTCATAAAGGATATTGATAAATCCAAGGTGCTCCAGGCAAAGCATATCATGTATAAATCACCTTCATTAGCTCTTATTAATAAGGGCCCTAAGGTAGCCATGGAGGAAATGAAACAAAATGCAATATCCAGCGTATTTGTAATCGATAAGGATAGGAAGTTGAAGGGTATTGTTACCATAGATGATACAATACAGGCTATTAAAGAAAACAAAACACTAGAAGATATTTTGAAGAAAGATTATTTTACTACAAGTCCTGATACCTATGTGCAAGAGTTGTTTCCAATGATGGCTGAAACAAAATATCCAATAGCAGTGGTTGATGATTCCAATAAGATGCTTGGAATTATCGTCCGTGTTTCAATTCTTTCTGGTTTATCCTAAAAAAACACCCCAAGAGACTGAATCTTGGGGTGTTTTTGTGTTACAGTTTAAACTTTGTCTAATTCTTCATAAGCTCAGCCATTTCGATTAAGGATTCCTCTACATATCTCGTCAGCTTTTCTAAATCCTTTTTAAAATATTTTCTGCTTGTCATATTAAAACGTATAGCATCTTTATCATTAATGTATCTTACTCCAAATCCATCTTCAACAACAGGACCCCATCCAGCAAGCTCTAATCCATAAGAAGAGGTGGTACTCGTACATATTGTGCTATGGGTGAGCACTTTATATCCCTTATCTGTAAATATTTCCGGGGTCTCTTTTATACCAATTTTTCCTCCAAAATCTTCATGGATTTTCAGAAGTGCCATCATATGTCCGTCTACCCCATTGCCATCTTGACAAGCCTTGATTCTTTCTATATGCTTTTTAGCTGCCTGTCTTAATGATGTTCTTTTTACATTATCATCACAGGAGCTCGATGTGATGTTTTTGATTAATTCCATAGATTCTTGGGAAATCGTGTGCATGACCTCAATACGACCATGCAAAAACTTTCTAGTCATAACAGCCTCGTAGGCACTATTGCAGCTTCCAAACAGTTTAAACTGTGCCAGTTGTAACGCTAATTGAACAAAAGCATCAGGGCTGATTTTAAAGGTCTTGATTTGATTTGTTCCAAATTCATCGAAAACCAAGACTCTCGTTTCTTGATTAAGAATTATATTACTTAACTCCTCTGTAGCTTCACTTATTGTTTTTTTAATTTCATCATTAATAGTGAAGTCAAGCCTCTCTGGCTTCTCTTTTAATTTTTCTTTTTTACTGTTATTAAGGATATTCATGTCATCATAGAGAAACTTAATAAATCTTGACATTACAGAGCCATCTACACCAGTATGTTCCATATTGATTCCAATCTCTCCGTTTTTAGGAATAATAAATTGCAAAGATTTATCAAACCATCTATTTCCACCATTACCACGAAGCATTAGCTTAGAAATATCTTCTAGAGAATCCGGGCTTTCCTCCTCTAGGCATAGGGCAAAGATCGCCGTTTCTATTTTTTCAATATGCTCTCGGTTTATATTATTTGTTTTTAATAAACCCTCTCTTGTACTTGCCCATTTATCTCTATCCATAGAAGTTAGAATCCCAAGCCCTTGTCCTTGTGCGCTTTGGCTTGTTGAACAAATATGTTCTAATTCATCTTTGATTTGAGAATATGTCTTAACTTTTTCTGGGCTTTCAAATACATTTAGGGAGAAGATATGCCCTTTATACAGAACTATAATATGTTTTTGATTGGTTTTTTTCTGTATTTCATCCTTGTTTTTTTTAGGTATCCTACTGGTTGAAAATAGGTTTTTATACTGCTCCATGCAAAGTGGATTCCCACTCTGCAAATCCACTTCAAGCCCTTCTATATCAATTAATCGTTTAAATTTAAGTATTGATAGGATGAGAATAGTAGCTATCTCTGCTTGATCGAGATCCAGAGACTTAAGCTTGTTCTTCATTAAGTAAAAAACATTACCCTCTATAATAAGAGGACGTCTTGATTTTAGATATATGTCCTCCCATAATGGAGCTGTCCAATTAGTCAGTTCATTTCTTTCTGACCATTTAATCAGCTCTCTCTGTAGTTTTTCTCCATCCCCATCTTTACATTTAAACTTTTCAACTATATTTTTTGTTCTATTAAATTCCTCTTTAGAAAGCAGTGGTTGAACCCATTCAATAAATTCATTACAGGTTTTACTTAATTCCGGGATAGGTAGTATCGGCAAACTACCTTGATTTTCAAATGTCTTTTTCATTTAATCCCCCTTCACATACCATGTAAATTATTGTATTAAAGTGACTGCTTTACTTTTTCTGCAATTTCAGTTGGAACCCAGCTACTCCATAGGTCTTCAAACTCTTTCAAAAACCATTTTGCTGCTTCATCAACTTCTACTTCATTATCTTGCATGTAAGCTAAAACTTGGCTATTCAGATCACTATTTGTTTTATATTGTTTTAGAAATTCCACAACTTCAGGTGCTCGTTCAGGAAAATCTTTATCTACTGCTATTGTTAGATCCTGAGATTCGAATTCAGATGCATAGCCATCATTCCACTTTTCTATATCATAGGGTTCATCTTCTAAAAGTGTCATATCGTATTTCCCTGTAACCCAAGTAGGTTCCCAATAGTAACCAACCCAGGCCGCTCCACTGTCATATGCCTTGGTTATAGAAGCTGCCAAAGCTGCCGCGGAGCCTGGCTGAAAGTAATTGTAGTATTCATCTAAACCATAGGTTTTGATTTTTCCTTGTAGCGCTTCATCGGCTGTCCATCCAGGAATTGATCCATAGATTCTTCCTTTAATGGGTTCTGATTCATCCTTAAACACCTTAGGATATTTTGCCAAGTCTTTTACAGTTTTCAAGTCTGGAGCCATTGGTTCAATCCCTCTTTCAGGATCACCTTTGATAACGTAGGTTGGAACATAAAGACCTTGTTTATTATCATCGTAATTAACGCCTAATTCAATAATAGCTTTACTGTCTACCGCTTCATTATAGATATCAATAATATTTCCAGTCCAGATTTCCATATAAACATTTACGTCCCCTTCTTTTAACCCTACTAATGACATCTGTTCAGAAGCCATGATTTCTTCGGTAGGATATCCATAACCCTCCTCGAGGATTATTCGAGCTACTCTATTATGAAAACGGATACTATCCCAGCCAGCGTCAGTGAAAATAACCGTCTCTTTATTCACTTCTTTTTCCTCAGTCACAACGGGCATCTCTGTAGTATCTCCCTGTGAGCACGCTGATAACACCAGAAGTGTAAGTAATAGTGTAATAAGAATTAATAAAATCTTTTTCTGTTTTACAATTTTCATTTTCAATCCTCCATATACAATTTTTTTAGTACATTTAAGCCTTTTTTTGAATACTAAATAAAATCTCTTCAAATAAAGGATTTTTAGAAAAAAGGCTTAAATTATACCTTGCAGCTCACCTTAGTCGGTATCTAGATAAACACTGATTAAACATATTAGTGAGATTAATAGGCAGATTATTGATTTTGAAATTTAGATAATGATTAAAAAAACATTATAGAAGTGAAGATGTGACGGGATCTATATGTCCCTATTGACATGCTATTAAAATATAAAGTAGTTACTCCGCAGGCCATTTATTAACTAGATACCATTAAGTAAATTACAAGATATATATAGTACTATATAACAATGAGATTATTTGTCAAATCTCAACCTAGAATAAAATGGGCCCTATGCTTGGAATCATAAGGCACTAAGGCTATTAATATATTTATTCACAATTCTAATTATTCCATTTTGCTTAAAATAATAAAAAACTTCAGCATTTAATACACTGAAGTAATATTTTATATATTTAAGTTGCATTTTTTAGCAATGGGGATTTGTATTTCCGAGATATATTCCTCTTCACAGTCAGAGAATCCATAGTCTACTATATTCTTTTCAATAGAGTCCCCTTTTATCTCGTAACCATTTTCCTCAATCCACTGAATTAGCTTTAAATAATAATCTTCTATTTTACTATAGGAACCACAAAATACAATACAAGCATAATCATTTTCTGGCAAAGCTTTAAGTTGAGTTGCATTTTCTTCTCTAGTTTGAATTTCAATAAAATAGTTGAATTGCTCAAAGCGCCGCTGCAGAATATCCTCCTTTGATATAGAAGTATAGATTTGTCCTTCTTTAAGCCATGAAGATATCTGCAAGTGTGCTTCATGCTTTTTAAAAGAAGTCTTAAGCTCGTAATCGTCCTCTATATTTTCTATATCTATAAAGGCTCCCCATCTTTCAGGGAGTCGCTCAACTCTTATATTATTGATATATTTATCTGCTCCTTCAATCAACTCAATTTTGCTTCTGATTTTTCCTTTTAAATTCATTAATCGCTTGATTTCTTTATCAATCTCCGTTTCTTCGTTTTTAAGAAGCATCAAAAGATGATCTGTGTTTTGGTTATTAAAGTAGTTTTTAATGTCTTCAAGAGAAATATCCAGGCTTTTTAAGAACAGAATCCTACTCAATGTAAAAAATTTCTCTACACTATAATATCGATAGTGATTAACCTGATCATAGTCTGGCTTTAATAACCCAATCTTATCATAGTGCCTTAGGGTATCTGTGCTTATATTAAAAATCTTTGAGAGCTCTCCTATTAAAAATTTCTCATTCATAGAGTATAGCCTCACCCTTCGATCTTAATTATCACACACATTATTTAGCCTAATAGGGGTTAAACAATTTGCGACTTGAACTATTATAATTATATTTCAAAATTCTGACAAAAGAAAGGTGTAGTGGGTAATTTAATTACCGGCTTACATCATATGCTTAAAAGTCCAATCCAGGAGCTCTATTGCAAGATCCGCTGTAATATCGTTTTTATCCAACAATACATTTAATTCTACAAAGTCCATCGATTTTAACATTTTTGATTCTGCAAGCATCTTTAAAGCTTTTTTTGTATCTTCTACATTCACACCAACATCCACAGGTGTACCTGTTCCAGGTACATATTGTGCATCAATAAAATCAAGATCAAAACTCAAATGAACAGCTTCAATATTCCTTTCCTTCAATATATCCATAACCTGCCCAACAACTGAGTTGATCCCTTTTTCATTAATTTCGTCTGCTGAGTATACATTGAGTTTCAATCGATTGATAAGCTCAATTTCTCCATCATCGAGATCCCTGACACCCAAAATAAATACATTTTCAGGCTTAACTTTTTGTCCTTCAAAATATACATTTGTTAAATCCTTATACCCTACATTCATTGCTTTAGCTAAGGGCATACCATGAATATTTCCACTTCCACTGGTATCTTGGGTATTTATGTCTCCATGGGCATCCATCCAAATAACAGCAAAGTTCTCATATGCACGGCTAACACCAGAAATACTACCAAGAGCAATCGAATGGTCTCCACCAATTATTAGAGGAAAGCTCTCTGATTTCAATGAAGAATATACAGTATGCGCTAAATTTTTATTAACTTCTACGATCGAATCCAAATATTTTAAGTTCGCATGTGAACAGAATTTATTACAGTCCTGAACCTCTGGAACATATATATTACCCAAATCATAAACCTTATTATTATTATATTTACAGAGGAAACTCGATACTTTCTTTTCCCTTAATTTATCAGGTCCCTGCTCCGCACCTCTCTTGTCAGCACCGTAGTATATAGGAACACCAATAATATTAATATCCATAGGATAACCCCCCTTTATACTTGTATCTTTTTATTCTAAGTAAAGTTTTCTCTGATACTTTAAGTATAAACGTTAGAGTAACTCAAAGGTCAATAGCTAAAGCTCCTAATTCACCATTTATAAAAGATGTGACATTATGAAGGGTTACAAACCCTTCACTACATTTTAAGGTTGCTGTAGTGAAGGGTCTGTGACCCTTCCTTGTTTATCAATATCCTAACGTTCATGGAACGGTTATAAACCGTTCCCTACCAATGTTTACAATCTTAACCTGTGTAGCTTTGCTACGCATTATTCTACAAATATTTATTAATAATATTAAAAACTCTCAACATGGAGAAAGCCAAAAATAATAGAGTCAAATGGAGATTTGACTCTATTTCATTAATTCCTCTTTAATATTAACTAAATTTCTAATATGGTATTGTTGAACATCTACATTCATGCCCTCTTTTAGAGAGTTAAGAATAAAAATATGGCTATAGGCACTCTTGAATAAAGTCAAATGTTTTACAAAGTATTCTATATCAAAGTCATATTTCTTACGATTTGCCTCTTTATAATAAAACTGAATTAGACCTGTAAATTCATGAATCTTTAATCTATATTCCTCTAGATTATTCACTCTTTTAAAATGTTCTTCATCGATTACATTATTACCAATGAACTCTGTCATCGAATCGTTCAATGCCCTTATTTTTTCATATGGATTTGGTGGTTTTATATAAGAATTTACTAAGATTGCTATTAGAATACCTATAAAGGTTTCCCATACCCTATCTATAACATATCTTACTGTGTTAAAGTCTTCTCCAGTATTGACTCTAAAGCTTATAACTAGAAATACCACACAGGATATTGTAATTAAATCACTTTTATCAAATAAATTGTACATATATATTATGATTAACAGTCCGAAAGGAATTAAATATATAATATCTGGCACAAATACCAAGTAAATCAATGAAAAAACTCCACCTATTAATGTTCCTATACTCCTCTTTATTGCCATTTCAGATGTCTCTATTATCGAACCTTGAATACATATAAATGCTGTAAATGTAGCATAGAATGGAGATTCAAAATTTAAAATATTACTTATCATAATAGCTAGTAAGGTAGCTATTACTGTTTTTATGCTTCTCATGCCTATTTTAGGTAGTTTGGTTTTTACTTCTCTATTAAATATCCTCATTTCCCCCTGTCCTCTCCTATATTCTTTTCGTTTTAACCTACTTATCTATTCTATACTCGAAGTCTACAATAATATAACCATCAACTTACACTATAAGTATTTTCTCCAATTTGTACAATTTACCTTCTTGAGAATTATATATATTTTTGATTGAATAAATTTGAGAACTTCTAGAATTTGGAGGTCAGATCTTTGGTTTAATAACACTCATATTTTTTATATTATACATTGACTTGATAAAGAGTAATAAAATTGCATTAGATGAATTTCTAATATAATGTTGTATACCGTTATTAGTAGATTTGGTGCTTCCTTAATAGCGTCTCAGGTATCAATATATTTAACTAAAATTGGAATAAATAGAGCCACTATATCCATGTTAGGAACATTACAGTATACACAATTTGCCATAAACATTTTTACACTCTCTACTAACTAGAGCAGTTAAAATGTGCTATTAGCACATTTAACTGCTCTCATAATAAAACCCTATGTAAATCTCTATATATTTTCTTTATTTTAATGCAAGTATAAGTGTTTTAGATAATTAGCAGATCCTATTTTCTCACTTTCTTGGACAATTATAATATCTCCTCTACTCCGTAAAATCCCGCATGTTTTCCATAAATATATTCCACGGCCTTACATGCGCCCTGGGCAAAACAGTTCCAGTTATAGGCATGATGGGTGATTTCAAGGCGTTCACCCATGAGACCAAACATTACAGTGTGGCTGCTGGATATATCTCCGCTTCTTATGGAGTGATAGCCTATGCTATTTTTAATCCGCTCACCTGAACCACTTCTTCCATATACGGCTAAATCGTCAAATTCTCTTTCTATCATATGAGCTATCCTCATACCCATTTCTTTAGAAGTACCGCTTGGGGCATCCTTTTTAAATTTATCGTGCATCTCTATTATTTCTATATCTGCCTCTTCTCCTATGTATTTCGCAGCAATGTCTAATAGTTTATACATAAGATTTACTAATCTCGAAGTGTTTGCCGCATAAAGTACTGGTATATCCTTAGAAAACTCTTTGATTTTGTCAAATTGAGCTTTGCTAAATCCAGTAGTCCCACAAATTACAGCCTTTTTATATTTAACTGCAATTTCAA
>JUEG02001320.1_pt1 | contig 20049 bp, 17 predicted proteins | sample 432341 | NCBI WGS metagenome assembly JUEG02 (sample SAMN02953476, study PRJNA257561) | rock porewater metagenome | biome: terrestrial; feature: Opalinus Clay rock; material: porewater; isolation source: Opalinus Clay rock BIC-A1 borehole | place: Switzerland: Mt Terri URL, St-Ursanne ... | reverse complement strand
CGGGTCAGTAATGACAATCCTTATGCGGAGTCTATTTTCAGAACCTGTAAGTATCGTCCGAATTATCCCTTGTCCGGGTTTAAAGATTTAACGCAAGCAAGAACCTGGGTTTTAGCCTTTGTTAAATGGTACAACCAGGAGCATCGGCACAGTGGCTTGAATTTCCTAACACCCCATCAAAGACACAGCGGAATGGATAAGGTCATTTTCGAAAACCGACGTAAACTCTATGAAAAGGCTAAAGCAGCCCACCCCGAACGTTGGTCCAGAGAAATCCGAAACTGGACGTTAGATAATGAAGTTTGGCTCAATCCTGAGCGCATTCAAAACGAAATCATTGAGGAAAAACAGTCCTCTTAACTTATATATAATTTTGGAGTTTAGCGACAACTAATTTGACAAATACCGCCAGCTTTGTTCTCCATCATGCCGTCAAGCACTGCGCGAGAGCAATAAACCACCGATTTGTAGTTAATATCAATTACTTTATCCCAGTATTCTATAGGATTCTTCCAAAATGGCTCAATGATATCCCAGCCTACGCAGTTTACTAAAGCATCAATCTGTCCCAGTGTCTCTTGGGTTTGTTTGACCATCTCTGTTACGGATTCGAAATTTGTAACATCTGTGGTTACTGCAGCACATTTGTGCCCCAGTTTTTCAATCTCCGCACTGGTTACCTTTAAGGCTTCAGAGTTTAGGTCTACTGCACTAACGTCTGCACCATAAGAAGCGCACATTAAGGCAATCGCCTTACCAATACCTGAACCAGCCCCTGTGACTATAACGTTCATACCATCTAAACGCATTTGGTTACCCTCCTTTTATCTAAAATCCTTTGAAAATCGCAGGTCGTTTCTGAAGAAAGGCCTTTAGTCCCTCTCCAGCATCTTGTGTCACAAACAACTCGCCTAAGCCACGCACGTCATAGGCCAAACTAGAATCTCGTTCCAGTTCCAGGGCAGCATTGACACACTTTTTAATTTCAGCAACGGCTACTGGTGCCCGCTGAGCCAAATCCTGCGCTAACTGCATAGCTGAATCCATAAGATTTTCCGCTGGGCAAACTTCTTCTACCAAACCAATGTTATATGCTTCCTGTGCAGAAAGAGCATCGCCCTGCAACATTATACGGAGAGCCTTCGTTCTACCGATTAGCCGAACGATCTTCTGAATACCTCCTGCGCCAGGCAATAAACCTAGATTTATCTCTGGCAAACCTATAGTAGCTGTTTCTGCGATAAACCGAAAGTCACAAAAAAGAGCCAGCTCAGTGCCACCGCCCATGGAGTGACCGTTGATAACCGCAATCGTTGGCTTGGGCATATCCTCCAGAATAGAATTGGAAAACTGGAGCCGCCGATCGAAATCTAACATTTCGCCAAGATCTTTGCTTTCTGTAATTCCGTTCATCATAGCAATGTCTGCACCAGCTACAAAAACCTTTCGAGAACTAGTAATAACTACAACCCTTACTTCAGGATCATTTTTAAGATTTAAAAATGCAGCAGTCAGCTCCTTGGCCAGTTCATTATTTAAGGCATTGACCGGAGATCTATTTATGGTTACGCAGGCGATATGATCTTTGATATCAATAGTTAGTAATTTAAATGTATCCACAAATACTACCTCCTTGAAAATAACTTAATTCATTTAAAAAACTCTTAGTCCTTAAACTTAAATACTTTCGTAGCACATCCATTCAACAATGATTCTTTTGCTTCGGGTTTAAGACCTAAAGCATCGATTTGTTTGATACAGGTAGGCCAATTGAGAACAGGGAAATCCGTGCCAAACAGTACTTTGCCGAGTCCTCTTCCTTTAGTATTAAGATAAGCTATTAATTTGCTATCCCAATACTTCGGCCCATGGGCTGTTGTGCCAATATAAATATTCGGATGTTTCCAAGACATAGCGATTAATTCTTCAACCCAAGGCCAACCAGTATGGGCTGCTACAATCCTCAATTCAGGGAAGAAGAGAGCTATATCATCCAGCAACATAGGACGGCCCATTTCACTAGGCATAGCTTCCGCAGAATGTCCGATTTGCATAACCACTGGGACATCAAGCTCAACACATTTCGCATAAAACGGGAAGTAACGTTTATCATTAACGGGCAAACCGAAACCATATGTGTGTAAATGTGCGCCAACGAAACCAAATTCCTTTACTGCTCTTTCTAACTCCCGTACTCCATCCATTCTCTCTTCAGCATTAATTCCATGAAGTCCGTATAATCTTGTTGGATAGTCTTTGATCATGCTATAGACATCCTCAGTTTGGAAGTTCCACTGTAAAACCTGCCTTGTATAAGACTTGATTTTACCTGAGGGGATAAGAACTTTATCCACCTCATTTTTGTCCATATCTGCAATGAACTCTTCTGGAGTCCTTCCTCTAATGTCTAGGCCCCACCATTTAGCAACTTGGTTTTGTTCAGGATCATCGATATACGCTTTCTTCATTCCTTCTTCCGTAAACGGTTGATGCCAATAATCGATTACTTTTGTCATAAATTCCCTCTCCTTTAAACTTGATTTTCTCACCATATTTCATAATGATTGCAAGAACTATACCAAACCTGAGATATCAATAATAAAAGACGCTTGTAAAAAGACAGGTCTTTACAAACGTCCGAAATTGTTGAATTTTATCTTCAAGCTTTTTTAGTTCTGTTATTAACTCAAACTAACTTCTCAGAAAATCAAGTAACTTAATGTCCTAGAATCCCATTTTTCGTACATAACTGTCCATTTTTTCGTACTCTCTAGTGAAAGATTATATCTTAACCCTTAGAAATTCCGGAAAAATAACACGTAAACTTGGCTATGTATTGGAATTGGACAACCCATTGAATGTATTACTGAAGTTTCGCACCCCTGAAATACATTTTATTCATTTTCCAGTTAGCCTTTAGGAAATGGTATTTCATCAATTTTTAATGTTAAATTTTATAACCAAGTTTCATGCCTTTTCTGCCTGCGACATGGTCAAACACCCTCGAGATCTTTTCAATTCTGCGCCCTGTTTTAGCGTGAGTTGTATTTGTCCAAAATGAAGGCAGATTTGTCTGCGATTTCTTTATTAGGATCTACCAACTGTTGAAACTGTTTTGTTATTGCCAGTAGTAAAGCCCTCCATGGCTATTTCACGTGTGCAGAAAAGCGCTCCCCCCCATAGCCACCCCCAAGGAAGCTTTGTTCAAAAAGCTCTAATCATTCCAAATCCTACTCATCATCGAGTTAAGAATAATCGCCAAACTCACTTTAAACATATAATACCCGCTCTTAAAGGGCGTAATCGACGAGCTTCCTGACAAACGTGCATCCATTTCAACAGAAATTTCTATCACCCGCAGTCTATTCTTAAGCAAAGTAACAATAGCATCGGGTTCCGGATAATCCGTGGAATAATGGGCGGACACAATCCTCAAGGCCTTTTGATTGTAAGCACGGAATCCTGACGTAGGATCCGTAAAATTCTTACGCACGACGGACTGGAGAGTTTTACTCAACAGATAGATTCCTAATCGCCGGGGCCAAGCTGATTTATACGACGTCTTTTCCAGAAATCTCGATCCAATGGTTACGTCCGCTTCCCCAAGGAGGACAGGATCCACTAATTTCTTGATTTCTTCACCTCTGTGCTGTCCATCCCCATCGACTTGCAAGGCCACGTCATAGTCGTTCCTTAAGGCATACAAAAACCCGGTTTGTACCGCGCCCCCTATGCCCAGATTAACAGGCAAAGAAATCACTTTTGCTCCATGGGCACGAGCAACCTCGGCGGTCTGATCAGTAGATCCATCATCTATGACCAGCACATCCAGCCAAGGGGATGTTGTAATTAGATTCCTCACTACGGGACCGATATTATCCACCTCATTTAAGGCGGGAACAATCGCTAAAATTCTCATGACTCATCCTACACGTCCTTACAGAATGGCTTATTTTCCAGATTAGCAGAGTTTTCTTCCAAGTTTTTTAAGTCATCCTCAAGCAGGGCGATCCGTTGTACCAAGACCCGATTGTTCGAACTTAATCTGGATATCTCTAACGAGAAATGAACACATAAAACAAACACCAGAATCCCAAAAATGACGAAGATCGCAGACGGAGCGTAGTAAATGCCCATCAAGTCTGCTATGTACTCTATCCCGTCTTTCCAGAGGGATAGAACAATCATTCCCATTCCTGCGACAATCCAAATCAGAGAATATTCCACAGCTAAACGCCGGCGACGAACTTGCTCAACGATAAAGCCGGTTACAAGTAAGCTGATTATTAGAACGACCAATTGTACACGTGACATTAAACTTATACCCTCCTGCCCGTTCGCCGAGTAGCTCCAGTTAATTTCCCCAGGCCCTTAATAGCTATAACCAAAACCAGAGATCCTAAAAGGATCATCCCAGGCATTACCGGCAGGCGATAGCGAGCGCCATCAACCACTGTGATCATACTCACGATAAAACTGTAATAGCCAATAAAAAGTAAGAGAATGCTGTATTTTTTCAAACTAAAAAGGCTAAGAAATATCCCAATAAGGCCCAAGAGGAGATACCATTTGTCCAGGAGAACTCCCTTGATTTTGTAGGCTCCACCTAAGGAAGGAACCGGTTGCCAAAAGAGGTCCTTTTCTTTGGCGAAGGTTCGCTGCAAAAACAGTACGGGATGTTGAACAATATAAGACACTGCCAATTGCTTATATTCCTTTTCTTGTTCGGGGATGGGCAATTTTTCGATACGAGCTTTAACTTGGGGGTCATAGCTCGGTTGAGCAAAATAAAAGTATTGATCCGTAATAGTCAAGGGATTATTCCCCAGGTAAAACTCATAGGAACCATAATTTGAGACAGCAATGAACTGATGGTATTTGATGCCATTGCGAATCCACCAAGGGCTCATCACCACCACTGTCATCACAAAGATGACGGCAAAATCCCGCAGAGCCATTTTCAAGTTCCAACCCTTGGCCCACCAAATCCAGAGTCCCAAAACAGGGAAATAAAGCAACAGGAGCGGACGAACCAGGTTCGAAACCCCCATGGCTGCCCCTAAGAGCAAGAGAGTTTTTAGTTTTGGCCGGTCGACTTCTTTCGCATAGCGGGTTAAAAGATAAAGGAAAAGCGTGACCGTAAAAACATAGGTTGCCTCTGTGAGAACGTACATCCCCCAGAAGGCAAATAACGGATATCCTAGTGTCAAGCAATAGGGGATCCAAGCATACCCCTTGCTAAACAAGAGTTCCCCCGTCTTATAAGCGAACACCGCGCTGGCAGCTCCGAGCACGGAGTGCAGAACAAGGATAACCATCTTAAAATTCATCATGCCAAATATCCCGTAAATGATGGCCAAGAGCATAGGATAGACTGGGCCAACCACATACTCTCGTGTTTGGGCGACTTCTCGGATGACACCGTCATCCCCCTGGACAAAATTCGCGGTATTCAAGAGCCCATTGCCATGTAGGAAATTCTCAGCTATGTTGGAATAGTGTAAACCATCGGGAGAAATAAAGTAGCCTGCGCCATATGATCTGAAATATAGGAGTTCTATAGTGAGGGCAATGAGAAATAAGAGCCCCGTAAACCACAACTTCTTTCGAAGCACGAAGTTCGAGGCACGAGATTCGAACTCTTGATTTATTCTATACTCTCTAGTCAATAATTTTTCATCCTCTGCCGATTTAGGATCATTGAGAAGTCAAGAGACTCCCCATTGTTTTTTCATTTGTGCTTGGGATTACCCCGGTCCCACCTAAAATATAAGCTGTTTTGGTCTTCCCGCACAGTCCCTTTAAGTAAGTACTGGTATCCAAATTCAGATCCCCTTTGGGGACGAGAATCATTGGGCTTCCAGTCAAAGCTGCAAAAGCACCTCCGGATAAGCCATCTGGGAATGTCTCCCCTGTGGCTATGACGATGGATTCAGGATTTTGGTTAAAATGTTTCACAATTTGTAACATCGTATCATATTTTGTATTCCCAGCCAAGCGCAAAGGACCATAGGGTTCTAAGGGACCTCCTTTGGCATCAAACGCAGTGGATACCGCAAATTTCCCTCCTACGATGATGGTCTTTGTCACCCCGAAGTCTTTTAGTATTTGCTTAGTGGCAGCGGGCAATTTGTTTTGCTCTGTTAGAAGAATTGGAATCCCTAAAGCCGCTGCCGGAGCAGAAGCCGAGAGTGCATCCGGAAAGCTTGTACTGGAAGCTAAGATCACCTGTGAACTGGGTCCAATCTTCCTGGCAATAGCGGCGGCTGTATCTGCTGCTGACTCTCCGAAGATTCGTTCATAGGATAAACCCTCTTCTACAAGGGCGTTTGTAACTGGCTTCAGTATCGCTCCCTCACCCCCAATGACATAGACTTTAGCATTAGACGAAAGACGTTTTATTTCTTGTAATACCTCTTTGTCTAACTGATAAGGGGATGTTAAGAGTAAGGGTGCCTTAAGCTTCTTTGCCAAAGGGGCTGCTGCTAAGGCATCTTGGAAGCGGTCTACTCTCGCAAGGAGCACGACTGGAGCATCATTGTTCGCCCAGCCGGTTTGAGCTATTTTGATCGCTGTGTCTTCTGCCCTCGTCCCATAGAGCCGCTCAATGCTTAACTCCTTGGGGTTAGGGATTGGAGTCGGAGTCGGAGTCGGCGTTGGTATTGGCGTTGGCGTAGGATTGGGAGTTGGCAAAGGGTTAGTGCCCTTTATTTTTTCGTATCCAACCCTAGCGCGTTCTGTGAGGCTGGCATCCAGGACTTGTCCCTGGGCAACCGCCATATAGTATTTTGCCGCAGTCTCATTAGAGGTGGCTGTCCCTTCCAAGGCTAATTTATCTGCTTCAGTCAAAAGCTTAGCATAGGTGTTTCGCAGGCCATTTTTAGCCCGTTCTTCAAGGTTGGCATCCAAATTCGATCCCTGTAGTATTATTCCATAGTCCTGGGCAGCGGTCACGTAGCTGATGCTGTCTGCAAGCGCCAATTTATCAGCTTCAGCTAAGAGCTTGTTTAAGGCACTAAGGTGACCGGTTTGCGCACGTTTTAAGATAGAAGCATCCAGGTTGGGTCCCTGCAAAATTGTCCAGTAGTATTTAGCCGCACTGGCATAGGAAGTGTCGTTCTTTTCAAGCATCAAAACATCTGCTTCCGTTAACAGTTTGCCATAGGCGTTAAGGATTTTCTTTTCGGCAACCTCTTTATCAGTAACCGCTGGACTCTTATAAGCAGTAACGTAGAATCCTAAAGCATAATACGAACTCCACCGGGCATAGTTGTACCAGTAATCACCATTGGCGCAATCTGCACCGGTTCCTCCACCGGATTCAATCAAGCTGTCTTCATCAATCTCTAAATCTCCTAAATGAATCGAGGCAGGAGTACTCCAACGCCCTGATAAGTAAGGCGGATTTACTGGAGGTAAGAGTTCCTTCGGGAATTTTGTGGCTCCCGGAGCAAAGGTAATTGCACTATTGTACTTTTGACCCATCAGACTAAACACTGAATCCTGATAAGCAGTTTTACCTGTTAAGACATTTGGATTATTTCTAGTTGCCCAACTATTGTAACCCCAGATGGCAAAATACCAGTTTTCTAAAACATTACGGTCCCCGTCACCAATCTTGGGGTAAGCCCGCCATTTTTGGTTGAGCATCTGACAACCAATTTCTATATTATAGTCGATATCATTTTTCAATCTATCCATCGTCGCTGTGTCCTTGGGATCGTATGAAGAAACTTGCATGATCCCTATTCCTATTCCGTCACGCCCTATTAACGGTTTATCGGTTATAGGCTTTCCCGTCGCAGTATCCATTTCCCATTGCTTCCAACCACTCTCCATCCAAGCAACTGCTTTGAGGAGTACAGGCGGAATATTATATTTATTGGCCATATCCTCTAACTTTTCACCAATCTCATTATAATAGGCCTTCTGATCTACGGCTGCCATGACCGGTCTAGCTGGGACCAGCTGCATCATAATGAGCCCGACGATAAGTAATGCCATGATCTTCCTGAAGCATTGTACTCTCATACTCCTACTACCCCTCTCTAATGTGTCCAAGACAATATTCCATTTCTTATTCGACACTAATGGAGAGGATTCCTGCCCAAAAACTGTTAGTCGACTGCTTATAGAAAACTTAGTCTGACTAGTGCAGAAAATAGTCCCACTCCCACATGTAGAAGTGGGATCCTTACGATTGGATAAAAAAAGCCCCCTAAATCTAACTGATACAGTAGACCTAGCGGGGCCGAGAGCATACAAGATGAAGTTGATCGCCACCATTTATACCAGGCGGCCGGAAAAGATCAGAAAACCAAACATCACAAAATGAAAGGTAACCAATATCGCTGACAGATCCCAGATCGGTCCTGTCCCCCAATACTTCCAGGTTTTGTTCTTGCGGTCCAGAAAGTCAAAGCCAATCATCAGTCCCGCATGATAGAGCCCATACAAGACATACTGGAGTTGGGTTCCGTGCCATACTCCCATAATGCCAAAAAGGAGGAGATAACCCACATAGGAAGCCGTATAACGATTTTTAAAGCGCTTTTTCTTAGCTGAATCAAGGACAAAACGCATGTAGATGTAATCTCTAAACCAAAATGACAGAGAAATATGCCAACGGTTCCAAAAATCCTTGATATTTTTAGACATAAATGGTTTATCAAAGTTGATGGGGGTCTTAATACCCATCAGATAACTGACTCCGATGGCAAAGGCGCTGTACCCTGCAAAATTAAAGAAGAGATAAAAGCCGTAAACGTACATGTATTTAAGGGTTGGCAGGAATCCAAAGGTATGGTTCAACGGCTCAAGCCAATACTTATTGATAAGATAGGCGATAATAAACTTATACAGAAAGCCCCGGAAAATATAGTCCATTCCCTGGATGGCCAGCTCTCCATAATCGTGCCGGGTAAGGGGTTTATAGAGATCCGTAACAAAGCGTCGGTAGCGGTCAATCGGACCGGAGGCAATCGTCGGGAAAAAGAGGACAAAGCTGATGAAATCTACTAATCGAACCTCTTTAATCAACCCATCGCGAATTTCCATAATGATCCCTGCTGTACGGAAGGTTAGATAGGAAATCCCTATAAATCCGATCACAGTTTGCCAAAAGCCCAACGCTATAAAACTAGGGTTAACTTTTACGACCACTAAGGGTAGAATCGCCAGGAAAGTTACCAGATAAAAGACACTGGCGCGATTTTTTCCGAGTGCACTCAGTCGATAGGACAAGTAAAGCCGTACTATAATCCATTGGAACAAAAGATAACCTGCAATCTGATAGAGCACGCTCAGTGGTCGTCCAATGAGCAGAAGCATACCCAAGGTAGAAAGTAAGACCCAGGCAGCTCGTACTTTCCCGGATACTCCGAGAATCCCTAGCAAAACTGCCGGCACCATTGGGATAAGCAAATAGATGAAAAAGGAAAAGTCCTCAAAAGGTGTCATTTATTGACCTCCCAGTAAAGCACGCCGGTCTGCCTTACCATTCGGTGTCATGGGCATTTTCTCGAGAAATTTAAACCGGCGCGGGATCATATATTCAGGCAAGTGTCTGCGCAAATCTTCCTTCAAAGCAAGAGTCGCCTTGAATTCGTCTTCCACAGGCTTACTCACTGTAATAAAGGCCTGTAAATAGTCCACTTTACCACGTCGTTCAATGGGTAAAACTACCGCATTCTCAACCATCGCTAGTCGCCTGAGATTTTCCTCGATTTCACCTAATTCGATCCGGTAACCATGAAGTTTAACCTGAAAATCTAACCTGCCTTGGTAAAAGAGGAAGCCCTCTTTAAACAGCCCAGAATCTCCCGTTCGGTAAGCATTCCAAGTTACCCCTTGTTCTTGCCAGCAAAAAAAGGCCTTGGCAGTTTGCTCTGGAATGTTAAGGTAACCCACACTCACATTGGGGCCGGCAATAACCAGCTCCCCCGCCTCTCCCTCGGACAGGGTCTCAGGTCTTTGGGGCAAACGCCCCTTCTCGGCGGCTATCGCTGCCGTGAGTCCATCGGTATCACAGATGAGGACCAAAGCATCCGGTTTAACCCTTCCTACCGGAAGTGGATTAAACCCGTTCAGAATGTCTTGGGTGATGGTCAGATTAGTTACCGCCACTGTGGCTTCGGTGGGGCCATAGAGATTTTCCACCTTAGCTTGCGGAAAGCGCTGAGCCAGTTTGGAAGCACAATCATGGGTAAGAATCTCTCCGCAGAAGAGAAAACCCTTGACCTGGGGCAACAGGGTATCATTAAAACTGGGATCCATTAAACATACCTCGGCAAAGGAAGGGGTTGATACCCAGTAACTGATTTTCGAGGAAGCCAAGGAAGCAAAGAGTTCTTTGGGGTTAGCAATTTGGTTTTTATCTACACTCCAAAGGGTCCCCCCTGTACTTAAGGACATATATAAATCCATCACCGAAAGGTCGAAGGAAAAAGGGGCCTGATTGAGAAAGACCTCATTCATTTCCTCCGGCTGAAAGGCGGGGTTGACCCAGTTGAGAAAACTCTCTAAGGCCCCCAGGGTAATCTGAACTCCCTTGGGTACTCCTGTACTGCCGGAGGTGTAGATTATGTAGTATACTTCATCCGGTTGTACCTGCCATGAGGATGACGGTACTTCCAATTGATATCCCTTAAGGATACTGTCCTGCCCGTCCAGTGAAATCATTTCTTCGATCATAACTTTGTGCGAGGCATCCCCTTTAGGCACAATTTGAGGAGAAAGGACTGCCCTTGCCCCAGAAGCCTCAATGATTTGCCAAAGCCGCTCCCCAGGCACGGAGGAATCCACAGGAATATAGGGATGGCCTGCTTTGACGCAAGCCATAAATAATACCAGCATTTCATTTTCTTTATGCCCGTACACGACAACCGGGGTTTGACGAGTTATTCCCTCAGTTAAATTCAGTTCATGAAGCCATACTGCAACAGAATTAGATCTGCTTTCTAAAGAAGCATAGGTTAAAACTGAATTTCCATGTCGATGTGCCACCCGCTCCGGACATCTTATGGACCAATCATGGATTTTTTCACTAAGCATGAAACACATTCCCCATTCGCCTAAAAGTTATTGTAAATAAACGGAACTGTAGTTTGTTGCTTTTGCACTAAATAAAGAATAAACAAACCCATCAGGATGAGGTAGTAATAGGCAACTCGACCACACCATATTAAGGTGGGATTCCATTCCTTAGGTCCCTTCCCCTTCGTGATAAAATCGGTCCAATATTTCATCGATGTTCACCCACCCTTTCCAGCCCAAGTGCATCGTGTCCTGCAAGAAGTAAGAATCATATTCGTGATCTCCGAAATTTGCAACCACAAATCCTCTGTCCTTGATCATCGTCTCAGCTCGTAAATAATACGCCTTTCGTTCCTCTATCGGAAAACCTGTATAATCATACCAAGTTCCATTGACTGGCACAATAATAAACATCGGTTGAGCCTTAGTCTCTTGAAGTAAATTTAACAATAAATCCAGATCCTGGTATTCGGGAGACGGATATAGTCCTGAATGGGGCGATGAATTCCTATTCTCGGCGAGCTTGGGTTGTATATTCTCTGAATAGTACTGATCCAAGATGCCAAATCGATTATTTTGGGTCATTTTTTCACCCTGCCTGGTCGCCTTCTCTTTTATTTCCTGCCATGAGGCAAGAGGCGGTGCCGTTACAGCAGCATTTATTGAAACACTTTTTGGGTGGATTAGCCGGGCGTAGGCAATGGTTTTTAACGCGTCTTGAGCTTCGAGCGCGGCCATTTCAACTCTTCCCCGAACTGCTAATCTCAGACTCCCAAAGCTAGGTTTTTGGCTTGTAAGCAAGTGCCGGTTTAAAAGGGCATAGAGAGTGGGTTGCTCCTCAAAGGCTTCGGGAAAGTCTAAGAGGCGGTTTATTAATGAAGTTTTAGTCTCTGCAGATAAAGATGAGTTAAAAACCATTCGATAGGCGTGGAGCGGGGGGAAATTCTGTTTAAAATACGCGGGACTGATTCCTTCCGGAGTAAACCACTGTGCAGAAAGTATAAGGGCAATTTTTTTGCCCTTAAGAGACTCTCCTAAAGCTGCCATGTTTAAAGCATGGATGATGTCCTGGGTCCCTCCTCTCCCCACAAGAAAAGGGGCAAACCCGGTGGGTTTTCCCTCAAAAAGAAGTGACGGATGAAATTCCGAGACAGCCGAAAATTCTGAAGACCCGTAAACAGGAAGAATATCCGGGGATTGCAGGGCTTTTTCCTGCAAGATCGTGCCCTGAAAACTTACAGGAGTTTGCGAGCCGCCAATGGTTTGGGTAACGCCTTGTTTAAGCCAAAAAAGCCCCACACCCTGTTGGGTCAGTGGGCCCATCCAAACTATTGTTACAGCAAAGAGAAGGACGGCAATAAGCATTGGCCCTAGTCGACTTCGAATCATCAACCCCTACGCTCCTCCAGGTAAGCAATGATTTTATTGGCGGTCTCCCATTCCTCACGTTCCATTTCTGTTGGTGCCACTTCAATAGCGAGTTGCTCGTGAATGGCCACAAATAATTCAATGATTCCAAAGGAATCAAGCAATCCATTCTTAAACAATTCCAGATCCGGGTTCCGCTTTATCTCATCCGTACCACAAATATCGGTAAGTATATCAAGAATCTTTTCTCTTATCACGTTTAGTCCTCCTCCACCATTCTTTTCCTATTCGACAAGATAGAAAGCAGTTCCTCCCTGAAACGTCCTGCTTTTTATGAATTGTTCTTTGTATTCTTTAGATCCTTCCTCAATGAAATCATAACCATTTATTGGTTATTTATAACCTTGTTTTCATTTTAGAGTTATTCTAAAATGTTGGATTTATCACATCAGAATTGGCTAAATACTGATTTAGACACAGGAAGTTGTCATAGATGCCATTACGCTAGACTTTATCCTGAAAGCCCTTGCCCCTGAACCTCTTCACGATTCAAACTTAGTATGCGCGAGACTGCGCTAAGCCAGAACCTTAGAAGATTTTTAAGTAAAAGGCTTGATCCAATTAAGACTAGAATATAAAGACCAAGGGACAGCACTTTGTTTGGCAAAACATAAGGCAGACAGAGCTTGTACATAAAAACAGCCTCAAATAAATAAATTTCATAGGAAATCGAACCTATAAACCTGAGCAACCGTGAATAAAGCCCAAATCGTTCCAAAATAATCATCAAAGAGACTGTCGCTATGGCGAAACCTAAGTTAGAGAGCATGTAAGGTCCTAAGCCGAGGGCATTATCCTTGAGGTTAATCAAATACATCCCCAAGCCCGCAATCCCACTAAAGCTAATGCCTAAATTGATGGTTTTCTCACTTAAGTTTTCCAGACGTACTAGAGCAAAGAATGCTCCGATCGGGAACATGACAGCGTGAAGACCCCATTGCCAATAAACTGGTTCTGTGAAACTCACCCTTGAATGATATCGTAAAAGATAGGCAAATCCGAATAGCAATCCGACCTTCAAAATATTGGGCAGCTTAAGGCTGAATACTAGATAGAAAATCAAATACCACATCAAGATAAAGGATATGTACCACATTGTGGCATCCATAGTTAGTTGGAAATCCAAACCTATTAAAGAAAGTGCGATCATCTTTGCGGGATAAATTATGCCTTTAGAATAATCATACATAAACCATATAAGGGTCACTAAGGAATAAGGAAGCAATACAGTTCGTAAACGCCGCACGAGGAAGCGATGATCCATTCCATTTTTTAAAAACGATGTTGTCATTCCATAGCCCGAAAGAATTAAGAAAATGGCCACACCTTGCGCGCCTAAATAACCAAAGGCTGCGTTCGAGCTGTTAATGAACTTTGTCACAAACAGGTGCCCAAAAACAACCAAAAGGATCGCAATTCCTTTCAGCTGTTCTGATGATCGTTTATTCATTTAGTAAGCCCCTTTACCGGAGAAGACGACCGAGAAAGTTTTCCACAAAATCGAAAAATCCAACCAAATATTCCAACGCCTGACGTATTCCACATCATAGGCCAGCGTTTCTCCCAGGGTTAGCTCACTCCGCCCGTTGACTTGGGCCAATCCAGTGACCCCCGGCAAGACGTTAAGGCGCAGGCGTTGTTCTGGCGTGTAGTGTTTTGCAATATCCGGAACTTCCGGGCGAGGTCCTACAAGACTCATATTGCCAAGCAAAATATTTAGGAGCTGAGGGAGTTCATCCAAACTGGTTTTACGCAAAAACTTCCCGCTCCGTGTAATCCGGGGATCATTTTTCTCCTGGAAAACGAAGTTTTCTAGATTTTTTACTTTTTTCAGCTTTGACTTCATTAAGGCATCCGCATTCGCTGACATCGTTCTGAACTTATAAATAGTATAGGGCTTGCCCCAAAGTCCCACCCGTGTTTGTGTGAAAATGGCCGGCCCGGAAGAATCCATGCGAATCCAAAGGACTATAAAAAGCCACAACGGTGATATGATCACAAGAAGAACAGCAGCAACAAAAAGGTCAAGCAGCCGCTTCAGAGCAAGTTGCCACCGAGAATACATAAACTCTTTACTTTCAGCAGATGCCGCCAATCTCTGACCCATTGGTTTGTCTCCTTTCTCCCTATCTTACTTGCGAAAACGCTCGACAATTCCCACGACAGCTTCAATGACATCTTCCGTATCTTGCTTACTCATCTTCGGATAAAGCGGTAAGGAGATAATACGTTCAAAGGTCGTTTCAGCCTGCGGAAAATCTCCTTTTTGAAAACCGAAGGTATCTCTATAGAAGGGATGCATTGGCACGGGAATAAAGTGCACACTCGTTCCAATCTGTTCCTTCTTCAATTCTTCGATAAACTCTGTTCTGTCTATGGATAGTTTCTCCAGATTTAGCTTTATGATATACAGATGCCAAGCATGGCGGGCATATTCCTTTTCAGGAGGAATTTCCAGTTCGGGCATTTTTCCGAATGCTTCGTTAAATCGCTCGGCTATTTCCAGTCGAACTCCCTGCATGCGCTCGAGTTTTGCCAATTGGGACAGACCGAGAGCCGCCTGGATATCCGTCATATTGTATTTGTATCCGGGATGGAGAATTTCGTAGTACCAGGAACCTGACGCCGAATAGCGGTTCCAGGCGTTTCGGCTCATGCCATGTGAACTCATTATCCTGATTTTATCGGCAAGGGCCTCATCGTTCGTGGTGACCATACCCCCTTCTCCAGTCGCCAAGTTCTTTGTGGCGTAGAAAGAAAATGCCGTTGCATTCCCGATCGTACCGATTAATTTCCCTTTGTACTTAGTATACACAGCATGGGCTGCATCCTCTAGTACAAAAAGATTATATTCCTTGGCCAAGTCCATAATTTCATCCATTTCACATGGATGCCCGGCAAGATGAACCGGAATAATGGCCTTAGTACGCGGGGTTATCTTTTTACGAACTTCGTTGACATCGATGTTCATCGTCACCGGGTCGATATCTGCAAAGATTGGTGTTGCTCCGGTATGAATAATAACGTTTGCAGAGGAAGCAAAGGTCATCGGAGTTGTGATCACTTCATCCCCTTCACTGATTCCGGCAGCCACCAGCGCGAGATGCAACCCTGCCGTACAGGAGTTCACAGCTATAGCATATTTTACTCCGATATACTCAGCAAAGCGTTTCTCGAACTCGTGGGTTTTGGGTCCCTTGGTAATCCAATTTGATCTGAGACTGTCCACAACTTCTGCAATATCATCCTCTTCAATAAGAGGCAAACCGTAGGTTAAAAATTCTTTACGCATTGGATTTATGTCTCCTTTCAAATTTGAGCATATAAAGAATTAAACTTATGCTTTTTGACTGGTATGGAGTAATCGCCGATACACGGCTTCCATTTGAGTTACATTTTTTTGCCAATCATAATGCTTTAACACATTTGCCCTTCCTTGTCGGCCTAAGCTATCCCTCAGGGCAGGATCTTTAATGAGACGTTCCATAGCCTCGCCTAACTCGGCGATATTCTCTGAAGAAACAAGTAAACCTGTCTCTCCGTCTATAATTACTTCGGTTAATCCGCCAACCCTGCTGGCAATCACGGGACGAGCGCAGGCCGATCCTTCCACCGCTGTTACACCGAAGCTCTCTTGACGGGAAGGAATGACCACAATATCAATACTTCGATAGAAATCAGCAACGTTAGCATTGGGAAGTTGCCCCAGCCATTCAATATATGCGTTAACTCCAAGCTTCTCTGCCAAGTCCTCTAGCTGGCCGCGCTGCGGGCCTTCCCCCGCTATCCGCAGACGAGTCTGAGGAAAATTACGATGAACCTGAGCAAAGGCCTCGATCAAAAGATCTAATCCATACACAGAGTGCAGGCCTTTGGCAATGCCGAACACAACGAGATTATCTGTTCTGCTGCTGCCGCTTTTTGGATAAGAAACAGGTTCTCCCTGGGGGGGAGAAAAGCGAGTGGTATCCACTCCAAAGGGAATGATTTCTATAGCTTGTTCCGAGCCAATATAGCGATGCATCTCCTGAGCCATTATTTCACTGCTTGAGCATAGCACATCTGCACGACTCAGAATCCATTTTAACAGTCTTCGATGTAAAAAAGAGGTTCGGGGAAACGAAAAAATATCACTGCCCCAGGCGGAAATAACCAAGGGATGCCTGCGAGTTAACGCTCCAAGCAAGCCAAAGCTCGTTGCATAATGTGAATGGATCAGATCCGGTTTAATCTCGGCGACCTTTTCCCGGACCCAAGTCTGACGCAACAGTACATCTATCTTATCTCCGGCCAAGCGAGGTATGACATGCACTTTAATCTTCGGTAGCTTCGCAGCCAGAAAACTTAGGATTTCTACCTCCCACCCTCGTTCTGACAGAGCTAACGCCCATTTCTCGGTATGAGTGCTGGCTGCGTTGGCCAATATGCAAAGTTTAGCCATCCCAGCTCTCTCCCCAAGGTTTCCATTGAATGGCTAGGCTCAATCCCCAGAAAGCCCAAACCATAGGATCTTCGAAAAACCGGCCTTCCCCCTGGGAGCTGAGCCAAACCACGAAAATACTGATTAACATGGCTTGTGCATAAGAATTCATCTGATTCAACACACGCAAATTCATACTCGCTATAATAATAAGAAAAACAAACATGCTCACAAGGCCAAGTATACCCATCTCAGCCGCTACTGTCATTAAACTGGTATGAGAACGAGTGACTGCATCACTCCAAGGTACTAGATAATGGTACGGCTGTTCTATTGCCCACCGAAAGTTTCCCAACCCCACTCCGGTCAAGGGGTTCTCGATAAACATGGCCCAACCACCCTTGATCAGGTGCTCACGCTGTCCGAGAGCGCTCATCCCGGTGAAGAGTGTTTCAAACCGGATGCGGATACTTGGGATCAGGTAAAGAGCAATTGCGCCCACCCCTCCAAGCCCCAGTACACTCCAAGGCGTCCTGCGATTTTTCGCTGAGCTAATGGCTATAATAACAATTCCTATCAGCAAGGTCAACCATCCTGTTCGCGAAAACGTAACTCCCAGAGCTACCACTTGAATAAGGAGTGCCAAGGCAGTCCCGATATTTAAAAACCATTCCCGCCGCAGGAGTAGGAGTAAAGTCCCCAGGATGGAGATATTCAAATAACGTGCAAACAGATTAGGATCGATGAAACTTGCATTCACCCTCCGTACTCCGGAGATATTAATACCTCCGCCCCAAATCCAGTTTCCACTAAAATATTGGGCTAATCCAATGATTGCAGTAAGAGTCGCCATAGCAAAAATCACCTTAAACACTCGGTCAAAGACTGTTTTTCGGTCCGCACCCAAAGCCATGCTTATCCCGACAGCAAATAGAAGAAGCAGGCGCACCCCTTCGTTAATCGTTGTTTGTGGTTGCAAGCTTGTGGTCAGTGAAACGAGGACAGCGATAAACAAGGGAATGACCGCCCAAATCAATGGAACCCCGGCAAGACGCTTTAAGTTCTTCCCTATTCCTAATTGTACAAAGCGCACTGCTCCCCAAGCTAACAAGAGAATCATCCCTATGCGCAAAAAGGTTAAAGAGGTTGGCGTTTCCGCACCGCTTTGATAGGGGGGAAACAGCACTTTACTGATATCCCAAGGCACCAAAGCAAAAAACAAGGGAATAATCCAATCACCCCACCGTTTCACACAGCCACTTCCTCTCATTTATAAACTGCTTAACCTCCGGCTATTTCAGCTCTTTTAGCCACTGACTGACGATACTGTCCCAAGAATAATGCTCTTCTACATAGCGCCTGCCGTTTTCTCCCATAGACTTTCCCTGATCGCTTAACTCGTAGAGGGAACGAATGGCTTGGGCCATCTCAACAGGGTTTTCCGGTTCAACGGTAAGTCCCGCTCCAGCCTCTTTGATCAGCTCTACGGCTTCTCCTTCTCCACTATAGATAACAGGAACCGCACAGCCCATAGCCGGAAACATCTTAGACGGACGTGCCCCTTCAAAGAGTTTTAGCTTCTTTAAGGGAATTATACTTCCTGCCGCTAAGGACAAATAGCGCGGCATATCTGTAACCGGTTGAAATCCGAGAAATTGCACATTCGGCAGCTTCATTTCTTTGGCCATTTCCTCAAGTCGGGGCTTTTCCGTCCCATCCCCTAGAAAGAGAAAATGATACTGTGGTTCAGAACGTAATAAGTTAGCCGCTTCCAATACGCTTTCTAACCCCTGGGCATATCCCATCGTCCCGGTATAGACCAAGACAAATTTATCTTGAAGTCCCAGCTTATCTTTGAATTCTTGATCCGGTGGAAGGGAGCTAAAGAGATCGAGGTTTACTCCATTAGGCAAAAAAGCGATTTTATCAGCCGGTATTCCCCGTTTTAGCCAAGTGTCGCGAATTCCTAACGTTACCGCAGACAGTTTCCAAGAACGATTGTAGAGCCAGGTTTCCAGTGCCTCTGTCATACGGATCATCGTCTTATTGGTAACCAACCCCAAAGCTACTGCGGATTCCGGCCAAAGATCTGAAACATTAAACACCAAGCGGGCACGTTTGATCCGGCTTCCGAGCACAGCGGTCATCCCCAAAAATAGTGGCGGGGACTCCACGAAAAGGACGTCACAAGGCCCTGCCTTTAAGATTCCCCATAAAGACGAAAAGGTAAAGGAAAAATAATTTAGAAGGCGTTTCCAAAAATGTCCCCGTTGTACAGGGTAAACCCACGTCCGGTAGACCGGTAATCCTTCCACTTCATCTTTCATCGACCAATATCCTTGATACTTTGGCGGAATTACCCCTGAGGGATGATTAGGAAAGGCAGTGACAATGACAACTTCATGCCCCTGGCGTTGCAATCCTTTGGCTAGTTCTTTAAGCCGCACTTGGGCAGCCCCTGTTTCCGGAGGAAAGTATTGAGTCAAAATTAAAAATCGCATTGATTTACCTTCCTTATCCAACTTTCTGAGATTGGAGCAATACTTTATTTATCGCCAATTAAAGTTATAAACTTTAGTATTGGTTAATATTTTTCTTTCCAAACGTTGCTACAATTTGTTCCGCGGCCTTGCCATCCCCGAAAATACTCGGGCGATTTTCTGGAGGAGTAAACATCTCTACAGCCTCTAGAATTTTCTCTTCATCCGCGCCGGTCAAGCGGTTCCATCCCACGTCGACTGTTTCGACCCACTCTGTTTCATCCCTCATCGTAATGCAAGGGACACCCGCAAAATAAGCTTCTTTTTGGACTCCGCCTGAATCCGTAACTAACTTTAAGGTATGCGCTTCAAGTGTAATCATATCAAGATAACCGACGGGTTCAATTACGTTAAGTCGATTAAGCAGGGATGTTAAACCCAATTCATGCACGATCTTCCGGGTTCGAGGGTGTAACGGAAGGACCACAGGCAGCGAAATTTTGGATAATGCTTTTAAAATTTGAGTTAAACGTGCTGGATCGTCCGTGTTTTCAGCGCGATGTATTGTACAGAGAATATATGATTTTGGTCCTAAACCCAGCGTCTGGAGAATATTAGATTTTTCCTTCGCCAACTCAAGGTTATAAAGAAAAGCATCATACATGACGTCTCCGTCTTGAGAAACTC
>JUEG02001352.1_pt1 | contig 20057 bp, 18 predicted proteins | sample 432341 | NCBI WGS metagenome assembly JUEG02 (sample SAMN02953476, study PRJNA257561) | rock porewater metagenome | biome: terrestrial; feature: Opalinus Clay rock; material: porewater; isolation source: Opalinus Clay rock BIC-A1 borehole | place: Switzerland: Mt Terri URL, St-Ursanne ... | reverse complement strand
ATATCGCCCACATGGTTATAAAGGCGCTCCATTTCACCCACCAGCGCTCTTAAATACTGGGCCCTGGGCGGAAGGGTTACTCCCGCAAGGTTTTCAATAGCCTGGCAGTAGGACAAAGAGTGGGCAACTGTGCAGATACCTGAGATGCGTTCGACCTGGTAGAAAGCTCTTTCAATCGGTGCCCCTTCAATGGCTTTTTCAATGCCCCGGTGCAGGAAGAATAACTTGGCATCCAAGCGGATAATGTCCTCGCCTGCCTGGCTAAAGATGAAGTGACCTGGTTCAATAATACCCGCGTGGATTGGCCCTACAGGGACCTGAAATACTCCCTCCCCTTCCACCCCGGCCATCGGGAACTCTTTCTTAGCAGTGGGTACAGGTGTTTTGTTGTTAAAGTCTTTGCGCAACGGAAAGATCCCCTGGGGCAAGTTCTCATGCAGGGCAAGCGATCTTAAATCCGGGTGGCCCACTGGCTTTAGACCATACATGTCGTAAATCTCACGCTCATACCAGGCCGCACCTGAGATCTTAGGTGTAATTGAAGGAAACTCCAATTTCCCTTTTTCTTTCAAGACAGCTTTGATGACCTGCATACTTTTGCCTACTGAAAACAGGCAGTAGATAGCATAATTTCCGTTTAATTGCCGTTCGTCATTGGCGAACATGGACATAAGACCATTTTGTCCGTCAGCAGGGGGACACAAGGGGACGGTTCTTCTGTGTCAAATGTCTTAGCTTTTCGGACAATGTGGAATGGAAAGCTAGTAATCCTGCACGCATACCCCGCTTTCTAGCGATAACTTTTTTGTGGTATCCAGGTATCTCTGAAAATCATCTTCCTCGTGAAAAATGCCCTGCTGGCCGATTCTCCGTACTATAACATGGTTGATTCCTGTTTGACTCTTCTTTATTGGTTTCCTAGGCATTCCTTCTCGCACCTTCTCCCCCATGCATTCTAATTTGACACAAGAGAACCGTCCCCCTGTGCCCTTAAGAGTCACGGTATGCTTGTTTGGAAATATGCTAACGGAATAGAAGGCAACCCAGTTCGCGAAAACCGCCGACCTTTAATCAAAGGAATCGGTAACTCTACAACAATCCCCTTCGATGTTGAGGATAAAAAAACAGCACATTTAGTCCTGTTGTCGTTAACCGAGGCTGTTACTGCAAGGTTAAGGCAATCAGGCTATTGTGCTCGATTAGTATCGGTTTCAATAAGAACAAATGAGTTTTATAATTGCTCGCACCAGCGAAAGATCTTCTCTGCAATAGATTCTACGAACGCAATTCATGAGATTGCTTGCGAATTGTTCGATGAGCTTTGGAAAGGCGAACCCATTCGACATTTGGGAGTCCGTGTATCAGAGCTATGCCAAAATGACTTTCAGCAGATAGCGCTCTTTGAAAAGGATTATTCTAAGCAACGAGCTTTAGATCAGACTGTTGATTCAATCCACGCAAAGTTTGGGAATGGTTCAGTTTTTAGGTCATCATTTATAAATAGCGGGGTTCGTTTTAGTAGTGGTGGGACAATTGATGACGAGGAATATCCGATGATGTCAAGTCTTTTGTAGTTAGCATGGTGATTTTCCAAAAGCATATAAAATATCATAAATATATCCTAACGAACATAATTCCTTGAATTAAGGAAATACTGTTTACGATAAATCTTACAGGGGGGCGTTAACTTTGAACAATAACAAAGAAGCTACAAAAGAAACTTTAGCCAGTGAATTGGAAGAACTTAAAGATAAATACTCACGGTTGGAACGAGCTTATAATGCATTAAAGGACGATGCTGCTGAAGGCAGTGGAAAAACTAGTTAATTCATTTTGGTATATCTTTTGAAATATTTTAATTAGAGGGAGGGCTAATTTAAGCCTTCCCTTTACTATTTAACATGCGAATTCTAGGAATGATGGTAATCTTAAAAGTCCTGCCTTAGTTAATGAATGATACCTGATTTTACATTTAAGCGAGTCATCGGGAAAATAGATATGGTCCCTCGTTTCCTCGACCTTAGCCATTTTAGCGAATTTATAAACGCTCTTTCGAGCCTCCGCTGGAACACCTAGCTCCATTACACCTGCCGGTATACCGTCGGGAAACGCAAGTATCCAACCAAATTCGGATTTCCGAAATCCAGCGATTAATACCGTCATATACTTGTAATTGATTACCTTCAACCAATTCTTCGAACGCTTCCCAATTTCATATTTTGAGTCTTTCTTTTTAAGAACTATTCCTTCAAGGTCTTGCGACTTAACCAAATCATATAACGGCTTACCGTTCCCCTGAACTGAAAGAGTCTTCGTAATCCTCGGTAAGTCTTCCGGTAAGATCTCAGTAAGCAGTTCCTTACGTTCTATAAGGGGTAGATGGCTTACTTTTTTACCCTTATAGTAAATAACATCGAACGCACAGAACGTTACAGGATTATTTTTGGATACCAAAGGAATGCTCCTCGAATTACTGACATGAAATCTACTCATTAAACTCTCGAAATCAGGCTTCCCATTTTCGTCTGAGATAATAATTTCACCGTCAAGGATAGTACCTTTAGGGATCTGACCTGTAACAAGTTCAGGAAAGCGATCTTTTACGTCATTCTCGTGTCTTGTATAGAATTTTACGTTATCCATCGTAGAGTATAGAAAGCGAATTCCATCGAGTTTTAGTTCGCTTAGCCAATCATCGTTATTAAACGGAGTTTCTATCTTGTGTAAAAGCATTGGGCTAATAAACATAATTCCCACCTCTGTACAAGTCTAGCATGGGAAATGCTTACAGTCAGGTGGGAACTATTGGGTACATTATTAAATATCTATACATATCAGGATCTATCAGACTAAATATGTGTCGAAGATTGTATTGAGGTGTTCATTATTTGTTACACCTAATACTTTTGATCTAATAGTATCATTATTCAAGTTTAACCTCTTAGATTGATTTCCAATTTTACGTATTAACTCAATTCTTCCAAAGCTATTCCAGTGATTTTCAGCGAACTGTGCAAGACCTATTGCTTTTTTCCAGTTATCATCAAGATCTCCCCTATGTGGTTCTAAAATATCAATCAAGTAATTATTTCTATTTTTTCTAATAACCAAAAAATCTGGATACATTGGTTTATATCTGTCTGTATCCCAATATGGAAGAGTTAAAGCCCAAGACTTTCTTTGGTAATTCCGTACCCAACCAACAACTTCTTTACGGTTAATTTCCGCTAAAATTGTCTCCTTCTCCCAAGAATTAAGAACTGTGGAAAATGTCCCATTCTCAGTAATATATAAGTGCTTCTCATAAGTTTCAAAACGGGGGTCAGATGCTTGAATGTTAATATAAATGTTTTCTTGAACAGAAAAATGTACTGCTTCAGGCCTTTTTGCTTGTTGCCGAATTTTTTTGTAATGTTCCTCGTCCGAACTAGCAAGAGAACGAATTGCTAGTTTGTGTTGTTCAAATAACAAATCTAACCGTTCATTACACACTTGTTCAAGCCTTTCAAAAACTACCTTATTATGAAGTGTCTAAAACAACTCTAGTTTAGGACGATTTAGATTATTAGAGTCATAATACGCCGACCAATAATCCATGTGCAAACCTTCTCCTAAACGTTTACCACATCATCATATATATCGTAGAACTCAAGAGCAGCATGTAATAACTTTTGAGAAAATCAATATATCCACAATGATATAATATATGGGCACTTTCGAAGAGATAAGGTTTTATTTTTTTATCCTTAACATCCACAAGTAACACTGTAGCGCAAACCATTTCATCATTTTTAAAACATGTGTTTCCTATTTCTCTTACATATAAATCTGCTATTCCTTCAACCGTGATTACATCCAACAAAAATTCTTTAAAACTCAAATGAAAAATCTCATATGTTAAATCTTTTTTTTTCAACAAATAATTTATCTCCGATAACATTTCTAAGAATGCCATAGGAGAACATTCCTTATTTGTAATTAATTTATATGAATCTCTAAGTGTATTTAAAGTAATTGGGAAGGGTGAAATAGCAACACATGAAAGTATTTCTTTATGATCGACTGAAGGTAGGCGCCAGATCGCAGATTGATAATCAACCAATCCCTTGGGAAGTGGCTTAATCTGATGCTTTGTAAAATAGTAAAGATACAATGGGTTGCCTTGCGAAGCTACAGTAAGATCAGTTAATACGAAATCATCAACTTTAACCTCGTTTATTTTAAGAAATTCCTGGATTTCACCGTCATCAAAGGTTGAAATTCCATAGTCTTCAATCTGAAAATCACCCAATATATTTTTATTCCGCGAAGCATAAATAAATTTGTTATTGGATTTTTCAATGGTCAGTAAAGTTGTTATTATCTCCGGATTACTTTCACAATCATCAATTAAAAAGTGTTTTGAAGATGATTGCAAAAATCCTTCGAATAAATCAATAATATCTTCCCCATTACAATCATAAGGCAATCCAAAAGAATTAACTAAATATCGTATAACCCTCTCAATAGATTTGCTCTTTACGGAAATGTAAACGGCATCTTTATCGATTACCAATTCATTCATTATTACTGTTTTACCTACTCCAGGACCGCCATAAATGATGACTTCTTTTTTCTTGTCAAGAATACTTTGAATATCCTTTATTGCCCAATTTCTTTGAATTATTTTTTTCTCATCCAGCTGTTTATTTAATTCTTTAAGATAATCAACTTTTTCTAACTCAAGTATCTTCAATTTAACTTCATTAAAATTGCCTTCTTTCCCGGACAATTTCATGACTGGATTGTTAAATATATATTGAGAACCGTTAACATTGTTTATATCTCTACCATCGTGCTGCTCATTGATTTGGAATACCGCAGATCTTAAACTCTGAAAAAGATTGCGGACTTTCGATGATATATTTAATGAGTACGTGGTTTAAGGCCATTAATAAATCGTCCTAAAGATAAATTCTATTTCAGCAATCTTAAATCTATTAGTACTACGCATTATAGACATTTTCGATACTTATACTCTATTATCTCCACTCTTACCGAAATCAGGATTCATTCCCTAGTTGGTAATCCTAAACCTACACTCCAAATAATCGTTACCCCCTTTAAAATCTCCATAGTTGCCCTTCTTGTGGTTATTTCACCCCCACATTTGGGGCAACTATTAGCGCCAATTTGGTTCGCTACTTCAGCTTATCTTTTTATGAATTTCTTCGACATGCTGAGTTGTGGCTATTTACGTTGGTCATCCGTGAGCGGAAAATCTAATCCTATTCTAATAACTCGGATAACTGCAAACACTTTCTATAGCCTAATTTCTTCATTATTCTGTAAAACCCTGCCAGCAACTTTCCCTTTTTACAATATTCTTTAAATTATATGCTATTATCACGGACCTTCTGCTTGATAGAGTAGTTCTTCCTTATTAATCTGTCAGATCCTATCTTCTTCATCTAGGCGCCGTTCAATCTCTTCATCAGTCAAGTCAAACCGGCGAGCGTAATCTCGGGCCCGTTCTCTCTGGGCATAATAATCCTGTCTTCGTTGCTCTCTATCAGGTAAAGAATTCCGCTTCCCACGTCCTACAATTCGTAAGCTCCGATAAATGACATAACTGATGAGTGAAGTGAATAGCAGCATAATAATACTCTGAAGTGGATTTCCAAAGCCGAAACCTATGATCACAACGGTTCACCTCCGAAAAGTCTTGTTTCCTATTATACTACCAAAGCGGTACACAGACATTCTTAAGAATTTTCTTCCCTTCGTAGGCAATTCCACTCTGGTCATGCTCTCGGCATCGTGCTCGGCAATAAGCTCCTCCCGTTCCTCTTCCGGGATAAGTTATCTGATCATATGCAAAAAGTCGTTTAGTTTTATCCTCCTGGGCTTGTACCAAGAATCTTACGCGCGTAAGATTCTTGGTACAAGCCCAGGTCAGATTTGAACTGATATCTGATTGCCATATGAATCCACTTAAAAATCTCCTCCCGTCCTCGGCGCTCCTATACAAAGGGCCTCAACAATTTTTGTCGTTATGCCCTCATACATAAACGCGTGTTTCGTAAGCTAGGCCATAAAAAGATAGAAGAAGTCAGATTCCTGTACAATAAGGAATTCTGACTTCTTCCGGTTCAACAATCCAGTATTCTTTTACGTCTTAACTACTAAAGCCAATCATCAAGTGATTAGCTTTAGTAGCGAATACTTTTATATTAAATTTGAGTGATTCATCTTAACACTACTTCAAGAAATTTGTTTTTAACTTCTTCCCATTTATTTTCTGGTATAGACGTATTATACATTTTTGTTATTTTATCTTTGAGATTGGTCAATTCGATAGCAGACGTTAAATTATAACCTTTCTTACTGTTTAAGCCTTTTATTACGTAATTTAAATTTGGTAAGATATAAATTGAATATTCATTTTGTGCTCTCCAAGCTGCCCTCATTTCATTGATACAATGGATATTTTTAAAATAATTATTGGACAACATATAAAATACATTCAATCTTTGTTTAATATGCTTATTTAGATATTCGAATATATCTTCATCTCCAGGTACACTATGCCTTTCTGAAGATGTATACAGTATGTCTGCTTCAGGAACACCTAATTGTTCTAAAACATCTACAAATGCATCACACATCTCCTTATCTTCTGATGAGTGACTGATAAAAATCTCCTTCATTTTGAACTTTACCTCTTTTCTCCAAAATCTTGGCTAAAAAAATGTTCTAAACTTAGAAACCACACCATCAGATAGATGAGAACGAGAGCTAAAATGAAATCACAAATTGTTGCAACTCATACCTGATTTCACTGCAGTTAACTGGGAAATAGAACTCCTACATCCGGTCCAGAGCCAGCATTAACCCATGAATAATAGCCTGCGGCCGCGGAGGGCAGCCCGGCACGTAGATATCAACGGGAACAAAGGCATCAACAGCCCCTCTAATGGCATAGCTCTCACCGAAAATCTGATCGCCGCTGCAGGCACAGGCCCCCAGGGCCATGACCAGTTTGGGAGTAGGTGTTGCCTCATAGGTCATCATGAGCGCTTGGGTAGAATTACGGGTGACAGGCCCAGTGACCATCAACAAATCCGCATGACGGGGAGAGGCTACAAAGTCAATCCCATATTGTTGGATATCGTAAACAGGGTTGCAGACATGGTTCATTTCAAAATCACAGCCGTTGCAGGAACCGATGTCCAGATGCCTGATATGCAGGGACCGGCCCAGGACCCTGCGGATTTTATTTCTCAATTCTGAACCGGTATTCTCCCCCAGTGAACCGCCTAAGGTTGCCAATTTGTAATTAGTAGTTTGTTTTAAACAGCCCTCCTGGCAAGAATCAACGCAGAGCCCACAAAAGACACAAGCCTTCTGATTAACTACCGGTGAGCCTTCGTACAATTTTATAGCATTGGTCGGACAAACATTGACGCAAAGATTACAACCCTTGCAGGCTGCATTTTGTTGAACGACCACTTCACCCCGCGAACGTTCCGGGGGTACCGCCTTTTCCCAGGGTTCTGTTACATTACCGGTGGCGATAACTTTTTTCCAAACCTTTAACAACTCGTACCCTCCTATCTGTCGACACAGGCGTATGATAGTTCATAGCTCTTATTTATGAGCGGGAAGTCGGGGATGATATTACCGGGTGCAGCTACCGTTAGGGCCGGCCAGTTCGGATAAGCGGCAGCCCGGGCATACAGGCGGTAAACTGTATTATTTTCCCCTACCATAAGCCAGTGAATGTTATTGCCCTGAGGTGATTCGCACCAGCCAAACCCGCTGCTGTAGGGTTTTATAACAGGGATAGCTGCTTTCAGGGGACCCTTAGCCTTAGGCATTTTCTCTAATATCTCGCGAATCAGGTTCACAGTCTGAGCCACTTCATCAACACGAACCCACAGGCGGGCTGCCACATCACCGCTAGTGTAGATCGGAACGTCAAATTTCAGTGAGGAATAACATCCATAGGGGAAATCCCGCCGGATATCGACATCAACACCGGAGGCCCTGGCGCCAATCCCTACTACCCCTAAATCCAGAGCTGCCTGCCGGGGCACAATGCCGGTAGTCTCGACACGGTTCAGGTAGGCATCATTTCCTCTAAAGAGTTCAATCATCTCATTGAAGTCAGGTATCAGTTTGTCCAGCATTGACCTGATCTCAGCGCTTAACTGATCATTGATGTCCAGTCGTACACCTCCGGGGACAACCATGCCCCGCAGGAAACGGTGGCCGGTAAGTGCTTCGTTAACCCTCATGATATCTTCTTTCAGACGGGCACCAGCCATAATTCCTACAGCAAATCCCATCCCGGCGCACAGGTTGCCGATATCGCCCACATGGTTATAAAGGCGCTCCATTTCACTCACCAGCGCTCTTAAATACTGCGCCCTAGGCGGAACGGTTACACCGGCAATGTTTTCAATAGCCTGGCAATAGGACAAAGAGTGGGCAACGGTGCAGATACCCGAGATCCGTTCGACCTGGTAGAAAGCTCTTTCAATCGGTGCCCCTTCAATGGCTTTTTCAATGCCCCGGTGCAGGAAGAATAACTTGGCATCCAAGCGGATAATGTCCTCGCCTGCCTGGCTAAAGATGAAGTGACCTGGTTCAATAATACCCGCGTGGATTGGCCCTACAGGGACCTGAAATACTCCCTCCCCTTCCACCCCGGCCATCGGGAACTCTTTCTTAGCAGTGGGTACAGGTGTTTTGTTGTTAAAGTCTTTGCGCAACGGAAAGATCCCCTGGGGCCAGTTCTCATGCAGGGCAAACGGTCTTAAATCCGGGTGGCCCACTGGCTTTAGACCAAACATGTCGTAAATCTCACGCTCATACCAAGCTGCGCCTGAGATCTTAGGAGTAATTGAAGGGAACTCCAATTTCCCTTTTTCTTTCAGGACAGCTTTTATTACCTGCATGCTTTTACCGACTGAAAACAGGCAGTAGATGGCATAATTACCGTTTAATTGCCGTTCGTCATTGGCGAACATGGACATAAGACCATTTTTTCCGTCGGCATAGAGCTGGTAGGCAGTCTCCCTTAACTCGGCAGCCGGAATCGTTTTGTATTCTTTCATGCTTCCTAACCTCCTATCACAATTTCTGCTGCCTTGGTTAAGATGTCACTTATAAAGGTTGGCAGGTAAATTCCACCGACGATCATTAGGACGATGGAAAAACCAATGGCGGTTAGAGCGACAGGCGAAACATTGGCCTGTTTCATTTTTTCAGGGACGCTGCTAAAGGTCATCTTTAAGCAGTTGTTCATCAAGCCGGCAAAGACGCCGACCAACAACAGGAGAGCTAAACCACCCAGGAGCCACATTTTGCTCTCGAACATGGCGTTAATCAGCAAGAACTTACTAATAAAGATGTTTAGCGGAGGTGTCCCTGTGATGGCTAAGATGCCAATGATGAACATAGTGGCTACCGTGGGCATAACCCGGGCAATTCCTTGAATCTCTTTAATGTGTCTGGTTTTATACTCCTGGCTAATGATACCGACCAGATAAAATAGAGCAGACTTGGCTATGGCGTGGTTAATGATGTGCAGTAGTGCTGCATACACTGCCAGGTGGCTGCCAATCCCGAAACCGATGGCGATAATCCCCATGTGCTCGACGGACGAATAGGCCAGCAATCGTTTAACATCATGCTGTATTAAGACAAAGGGTATGGCCAGCAAGATCGACAGAATACCTAGTCCGAGAAGCACCGTATGAATAAATTCCGTACCAATGGTTCCTTGGATAATAATGACGTTGCGAATCAATGCGTAGAAAGCACAGCTCAAAAGCGCACCGGATAAAAGACCGCTGACCGGCGAGGGAGCCTGACTGTGCGCGTCCGGCAGCCAGGTATGCATGGGGGCCAGACCGGCCTTGGTACCGTAACCAATCAAGATGAAGACAAACGCTAATTTAACAATGGTAGGATTAAGGGTGTTACTGATTTGCTTCAGGTAGAGCCAATTCAGAGCCTGGGTCTCGCTACCGGCATTAACCTGGGCATAATAGAGAATCATAGTACCCAGCAAGGCTAAACAAATACCTACTGTGCAAATCATGACGTACTTCCAGGCTGATTCCAGGGCAGAACGGTTAAAATAGAAAGCCACCAATAGCGCAGAAGCTAGGGTTGTGCCTTCCACAGCTACCCACATCAGACCTAGGTTTCCTACAACCAGAACGCTCACCATGGCAAAGGTAAACAAGTTAAGCAGGGCATAATAGCGGGGAATCATCTTTTCCGTTGCATGTCCTTCTTTTACTTCCTTCTCCATATAAGGTAGTGAAAATAAGGTGGCGGTAAAGGTAAGCAGAGCTACCACTAAAAGCAGTACAGCACTTAGATAGTCCACATACAGAAACTCACTGCTAAATACTTTAATTTCCGTAATCTTGCAGATTATCGCCAGTATAATACCACTGGTCAAGGCGCTCCCTGCCAGATTGGTATAGCGGATTGTGGTAAGATTCTTTTGCGGCAGGGTAATTAACCCTATGACAATAGGCAGCACTAAGGCCGCTAAGATCAACTCGAACATCGATATCACCCCTTTAACTCGTTTAAGATGCTGGTGTCTGTGGTCTCAAAGGAGTACTTAAGTCTATGAGTGAGAATTACCAACACAACCACAGCAACCAGGATATCAAAGAAGATACCCATCTCGATGATCAGCGGTAAACCTTTGGTGATGGATAAACCCAAAAGGTACAGTCCGTTCTCCATCGTTATTAGACCAACAACCTGCATAATGGCCTGAGACCGGGCGATGATCATCAAGAGACCAATCATCGTTAAGGCGATGGCTGCTCCCAAGGTTTCTCCCGCCATATGGGGCAATACTTTATTCACAAACCCGTAGGAAACGATGATCGCCAGAATGGCTAGGAGGAAAGAGACGTTGAAGTTAGCAATTTCCCTTTCATGTTTTAATTGCAAGGTAACCCTCCAAAGAGAATAAACAATTAACCCAACTTTAATGACCGCCGTCAGCACTGCGGCGATATACATATGAAATTCCCCGGTCTTAAGACCGAATATCAAACAAGCCAGAGCTACAATCACCGACTGGAATCCTAAGATACCCACAGCAGTCCGCAGAGAGGATACCCTGGTTAACAGGACTGCACCGGCTAAAAGCAGGACCGTCAATAGTGTCATTAATCTTTCCCTCCTTACTACATGGCGATGATCGCCAGCAGTGATAAGCAGCCGGTTGCGATCAACAATCCCGGTAATCTGAACAGACGCATCTTGTTAGTACTGGTTTCAATCCCGGCCAGGACAACAGCAATTACCAAGACCTTAAGGATCATCCAAACAACGGGCGGCAGACTACCAGCAGGGTTCCAGGGCAGAAAGAAGTTGACCATCAGCAAGATGGTGACCAGCTGCTTAAGAGCGGAACCCCAAAAGATCAAACCAACTGAGCGCCCGCAATACTCTAAAACCATCCCTTCGTGGACCATTGTTAATTCCAGGTGAGTATCCGGGTTGTCCACCGGGATACGTCCGGTTTCAGCCACAGTAAGAATCAGAAACGCGATAGCCGCCAAGATGGCCGACAAGGAAATTCCGGAAGATGCTGAGGCGCTGGCCATTTGAGACATGCCCGTGCCATTGGCCCTCAGGGCCACTGTAAACAAGGTCAGCATCAGCACAGGCTCCACCAGAATATTAATGAACATTTCCCGGGAACCACCCATCCCGCCAAAGGAACTGCCTGCATCCAGGGAGGCCAGGGCCAGAAAGAACCTGCCCAGTCCCAGCATGTAGATCAAGACAAAGATGTTGTCATAGTGCAAACCCCGGTCAAACAGGAGAGTCGGTACTAAGGCTGCCGCTCCCAGGGCTGTGGCAAAATAAATATAGGGGGCTGCCTTGAAAATCCAGGAAACTGTCGGAGAAAATACATTATCTTTTTTGAAGAATTTTCGTAGGTCGTAGTAAACCTGAAAGTAACCGGGTCCCCTTCTGCTTTGCATTTTGCCCTTGGTGTTTTTGATCACCCCGGCTACCAAAGGAGCCAGCACTGCCAGCACGACCACCTGTAAGAGCATGAACAATACTGACATGCTTACCACCTCACTCCCAGTATTAGAATAACTACCGTTACAAGCAGGACATAACCAATGTAATGCTGCAAATTACCGGATTGCAGGGGTTTGACACGGTTGACCAAAAACAAGATCCCTTTTTTAACCGGTTGATAAAGCCAGCTGTTAATTAAATAGCTGATCCCCACTGTCATTTTCATCTTAACCCCATGATAGGGATTAAGGGTTTTGTCGGTAGTAACATTGTCTTTCGTACGGAGAACAGTCTTATAGGCCCGGCGAACCGGTTGGGCAAAACCGGTGGCAGTGTATTCCATCCGGGCAGTGGGAATAATACCGCAGGTCCAGGTTTCTCCTTCAACATTTTTGGGTTTACCATTGAAATTGTAGACCAGCACAGCTGCGATCAGACCAACAACCAGCATACCCACGATCACCGGCATGGCGATGACGCCATTAGCCTGTGGGATGTTGAATGCCGCGGCATACCAATGATTGTTGAACAGACCACTGACCTCAAGTCCGGCAGATTGGGATACAACACCCTGTAAAAGGTTGAGCATCCATTGGGGCCAAACACCCAAAGCCAAGCACATTAAGGACAGAAGGCCCATCCCGGTCAGCATTGTGCCGGGAACTTCTTTGGCCTGTTCCGCGTGTTTACTGCGGGGCTTGGCCAGGAAGGTTACCCCAAAGGCCTTAACAAAACAGGTAGCGGCCAAAGCACCCGTTAATCCCAGCAAAGCAATTAGAATTACAGACCCTAAACGAGGAATGACCCCTGTTACAGCCTGGGGTAAATAGAAAAGTGACTGATAGGTCAGCCATTCACTGACGAAACCATTTAGTGGCGGCAAAGCTGAAATTGCAGCGGCACCGGTCAGAAAGAAAACTGCGGTGTAAGGCATTTTCTTAATCAATCCGCCCAGATGTTCGATGTCTTTAGTATGGGTTGCATAAAGTACAGAACCGGCACCCAGGAAGAGCAGGGATTTAAAGACGGCGTGGTTAAAAACGTGGTAAAGTCCTGCCACAAAAGCAAGTCCCGCCAGGACAGGCTGATTTGTACTCATGAAGATCATACCCGAGCCAATACCAAGCAAGATGATACCAATGTTTTCTACCGAGTGATAAGCCAGCAGACGCTTTAGGTCGTGCTGCATTAGGGCATATAATACACCCAGGACTGAGGAGATAATGGCCAAGAAAAGAACCACCCCACCCCACCAGGCAGGTCCGACACCCAAGAACTCCAGGTAAAACCGACACAGGCCATAAATTGCAGTTTTGATCATAATACCGGACATCAGAGCCGAGACATGGCTGGGTGCCGCCGGGTGTGCTTCAGGCAGCCAGATGTGCAGGGGGATCACACCTGCCTTGGTACCGAAACCAATTAAGGCACAGAAAAAAACAATGTTACGCATAGTATTCGTTAAGGAAGCACCTTTGAAGATTTGGAAGTCCAAACTGTGCACCGTCATACTAAGGATTAAAAATGCCGTTGTAATAAAGACCGTTCCCAGGGTGGTCATCAAAATGTACTTATAGGCGGCACGGGTGTTAGCTGTCTTTTCATATTCATGGTTGACCAGGAAGAAAGAAACTACGGTCATGAGCTCCCAGGCGATCAGGAAATAGGCCACCTGGCTGACGGTTAGTACCAGAGCCATGGATAAGATAAAACAGTTATAAAGTGCGGCCATTAGTGCTAAACGCTGCTTGTAAAACTCACGGCTGTAGCCGAGAGCGTAAATACTGGCCGCTGTCCCTACCACTCCTAAGGCTAGCAAGAAAAAAGCAGATAAATTATCAATTCGGATGATTAACGATCCAACCGGCAGACCCATAGCATAAGTGAAAGTCACGCCACCGGCAATAAATACTTCAACTGAACAGGCCACAATGGCTAAACAACCTAACACTGATAAACCGTGAGCTAAAATGTTCGTTACGTTTGGGCTGCTGCTCGTTAGGCAGGGCAGTAAAATACCAGCGATAAACAGCAGCAGCATTACCAGATAGATATTTTCTATCACGAAATTCACCACCTATTATTGGTTTGTAAAGAAACAATGAGACCGACTTGGTAATTATTTCACTAGTTCGCCAGCTCCTTCCCCTGACAACTATTTAGTTGCTTCATGGTTGAGCGATTTGACATTATATAGCATTAATTTGCAAGAACTATGCCTATATTATTAGCTTCTTACGGTCTCTTTCAACTACGGGCTAAACCCGCATGATTACATGAATAGATGGACTTTTCAGTCAGATAAAAACTGATCATCTTCTGGGCTGGCTATTAATGACGTATACGTAATTGTTATAAGTATGAAAATATTGCATGGTTTTATATATACAAAACTTGGCTTGCGCCCGAAGACACTGTCTTCGCACGAATTATCCTTCTTGCAGTCCTCGGACGCAGGCGGAAGCCTTAGTTGCAGTTATGCTTAGAAAGTATATAACGCAAGTTTATACTTTCTGACAGTATGAAAAAATCCCCCGCACCACCCTTCATAAGTGAACACTTACAATGATGGATTGGGGGAAGATCATTAATTCTTTCTGGCAAGGTTTTTCTGCATTCTTTCAAGACGGTAGTAAAGGGCTCGCACTGAAATTCCCAAATGTTGAGCGGCTTTTGTTTTGTTGCCCTTGTATAGTCTCAGGGCTTCCTCAACCAGATCATCTATGTGCTTGTCAAGATTAATTGGGTCAGGCGGTAACGATTTGGTTTCCGTTTTCTCCCCTGTACCCTTGGGAGTAAGATTACCTGAAGCTTTTGGAGTTAGATTGCTTAGATGCTCTAATTTTAATTCTTCATCATCAAACATAAACGATACCCATTCCATTGCGTTGCGAAGTTCCCGCACATTGCCCGGCCATTGATAGGACAATAGAAACTTGGCAGCCGGTTCACTGATCCTGCTAAAATGTTTTCCCCGGCGTTGGGAAAAGTCTTTTAAGAACATTAGGGTATGGGGCAGTATGTCGTCTACTCTTTCACGCAAGGGAGGAATTAAGATCCGTCCTACTTTGAGCCTATAGTATAAATCTATACGGAACATTCCATCCTCAATTTGCTTTTCAAAGTCCAAGTTTGCGGTACAAATAATCCGCACATCCGTTTTAATCTTTTTCAAGCCACCAACACGATAGAAACTTTTTTCTTCTAAGACGCGGAGAAGTTTAGCCTGCAGTTCCAAAGGCAATTCGACTATTTCATCTAAAAACAGGGTGCCGCCGGCGGCAATGTCAAATTTGCCTTTTTGCCCTTTGTTCACTCCCCCGGTAAAAGAACCGCCTTCGTAACCGAACAGCTCACTTTCAAATAAGGTTGGGGAAATGGCAGCACAGTTTATATCTACAAAGGGACCCGGGGTTTCCATATTTCCATAATGGATAATCCTGGCGATAACCTCTTTCCCCACTCCCGTTTCGCCCTGAATCAAGACAGGAACCGTTCGATCCGTATGGTATTGCTGGGCATGCTTGACCAGGTTTTTCATCACCTCAGAAAAGACCCCAATATTTTCAATCCCGGCCTGTTTAGCAACCAGTTGCTTAAGTTGGGTTAATTGATGTTCGGCATCCCTGGTGGCCTCTTGTAACTTCTCATCAAAGTGCTCAGTAAGCACTTTATTTTCATACAAGAGATTCTGGTGTTCCTCAACTCGTTCCAGGATCGACGTTAATTCCTCAAAGTTAATGGGCTTGGTCAAATAATCATAAGCTCCTGCCCTTAACGCGGAAATAGCCAGTGATACGTCAACAAAACCTGTATAAAGTACCAGGTCTGCTCTTGGTTCCATGTTTAAGGATTTAATGGCCTCAATCAGTTCTATACCTGACATACCGGACATTTTTATGTCTGATAATACCATCTGAAAGCGGTTCTCTTTGTAAACTTCCAAAGCCTCTTCTCCGGAATCACACTCAATTATAGTATGACCCTGGAGAGCTAAGTAGTTGGCTAAAAATGACCTACTCTCCCGTTCATCGTCTACAAGTAAAATCTTCAAAGCTTATCGCCTCCATGATGCTTAACAACTAGGAAAGGTAATATGAATAATCGCTCCGCCACCGGGGTTATTAGCAACTGAAATCGTTCCGTTACTTGACATAACAATCGAATGAACAATCGACATTCCCAGGCCCATTGAGCTGCCGGCATCCTTGGTACTAAAAAACGGTTCAAATATTTTTTGGGCAATCTCCGGGTCAATCCCTGGTCCATTATCCCTAACTGTGAGGTGGATTTTATGATCTGCTACCCAGGTACTGATGACGATTTCTTTTTGTTCCTGTAAATAGGGTTCTAAGGCCTGTACAGCATTCATTAGTAAGTTTAACACAACTTCCTCAAAACGAACAAAGCAGCCACAGACAGGTAAAACAGCCTCAAGTTTTTTGGTGACTTTAATACGCCGAGATAAAATCTGGTTATTTACCAGGGACAAGGAATTTTCCACCACTTCGTTTATATCACAGGGTATATACTCAAAGCTCTGGCTATATTTAAGGAAGGAACGTAAGTGGTTTACTATGGAATCTATGCGATCAACCTGACGGGAAATATTCGTTACATTTTTTATAATTTCTTCTACAGGAACCTCTTTCCGGGAGTTATATAGATATAGGATTGTTTCTGCCAAAACCTTAATGGCATTTAAGGGTTGGTTGATTTCGTGAGCAATTCCTCCGCCGATAACGGCAAGGGTGGCGACCCTGGAAGCCCTTTCAGTTGCTTCTCTGGCCTCGGCAATCTTTAATTCCGCTTTTTTTTGGGCAGTTATATCTCGTCCCACAGACTGGTATTCCACGATTTCACCATGCTCATTCAGGATAGCCCGGTTCACCCACTGGGTCCAATGTACTTTGCCTTGATTGTCAACAAATCTCGGTTCCGTAACGACAACAGGGTTTTCCGGGGTCAAAGCGTAAACCTTTTTCTTTATTTCCTCCCGGTCATCGGCGCGAACAAACGTAGTAAATTTTTGCCCAATAATTTCTTCGACGGGTTGTCCAATGAATTTGCCAAAGGACCCATTTACAAAAGTAAGGGTACCGTTAGGCTTAAACCGCCTTATCAGTTCAATCTGATCCTCCACAATAGCCCTGTACCTGGCTTCACTTCTTTTGAGCTGCTCCTCTACTTGTTTTTGGTTTGTAATATCCCTGCCAACGGATTGATACTCGACAATTTGCCCGCTCTCGTTAAAGACAGCCCTATTTGTCCACTGCTGCCAAACAACTTCCCCATTCGGTCTGATAAAGCGGCGCTCAGCTATAGCCACCGGGTTATCTTTGGTAAGGGAAAATATTTGTCGATTTACAGTTTCCCGATCCTCTGCCGGAAATAAATCCATGAAATTTTGGCCCAGCAATTCATCCATGTCCTTACCATAGTATTTGCAGAAGGCACTATTGAGAAATGTCAGCGTACCATCCGGTCGAAAACGCCTGATAAGTTCTATCTGATCTTCTACCACTGCCTGGTAGCGGGCCATACTTTCCTTTAAAGCCAATTCAGTCTGCCTGTACTTGGTAATATCCCGGGCAATCCCTTGTAGTCTGCCGTCGGAAAGTATATTAATTGTTAATTCACACAAGAAAACAGAGTTATCTTTTCGCCGGCACAATAATTCTTCAATAATTTTCTTACCTTCTTTAATATTAGAAACAAGTTCATACCCGTTATTTAGGCTATCCGTAACAATTAACTCAAGGAGATTTTTCTCTTTAAGTTCCTCCTTCGCATAGCCAAACATTGAGCAGAGCCAGGAATTTATGTTTATAAGGCGGTATTCCCAATCAGTTACAAAGATGCCCACACCGGCTTGATCGACTAATACCCGGTATAATTCATTGCTTTGATGATAGGATTCCATTTTTTTAGAGATATCGATAGGTTGATTCGCAGCAAGCTTAAGATTGATTTTTCTACTGTATTGTTTTGACATTTACGTAAACTCCTTTGTCATGACAGTGCTGTCGTTGCACGGGTTAGCCTTCTCACACCTTATCCCACGCGGCTAGTCGAATCCTAAAAAAATCCTTGTAAAATGTGCCCTGTTATTCAAAAAAACTAACACTCCAAGTGAAGTAGTGTCTATGTTACATATCGGCGATTTACACCAACTTCCAATTATAGAGCTCCATGTGGCACTCCATGCCACACCATCAAATGAATGAAAACCTTGGGAAACACTGGAATTAAAACGTTGCGTACGTGAGATACTTTTGCTACGGCATAAGTCGAAATGTCTTGGTGCGTTTGAGCCCGATATTATAGACTGACTAAGGCTTCCTGCTTGCACCACAAATTGTTGCCATGTTGTGAATGCACAACATATTAAAGCTGTACCTGGTCGAAAAACCGATGTTAAAGACTCTGAATGGATTGCTGATTTACTTCGTCACGGCCTACTAGTTGGTAATCCTAAACCTACACTCCAAATAATCGTTACCCCCTTTAAAATCTCCATAGTTGCCCTTCTTGTGGTTATTTCACCCCCACATTTGGGGCAACTATTAGCACCAATTTGGTTCGCTACTTCAGCTTATTTTTTTATGAATTCCTCCGACATGCTGAGTTGTGGCATTTTCTCGTTGGTCATCCGTAAGCGAAAAATCTGATCCTATTCTAATAACTCGTATAACTGCAAACACTTTCTATAGCCTAATTTCTTCGTTATTCTGTAAAACCCTGCCAGCAACTGTTCATTTTTACAATACTCTTTAAATTATACGCTATTATCACGGACCTTCTGCGTGATAGTCTATCTTGCATAGCTTACTCTGCGTAAAGAATAACACCCAACTCAGACAATTCTATGTAAAAGGAGCGAAGCCTAAGATTCCCTTAGTTTCGCTCCCTTAAATCCTGCATTAACTGTTTTTACATCACACGCATCCATATTAGTCACTATTTCGTTTTACACTCCGATACTGCTGCTTGCCGCTGTTTGGCTTGTCACAACATTCATCTCAATTAAGCCAAGTTCCAACGCGGGGCGCAAATGATAGTTGCTGAACGTTGAACGGCGCTTAATTCCAAGCCACCCACTACGAAAGAAATATCCCCTTGGCTGATTCCAATTGCTCGAATGACTTATTTCAGAAAATAAAAGAATACCTGGCGGAAAAATTGCGTTGTAAATTCTATCTGACATTAAGTAGTTCCAAGCACTTGGTCAATCATCCTTAAAAGATAATCAGGAAAATTATCCGTATCATGTTCAACGGATCTAAGTCGCTTTTTCATTCTTGTTCCGACTTCGACAGCCTCTTCTTTAGTACCATACTTGCAAAGTAACTCCAGCTCATCTATCCTTTCAAACAAGGCTTCTCCACAAGCACTTGCATGTTTGTAACTTAAAAAGGGGTATTCCTGTATAAAAGGACCGAAGTCTTTCCATAAAGCTTCTCTTGTGAATAACATCCGATGTTTTTTGTTTGAATATCTTTTAGCTAGGTTTGCTTTGAAGAGGGTCATAGAGCTTTCGCTATATTTTTTTAGAGCCCATTAAAAGCCTGCTCTACCTGGTAATCAGCCTTGTTAAGATATGCCTTTAAGACGCGGGAAATGGCGATTTCATCTTCAACTATTAGGATCTTCTTCACCGTTTAGATCTCCCTTTTCCTGAAAGTAAGTTCATTTGTTTATAGCGAAACACGGCTCTCCCTGGTGGGAAAGCCATGTTCCTATTTCAATTCTATTATAACTTATTTTGCAGGTCTGTTACCAATTGGCTAAGTATTTCTTTAATCTGGCTTTCATCATTAGCTTCGACCGCTTGCATTAGTTTGCTGTAAGTGTAATTTTTCTCATGATTATTCGTAGAACCCATTTCCTTCAGAGTAGAGCGTTTTAAGCCTAGAGCTTCCATCTCTGCTAGAGCTTGTTCTTCAGTCAGAGTTCCGTCTTTTACTTTCTGTCTGATTTCTTTAATCTTTTCTCTG
>JUEG02000678.1_pt1 | contig 20073 bp, 23 predicted proteins | sample 432341 | NCBI WGS metagenome assembly JUEG02 (sample SAMN02953476, study PRJNA257561) | rock porewater metagenome | biome: terrestrial; feature: Opalinus Clay rock; material: porewater; isolation source: Opalinus Clay rock BIC-A1 borehole | place: Switzerland: Mt Terri URL, St-Ursanne ... | reverse complement strand
AAAGCTTCAAAGGACATACCACCTGTAAGTGCACCATCTCCTATAACTGCAATTACTGAGTAATGGTCATTGCTTAAATCTCTAGCCATGGCAACCCCTAGAGCTGCAGATATCGATGTGCTGCTGTGACCTGTATCAAAAACATCATGTTGGCTCTCACTGCGTTTTGGAAATCCACTTAGTCCTTTATATTTTCTTAAAGTGCTAAATTGATTCTTTCGTCCGGTAATGATTTTATGTATATAGGCTTGATGACCGACATCCCATATAATTTTATCATTAGGGCTATCAAATACACTATGAAGCGCTAAGGTTAGTTCCACAACCCCTAAATTAGAAGCCAAGTGGCCTCCTGTTTTTGAAACACTATCAAGTAAAAAAGTACGGAGTTCTTGGGCTAGCTTGTCCAGCTCATTGACGGATAGCTTCTTTATATCTATAGGTGAATTGATATGTTCAAGTATATCCATTCCCTCATTCATCTCTCTTTCATATTTGATCTCATTTATACAATGATTTTCATTAATAATTCCTAGATATATATATGTTGATGAGTATTACCTACTTAATGTCTATAATATAACCCATTTAGAAAAATTTAGAGTATTTCTATAAAATAGCCGATAGTTACATGAACCATCAGCTATTACCATCGAATATATAGCAATACTACACATTTTAAGAGACTTTTACAGGACTCTCAGAAAAACAGGTGATCTGAATAGAAATACTGCTGTTACTCATAAAGCAAAAGCTATTATAGCATACATAAAGCTTTTTTTCAAATTAATAGATTTGCTATAACTATTCCTAGGATTGCACCGGCGAAAACTTCAAAAGGAGTGTGTCCTATTAATTCCTTCAATCGCTGTTCCCCTATAGGCTTATGTTTATGCCTATCTGCTATTATTTGATTCAGTATGATGGCCTGTTTACCAACAGCTCTTCTAACTCCAGAAGCATCATACATAATAATAAGCGCAAAGGCTAAAGCTATGGCATATTCAGTTGAAGCCCATCCGTTAGTTAATCCTACTGCTGTAGATAGAGCCGTGACTAAGGAAGAATGGGAGCTTGGCATTCCCCCTGAACCTACAAATCGATATAAATCGATTTTTTTTTCTCTAATTAGGGTAATAATTACCTTTAGAGTTTGGGCAATAAACCATGATACAAGTGTAACATATAAAATCTCATTTTTCGCTATCTCTTCTAAGAAGAACAATTGCATTCCTCCTTAATTTAATAATTCCTTTTCACTAAATAATGTGCTAATTCTATTAAGAATTCAGCCTTTTTTCCATATTTCTTTATTGATTCAACTCCATTAATAAATAATTCATCTACTTTATGCTGTGAGGCTTCTAGGCCGTATAGTGATGGATAGGTTGATTTATTATTTTGCAGATCACTTCCAGGTTTTTTGCCTAGTTTTGCTTCATCTCCTATTATATCTAGTATATCATCGGTGATTTGAAAGCCATAGCCAATGTTTTTAGCGAAATGTGTAAGACTAATTAATTCCTCTTCAGTCGCTCCACCAATTATCGCGCCGGCTCTTATGGAAGCTATAATCAAAGCTGCTGTTTTATGGTAGTGAATAAAATAAAGAGTACTACTATTAATATCTTTATTTGCACTGAGGATGTCTACCACTTGTCCTCCTATCATTCCTTTGACTCCAGAACCCATGGCTATTTCATCCATTGCACGAAGTTTTCTTTCCATATGCAAGTTGTCTTCTAAGCTGGTTTTTAACATGGTTTCATATGCAAGATTGAGTAAGCCATCACCCGTAAGTACAGCAATTGCCTCTCCAAAAACCTTATGATTCGTTAATTTTCCTCTTCTATAGTCATCATTGTCCATGGAAGGCAAATCATCATGAATTAATGAATAGGTGTGAATCATTTCCATTGCACATGCATAGGGCATGGCTGTTTCTACACTCCCACTAGAAAATTCACAGCCAGCCAAAACAAGTATGGGTCTAAGTCGTTTACCACCTGCAAAGACACTATAACGCATGGAGTCAAAAATAATCTGCTGTGGACCGGATTCAGAGGGGATAAAACGATCTAATGCAAGATCAATTTGTTCAATTTTATGCTTTAATTTTTTTTGTAAATCCAATCTAATCCTCCTCTCTTGGATCATTGGAAAAAGGAATCTCAATATTGTTTTGAATAATGCTGATTTTCTGCTCAGCGTTTTCAATCTTATTGTTACAATACCGATAAAGCCTAATGCCCTTTTCATAAAGCTTTAGTGTATCGTCAAGATTTTCATTACCTTCCTCTAACGCTTTCACAATTTTTTCTAATTCTAGTATGGCATTTTCAAAGGATTGATCATTAGTTTTTTCACTTAATGTATTGTCCAATGATTTTGTCCTCCCTTATTTTATTTAGTACTTTACAATTTAACATGCCGTTTGTTAACATAACATTAATATGGTCATCTACATCGATATTATCCACATCCACAATTTCATTGGTCTCCACATCCAGCACCATTGCGTAACCCCTTAGAAGAGTAGAAAAAGGATTTATTACCTCAAGTTTCGATGCATTTTGAATAATTTTATTTCTTAATCGTTCGATATATAATTCGATACTATCATGAAGCTTTTTATGTAAGACGCCTGTTAAATGTTTATCCTCTTCTAATCTTCTTTCTATTAGAGAAGTAGCTTTTTCTATGTTTAATAAATATAAAGTATTTCTATGTGCTTTCATGTATCCATGGATTGCATTATGGATTCTTGCATTAGCATTTATTAGCCTGCTTTTTATTTCAAAAGCACTGGGTACTGCTATTTCAGCAGCAGCAGATGGAGTTGGAGCCCGTAAATCCGAAACAAAATCGGAGATTGTAAAATCGGTTTCATGACCAACAGCAGATATTATGGGTATTGTTGATTTAAAAATACTCTGCGCCACGACTTCTTCATTGAATGCCCATAACTCTTCTATTGAACCTCCTCCTCTACTAAGGATAATGACATCAATACCATTCTTATCCGTATTAATCTTATCTATAGCATCGGATATTTGTTTAGCTGCATTATTTCCCTGAACGGATACCGGATAAATTACAATATTAACAAGTCGGTTTCTTCTTACTATTACAGAAATAATATCTCGAATGGCAGCACCTGTCGGGGAAGTTACAACAGCTACTTTGTTTGGAAAGAAAGGTATCGCTTTTTTCTTCTCAGAATTGAATAAACCCGATGCTGCGAGTCTATTTCTTAACTGTTCATAGGACAAGAATAAAGTTCCCAATCCGTCTGGTTCTATAGATTTAATATAAATCTGGTATAAACCATCTCTATCAAAAGTAGAAACATATCCTTTTATAATGGTTTTCATACCGTTGGTGATTTGAAATTTTATGTTCAAAGCATTTTCACTAAAAATAATACAATTGATTTTACTGTTTTCATCCTTTAATGAAAGATAAATATTGCCGCTATTGTGGTATTTAATATTAGAAACTTCTCCTTTTACTAATACATTGTTCAGTATTGGATCACTATGTATTATTTTTTTTAAATACTTATTTAGCTCTGTTACACTAAGAGCTCTTAACTTCATTTTATTACAGCCCCTCTTTTTTCATAAAGCTTAATGGCAGTAATGCAGTACCTACACCATTATCTGTACAATATTTATTTTCACCAAAAAAAATATGTAAACCATACTCTTTAGCAAATTTTGTTAAATACTCTCTAATATAGCTGCTTGCTGCTACCCCGCCAAAGCAGAGAACTTTATTTACATTAAAGTCAATGCAGGCGTTCTTTAAACTAACACTCAGAGTTTGAGCAATACTGTGCATAATTGATTTAACAATTTCTTTTTCAGAGTATTTAGTATCTATTAGTTGATATGCCTTTGTTTCTAATCCGGAAAAATTGAAAAAAGTACGATTGATAGCAATCGGTAGTCTGATGAGATGATCCGATTCCATAGCTATATTATCGAGACACTTTCCGGCTGGAAATGGATATCCTAACTTTACTCCAAGCCTGTCAATTAATTGACCTGCACTTATATCCAAGGACCCTCCAATGATTTCAATCTTATATTGACTATGCATCTTCTCTACTAGTAAAATTTCTGTAGTTCCACCAGAGATATGCACACCTATGAAATTGTCAGCATCGAATATGTCTGATGACCATTTAGCCGCTTCTATGTGATTTTCTTGATGACTAAATTCCATGTATTCACACTGTAATATATGCGCTAATACTTGTCCATAAGACCGCGCCGCCAAAAAAACTGGCATATAGGAGTCTTCCATAGGTCTAGGCTTACTACTTACAGAAATAACCTTAATTTTATCTCGTACTGAAAGTGAGATCGCATCTTCAAATAGATTTGGCATATTTAAAACATGTTGAAAAAGAGCCTCTGATTGTCTTAATCCTCTTTGTCCCTTTTTTACATCAAGTGTTTTTCTATTATCGATTAACACATTTCTATTCTGGTCTATAAGAGCAATTGAAGTCGTATAATTGCTTGTATCTATTCCTAGTACAAAAAACTGCATACCATTTACTTCACTTTCACAATATTGCCTAGTATACCATTAATAAAGCTGCCAGATTCTTCTGTGCTAAAGGTCTTTGCCAACTCTACCGCTTCATTAATTGAAACACTTTCTGGAATATCTTCAAAATAGTATAGTTCTGTAATAGCTACCCTCAAAATTGCTAAATCAACCTTTGCAATTCTATTGATTTTCCATTCCTTGGAGTTTTCCATAATTAAGGTATCTATAGTATCTTTGTTTTTTATAAATAAAAAGATGATATTTTCAATATAGGATTTTTGATTTCCATCAAACTCTAAATAATCTAGGGATTTGTTAATAAAGTCCATGGAGTAATCATTTTGCATGTCCAATTGAAATAAGAAATGCATTGCCTTTTCTCGTGCTTCTTTTCTGCCCATATATTCCTCCTAGCTGCTTATTAAACGATTATTCATGTTAAAGTTCATATTAAATTTATTATTACAATTAATAAGACTTGTATGTGAACTACTTAAATTTTCCTAAAGGCAATATCTTATCAAGTACCTCTTCAATATTTTCTTTTTGATCAATTTTGTTTCCTAAATAATAACCAATATAGACACATAAGAAAATAAATATCGCTTTAAAAAAGCCTATGGAAAGTGTTAATACACTGAAAACTAGACCAACCGTCGTACCTATAAGCTTTCCATAATACTTAAATATAAAATCAAGAATTCTTTCCTTATCCATATAAATTCTCCTTCTTGATTATTCTACTCGCCCTTTACTTTGATTTGCCAAATTGTTTATTTTTACTTTTATTTCTTTCACAGAAATACCTGTGCATTCTTCAATATATTCCTTAATACTCTGTTGTACTTTTATAGAGGATTCTGGAATATTAATATCACTTAAGGCTAAAGCACTAATATGTACTATTAAGCCATCATTCAACAGTTGGGCTACAGCTTTTATATCCCTCAAACCTGGAACTATTCGGGCAGATTTTTGAGCCATAGCTTCTATAGCTTGGAGGGAAATATTAACCTCACCAAAGGCAGTATGACGTACTACGGATTGATTTCTGCCCTTTTGAGTTTTAATGCCAGATAATAAAAAACGAATACTGATTGCCAAGAAAATGACAGGAATAAAGGAATTTTGCCAATCCATACTATAACTTTTAATTAAATAGTTTGTCCAATTGTAAGCTACATCACTGAAAGGAACAAATAGTAAAAGTAAAGCAAACAATCCGATTAACAAACTATAGATCGTTAAAATAATTCTGTCAATTAGTTTCATAACAATCTCCTTTCTTAAAACATTTAGACTAACCCTCTAATATCAGAGAGTTAGTCTAAAGATTGATTTATTTAACTCTTATTTGAACTTCTTCCTTAGATTCCTTATCCATATTTACACCCTGAACGTGTATGTTCACTTCTACCACATTTAAGCCTGTCATGGTTTCTATAGCTTTTTTAACACTTTCTTGTATTTGCCACGAAACATCGGGTATTTTTGCCCCATACTCTACAATAATGAATAGGTCTACGGCAGCTTCTTTTTCACCAACTTCTACCTTAACACCCTTAGACAGATTTTTTCTTCCAAGCATTTCTGCTATCCCACCAGCTATTCCGCCGCTCATACCAGCTACACCAGGAACTTCAGTGGCAGCCAATCCAGCAATGACACCAACTACCTCATCGGCAATTTTGATCTGTCCGAATTCTGGATCATCTATATTGTTATTATTCAATTCGTAACACCCCCATCTTTATGTAGGCAATCATTCATGAATATTATACCAAAAATCAACGTTCTTTACAAACGCAACTAAAGTTTATTTTGTATTTTTACATTTTTTATATCTACTTTTGTTTCAGTGATAACAATATCTAAAATTTTAGCCACATCTGAATCAGTAAGCTTTTCAGCTTCAATAATAACATTCACAGAGTTATCGGTTATAAATACTAAAGCCTCTTCAAATCCTTTAGCCTTGATAAGATTTTCTATAACTTTTTCTTTACTCATATAATCAATTAATTTCATTTTAGCATCATTGGCAGCTTTTCTATTATCGTCATCTGTCTTTTCATTATTAATAATTTCGTTCAATAAAACTACCATTTTTTCTCTTTCAATACTTGTATTTAGCCTAGCCTCCACAAAATAAGTCGATCGCTTTAAACTAGGGTAGTTTAGTGAACTTACAATATTAACACTGGTTTCCGTTACTAGGTCAGAGATTTCATTATCACTACTATCCACTAAAGTGATATCATTCATTTTCTTGTTATTATTATTCGTTTTATCATCACTAATGATATCATCTGAGGATTCTTCTGGAATCTCTGTTTCTTGCAGGTACACTTCTGCCAGTTTATTTTCTTCATAATTCTCAAAATCGGAAGATGTCTGCAGAAGGGAATATTTATTTATTGCAAAATTCAAATAACTTATAAAGCCCAGTGCAATTACTAAAGAAAACACCAATATATTTCTTCTGTTTGATCTATTGAATCTTTTCATTTTACCCATCCTCCTTTAATTATTCTTTTCATATACCATTACACGGTAAGCAGGTACTTGAAAAACGGTTCTAACCGCTTCTATTAATTCTGTTTTGATAATGATATTCCCAGCACCCTCAGCGACCACAACTACTCCTCGTATCTGTGGCCTAATCTCTTTAATGACAACTAAATCATTATTACTGTTTGTAGTGACTATATTTTCACTTAAATCCTCTTGTGTGGTGGTTCGTGTTCCTCCCTGTGAATCTCTCTCTTCTGTGACCTGACTGGATTTTGTAGTATTCGATGCAGGAACAACCTCGGTGCTACTTTCATATGTGATCATTACGTCGACTGCGCCGACCCCTTTAATTTGGCAGAGTATATTTTCCAATTGTGTTTCCAGATCATCCGTATATGCTTCTCTCCAATTTTCTTCACCATTAGAGGTGTCTCCTTTAACCTGACTTTCTAAAGAATTTATCAAAGGTTTTTCTGTAAACGTATCCCATGTAATTAAGGCTATTATACAAATAATGATCAGAACTAGAAAATTATAGATAACTTTTTTATATCCTTTACTATTAATATAATCCTTAATCTTTTCAGATAATTTCACGATAATGCCTCCTTTACTTTACTCTATTTCCTATTCTACACTTATATGAACTTTATCTTTATCAAGAGAATATAATTCAGCTATATTTGTCTGGATATCATCTACTAGATGGCTGTTACCGTAATCTTTTGTGGAGCTGTTATTTTTTTTAATATTACCTATTGAAATATTCACCGTAGGAATTATATTATTTTCATCAGGTCTATTTTTTGATTCTCCAATTTCTGTAAGGATAATATTCAACTCTTTTACTGTACCAAAATCTTTACTCTTTATATCTTCGTCTATACGTGAGCTGATGTTCAATACCACAGCATCGTTTTTATATTCAATTCTTTCTTTAATGCTGTCCTCTATTTTAGATTTATAATATTGAATCATTTGTTGATTTTGTTCGCCTTCAAGCTGACTTATGTTTAAAGCTAAGCTTTTTTGATCCAATAGTGATGAGGTTTTAAGTATTTCATTTTCTATTTTAACCTTACCATTAGCTAGCTCTAATAGAGGATTTAGTATTACAATCATAACTAAGAGACCAACAATCATCTTAATATATTTTTTTATACTGCTGCTAGGTAAAAGTATTTCTAAAAATGTTATAAATATAATAATAGAAACGATATTTAAAACCCAAGTTCTTAATAAAGCTACCATTTTTAAGTTCACCTACCTCATCATTAGCGTCATATTACCTGCTCCCACAATGATTGTCACAGCCATGAAAAACATAATTGCCACTGTTAATACCGCTGCAAACAGCATCACCATGGATTTACTCATATCATTTAAGCAGCTGCTTAATTGCCCGTCAGTAATGGGCTCTATTATTGCGCTGGCTACTTTGTAAATAAAGATTAATGAAAGAATTTTTAAAAGGGGCATAGTAACAATGAATGCAAGGCTAATTAATCCCAAAGCACCTATACCGTTTTTTAATAGGAGCGAGCAGCCCATAATCGTATCCACTGCTTCTGAAATAAATCCCCCCACTATGGGAATAAATTTATCCACTGCAAATTTAGCGGTTCTTATGGCTACGCCATCGGTAGTTGATGCTGCAACACCTTGGATAGTGATAATTCCAGTAAAAATTGTTAAAGTGAACCCCATTAATACGATACATACCTGTTTTAATAGGGAAGCTAGCTTAGATACTTGAATTTTTTCCGATAAATGATTTATTATGGACAAAATTGCTGCGAAAAAAATAATCGGAACGATGATGTCTTTCATAAGAGTACTTATTATTCCCACTGATCCGAGAATAATTGGCTGAAACATTGCAGTTGTAGTAACTCCACCCATAGCCAATAAAAAAGTTAGCAGTATTGGTAAAAGTGCTTGCATGAAAGTAACCATATCATTTATCGCATTAAGACCTATACTGGTGGCTACAGCAAAACTTTGTACAGCAATAGCAATAATAACGAGATAACAAACAATGTATGCTAATCTCCCTACGGCATCACTCTCAAATGCATTAGATAGATTATTTAGGAAAGCACAAAGTACAGATAATATGACCAGCTTTGCCAATAAAGATGAATTTGCAATGACTTCCTTAAACATATATTTGAATAATCCATTCAAAGTATCTTTTATAGTAAAGGTTTCTTCCCCCCTTAGTAAGGAAAGTATCATGGATTTAACATCTAGTTTTGGTAGGAAGTTTTCTGTTTCCATATTTATTTCTTTAATAATCTCCGTTAAGGCACTCGTATCGATATTCTCCAACTGTTTCAATATAAGTTCATCCGTTATTTGTTGTTCAGTATCATTGACTTCTGCTGATGCAACGGAGAAATTTGTACATATGGCAAGTAAAATAATTATGAATACTATTGAACGCTTCATCTTTTCACATCCTATGGAATAAGCTTTACGATTAGATTTAGAAGAGAAATGAGTATTGGTATAGCTAAAACCATAATCAAAATTTTACCTGCAAATTCAATCTTCGATGCAATTGCATTTTCGCCTGCATCTCTACAGATTTGAGCTCCGAATTCAGCAACATAGGCTATTCCAACAATTTTAAAAATAGTGGCAATATAGACCATATCAATCTCTATTTTCTGTGCTACAGATTTTAGAACCTCCATAACTGAAGAAAGCTTCGTTACAACTAATATAAAAATAACTAAACCGGTAACTACACTAATCTGCATTGAAATTTCTGGCTTTTGATTTTTAAGAACTACAGCCAGTACCGTAGCCACTAATCCTATTCCCACGATCTTAAATATTTCCATACTCATCACACCTTTATCTTAATTAGTATAGCTGGAACATCGTCTTTACCGTTGTGAATAGGTTACTGATTAACTGAATTACTATGAATAAAACTACAACAATCCCAGCAAGAGTGGTCATCATAGCTTGCTCTTCTCTTCCAGACCGAATAAGCACTTGGTTTAAAACAGAAACAAGAATACCAATAGCTGCAATTTTAAAAATTAGATCAACATTCATATTCATAACAAGGCCTCCCATAAATAAAAATAAGAATTTTATATAAAAACGATAACTATGGCTATGCCCAATAAAATTCCAAGATTTTTACACATTCTTTCGTTTTTTAATCTCAATTCCTCTGCATGATCTTGTCTCTTTTTTAGCTGCAAATATATCAATTGAAAATTTTTAACTTGGTTTTCTCTATCGGTACATCCTAAATTTAATCCGAAATCGAGTAAAATCGCCTTATCCTCTTCATCGAGGGATGTTCTTGCAATATTATTTTCAACTGCTTTTAACCATGCTTCCTCTAAGCTCAAGCCTAACCTACCTTCAAGTGTTCTATATGTATCCAAAAAGAAATTTTTAATTGAACTACTGCTTTTATTACCTACCTTTTCTAAAGCTCTTGGTAAGTTGTTTGAGGAATACATTATTTCGGTTTCCAATAGCTGGAATGATAAATATATACTTTTCAACTGTTGTAGCCTTTGTACGTAACGGTATGCGAGTACATAACCGATTATTCCTGCTGAGGTTATAATGGTTATGGACAATACAAGCTTAGCTATCAAAGTCTTTACCTCCCTTTAGTGTAGAATATATCGTAACGTGTTTCAGGTTTGAGGTATCGATTATTTCTTGGACAGTTCCTACTTTAGGTTGATTCGTCATAATAATATATCGATCAAAAATGTTCTGACTGATAAGCTGATTTAGTATTGGCCTTCTTGAAACTTCATGTACATCCTTTCCATGTACAGTTGTAATCAATTTTATTCCAGCATTTAATGCCTCCTCTATTGCATTAATATCTTCCCTCTTACCAATTTCGTCCGTTGCTATAATTTCAGGAGACATGGAACGGATTAACATCATAATCCCGTCTGCCTTAGGACATGCATCTAAAACATCCGTTCGAAGACCGATATCATTTTGTGGGATTCCTTGGTAGCATCCAGCTATTTCTGAACGCTCATCTACTAACCCTACTTTAAAACCTTTACTATTCACTTTGTTTATTCCATTGCTAAGATTTCTGATGATATCCCTTAATAGTGTGGTTTTCCCACACTGGGGTGGTGAAACGATTAGGGTGTTTAGAAAGCTCTTATCAGGAGTAACTAAGTACTCCATTAATCTATCTGAAATTCCAATTTTCTGCTTCGATATTCGAATGTTTAATCCTGAGATATCCTTTATAGTTTTGACTTGATTGCAGTTCAAAACTACCCTCCCGCATATACCAACCCTATGACCTCCTCGTATGGTAATGAAACCATTTCGAATTTCGTCTTCGAAGGCATAGACTGAATAATCAGTGATTAGTTGAAAGGTTTTTTCCATATCTGATTGTGTAACGATGTAGCTTTTTTTAGCTTCATGGGTAATATGTCCCTTTTCATTTAGTTGATGATCTGTGTTTTTTGCATAGATGGTTAGAGGCCTATTTACCCGCAATCGAATTTCCTCAACTTCCGATGCATAGCCATCTGGTATGCCCAGAATACAACTCCTAAGATTTAAAGGAAGGGCATTCAAAACTTCCTCTTTAAAAAAAACATTAGTTGACCTTTTGTTTTCAAAATTATTATCCTTCGTTTGAAACATAACCTGTCCCTCCTTCTACTATCATTAATATTTTGGTTGTACCAATAATATGCTTATTTTTTATTTTGAGTTGCGTGAAAATGGATAAAAAAAAACTGATGCCTTTGCATCAGTTTTTTAATGAATATGATTAGTCTTCATGATTGTGACCGCAACAATTATCGTCACATTCTTCTTCTAAGTAAAGTTTTTCATGACAGCTTGGGCAGATTACTTCGCTGTCTTCATTATCAACTAAACCCTCGTCTAAATATATTACTTCACCACAACTTGGACATTCAACTTCTATAAAATCTATATCTTCCATTTCTTCGTCTTCATCATCTTCTTCTAATTCATCAAATAGCTCGTCTTCAACATCAGCTAAATCTTCATCAATCGTTTCAACATAGTCATCTAAATCATTAACATCTTCTTTTAATTCTGACATAGCATCAGCAAAGTCCTCCATTACATCCAGAATATTTAATAATAACTTGCCTTCCTTTGATTCTTCTCCTAAATTCATACCCTCAGCCATTCCTCGAAGATAAGCAACTCTTTCATATAAATAATTCATAATAAAAACCTCCTTTTATGGTTTAATTACTATACTATTATTGCCTAAGCTCTTGATAAATACTCACCTGTTCTTGTATCAATTTTAATTTTATCGCCTTCATTGATAAAAAATGGAACATGTACCGTAGCTCCAGTTTCTACTGTTGCTGGCTTTGTAACATTTGTTGCGGTATCTCCTCTTACTCCAGGTTCTGTATAGGTTATAACTAGCTCCACAAAGTTTGGTGGATCAACTTGAAATGCCTTGTTTTTGAAGAATTTAACAGTAGCATTATCATTTTCCTTTAAAAATAATATTGCATCCTCTACTTCATCCTTAGCTAATGGGATTTGTTCATAGGTTTCATTATCCATGAAATAATATAAATCATCGTCATTGTATAAGTACTGCATTTGCTTAGTTTCAATATGAGCCTTTTGAAATTTGTCACTTGGGTTAAAGGCTTCTTCCCGTGTTGCACCTGTTAAGATGCTTTTATATTTTGTTCTTACAAAAGCAGCCCCTTTTCCAGGTTTAACATGTTGAAAGTCTAACACAACAAATGGTTCTCCATTTATCTCAAATGTAATGCCTTTCCTAAAATCACTTGCTGAAATCATTAGTAATCCCTCCATTATGAAATAAATATATTCTCTACTGGTAGTAGTATTGTTCGTTCCAGTAGTTATATTATATACATTATAATTCAATTAATTGTTTAGGTGATTTTGAAAGAACTCTGTTTCCATCTTCTGTAATAACCACTAAATCTTCTATTCTCACTCCACCAAAGTCAGGCAAATAAATACCAGGTTCGTCAGTTACAACCATAGCCACTTCTAAAGTGTCATTTCCCAATGGAGAAAGCCTCGGTGCCTCATGTATTTCTAATCCCACACCATGTCCAAGACCATGACCAAAAAACTGACCGTATCCTCTCTTGGTAATGATATCTCTGGCCACCTTATCCGCTTCAACCCCAGTAATGCCTGGTCTTATGGCTCGCAAAGCCATGTTTTGAGCTTCTAAAACAATATCATAAATTTGCTTTTGTTTATCATTGGCTTTACCCATAACAATGGTTCTTGTCATATCAGAGCAATAGCCATTAACTATACAACCAAAATCCATTGTAATAAATTCGCCCTTTTCCACAATTTTATCCGATGCAACTCCATGAGGTAAGGACGATCGCAGTCCTGATGCAACGATGATATCAAAGGAGGTACTGGATGCACCCTTTTTTCGCATGTAGCCTTCAAGCTCTAAAGAAATTTCTCTCTCGCTTATACCTGGTTTTATAAATTCACAAATGTAGTCAAAGGCATCATCGGCAATGGCTGCTGCTGATTCAATACACTTAATTTCATTTGCATCCTTATATTTTCTTAGTGAATTTAAAGCTTGATTTAAGGGGCTTAAAGTGACATCCTTAAGCTTATTTTCAAACTCTTTATATTGACCATAGGTAACAAAGTCTTCTTCAAAACCTAGATTGTAAATGTTTAAGCTATTTATGATATCATATAGGGTCTTTTCAATGTTATGCTCTATGATTTCATAACTTTCACATTGATTCGAGGCTTGTCCTATGTATCGAAAATCCGTAATGAAAAAAGAAGATTTTTCTGTTATAACCACATATCCAGAAGTACCAGTAAAACCACTGATGTACCTTCTGTTCTCATTTTTATAGATCAGAGCAGCATCTAAGGATTTTTCCTTCATCTGATCTCTCAATGCATCAATTCGATTGTTCATATTTATACCTCCATGGCTTCTGATGACTCATGGTAATGTAGTATAGCAAATCAAGACCATAATTTCCTATACAATGAAAATTTTTCTATTCATAAATTCTTTAATATAATACCATACTTTTCTAGATTTGAATAGAAAAATCCTATTTTATAGTACTATTCTATCCATTAGTAAAGTGAATATGAAAGAAATTACGTATTAATTATGTCTGGGATTCTTTGAAACAATGGCTATGGCATCTATAATTGCCTTCATAACATCGGTTTCAAACTGTACTTCCATCTCTTGCAATCTTGAATAGATAGATCCCTTCTCAGTCGATATGTAGTGGGGTTTTAAATTATTTAGCGTAATGGCTTTTATATCCTCAATACATTGTTTACAGGTACAAACCTCTGGAAAAGCCTTAAGCATGGAAGGTAGAACATGATCAACCACATCTTCCATAAAGTTTTTTATCATCTTTTTTGCCTCCTTTATGATTTATACTATTAAACATTTGCAAAACAAGAAAAAACTGCCTACTAATTTTAATAAAATAAATACTATAGGCAGTTCCATGTTTTAGCTGAATACATTAGGCTCGAACGTATCTAAAATACGTTAGGTATCGTAGGAATATCTGTTAACTCTAAATTTATTTTCTTTTCACCCGATTGGAATTCACGATTATCATCTCTAATTTCCTTTGCTTTAGTATTGAATAGAATTTGCATTCTTGCATCTAGGGATCTTTTAACCATCTCAGGAATTTTCGATTCAATTTCATAGGGCAGTTTTCTAATATAATAGTTACTATCGTCGATATGAATCTTCACTTCGTTGATGTCCTTAGGTATGATATCCGTTATAATATCAATACCAATTTCACCAGGATGTAATACATTATCGGCAATAATAGGTCTAACAATAACCGTCAATACATCACCGGTTATAATAAAATCTGCCTTATAATCGAACTTACTTATAGTATCGCTCCCTTGGCTCTTATATTCGATTGATGGTTCAGGGAAAGTAAATTTAAATAGCTCGTTATTTTTAAACGTATACTTAATAATTGGATCATAAATACTTCCATTAATCGTAAAGAACGATTTAAGATTTACCTTTTCTCCAAAATAAACACTAATGGGCTCTTCAGATATCACCACATTTTCTTGATCCGATCTATCCACAACACCAAATTCACCCTCAAGAATGCTGGAAACCGATCCTATAATAATGTTTAAGGAAGTTTCTTTTTCAGTAAGATTCTTAAGGATTCTCTCATTGCCACTAAAGGTGTATCCTTCGGTATATAAAGTAAAATTGTTTATCACAGATTCACTGCTATTATTTACCTTAGGGGTAATGGATAGGGTTCCATTAACAATATCTGTATTTCCTAAGCGTATCCGATAAGTATTGTTTCCCATATCTTCATAGGACCCTAAATCCGTACTCTCTAGTTTTAGTAAACTTCCCAGTTGTACCACTAAGTCTGCTAGTACATTCTTTTTATCAATGCTTACGTTAAATACCAGAGTATCATCTATCGAAACTGTCGTATTATTGATTACCTGTAGTGGGGATTGGATTATTTTGGGTTTATCCAGAAGCACTACCGATACGATATCCGAAAACTCTGTTAGCTCTTCAGGACCCATGATTGGCTTAATTGCGAAGTATCTCTCTACACCATACTCATCAATCAATTGTCCGTTTCTAAGTACATCAAAAATATAGCTCGTTCCTACTACCTCACCAACTTTTACTAAACTATTACTATTATAGCCGCTATAGATTTCATATCCTGTTGCTCCAGTTAAAGCACTCCAGTTAAGATTGTGTAAAGAACCATTTTGCCATACTTCTAGACTCCCAACCTTTTTGACATCCACTTTAGTTGCGTAGGTAGAGGCTTCGCTATAGTTCCCATCCCTAAATGCAGTGATATTTAATTTCGTTAGATCAATAGTATTCGATATAGGCTTATTAATCACATACTTGTTCTCCGTTGCTTCTCCAATGTTTAAGGTTCCGCTCTTTAAAAAATATTTATAGGCACCAGGTGAAGCATTCCAGATGATTTCGATTTTACCATCGTATTCTGCATAAATTGGAGATTGAGGTTTAGCCAAAAGGTAAATATCATCGGTTACATAATCACTGTAGGTTTTATTTCCCTTATTGTCTACCTTAACAGAACGAATTCCAAAGAAGTAGTCATTTCCATAATCTAAACCATTAAGTGCACTTATAGACTTCGTATAGTGGGTTGCATTTTTATTAATATTGGAATCAATGATTGTTACATTTGAGGTATCCGTAATTTCTTCATTTGAATATACCAATTCAAGTTGGGATACAGCCGATGTGTCGTCAGGATTCGTCCAGTTAAATTCTATGTTGCCTGCAATTTGATTAGAACTGAAATCACTTGGAGCGTTTATTTCACTGGCATCCTTTGATGCATAAAAGGAAAAATTATCAAATGCGGACCATTTCCAAGACTTACTATATAAATAAAATTTATTGAATTTTAAGGGGATGTCATTTAATGTTTTCGTAAATAAGATTTTGTTTGTCTCATCCTTTAATCTTATTGTACCATCATAACCACTTCGATCCTGATTTACGGACAATTCGATTCTATAGGTTCCTGACTGGGTCAAACTGCTAATCTGCTCATTAAAAATAACTTCACCATTATACTTATACATTTTAAAGCTTTTATTTGAGGTATCAAGATAAACCTCATAACAGTTGGTTAGATTCGTTCCAATAATGAAGCCTCCATCTGTGTATTCATTGCTGTACTCTAAGGGTGCTTTTTTTATATCGATAGCAATCTCATAGTATTTATATCCAGATATATTTTTATCTAAATAGAGGAACTTTTCATTGGGTATAAAATAATCTTTGCTATGAATTAGTTTTGATTCCTCTTCCCATAAACCATAGACGATATCCCACATAGTATTGATCTTATTGTCATCAAAATTATCTTGTATAACCAAGTCATCATTTTTTGCCTCAGCGGAATAGGTACCAAAACCTATTATGAAAGAAAATGCCATTATGATACATAGTAATATACTCTGAATTCTTTTCCTATAAACTTTTTTCACTTTTTCTCACCCCTTTTAATCAATACTATTTACAAGCTTAAAAGATTCGTCATAGGAGAAATTATTGAAGTACCAGAAAAATGTCTTGTTATTCTTTTCGGTTAAGAAAAATCTTTGTATATTACCTCTAAAATCTTCTTCAAGCTCTGAATAGTATATTCTTTCATTCTTAGTAAAACGAAGCTGCGTGTACTCCATGGCAGGTCTTTCTTCCTTTAAGGATATAAGGGTTGTATCCATATCCGTGTTATATTCCACGATTATAATTTTTTGACTAGGATCGCTGATTGAGTTTATTTCTATTGTATTTTCATCAATCTGAACGGCTTCCGTTAAATCCAAAGCTTTTCCATGCTGTATCCTAAGGTCAAAGTTCTCAAGGAAGAGTTCCTTATTCTTATTTATTAGTACCCTTCTGTTTTGATCATCCCATTGAATCTCCATATCAAGAGCTTCAAATATTTTTCGAATCGGTACATAGGTGCGATTTTGGAATATTTTTGCAGGAACATCAATCGTTGTTTCAATATTGTTAATCTTTATTTTAGGATTGTCGACTTGCAGCCAGATCGTATTACCGTTGTATTCTGCCTCGATCGTTCTGTTATCAGGATTCCACTTTGGTTCTACATCGAAAATACTAAAGGTTTTACGTAATGGCAATAAAGTTCTATTTTGATAAATAAAAGCTGGTAAATCCATTTTTTGTTCTTCATCATAGGTATCCAGTTCTGTTTCATCCACCAAAATAGCTACCCTGTTTTGAATTAGTTCCTCATAGTTTTCGGTGGCAGCCCAGGTAAAGCCTCCTAAAAGTACCATGATGCAAAGTATCACACATATTTGTTTAACCCCCATACTAATTCACTTCCTTCCATGATTGGATTGTAAAGGTTTTTATATTTTTTTTCTTATTTGATCCCAGTGACGATGCTTCACTTGTGGATACTTCTTTGTATGTTTTTTCATCATCAGGATTATGGTTATTATTGCTAACTGTTACGTCTAAAGTGTTGCTGGCACTATCTCCAAAAATTTTAACTCTTTTTCCTGTATTTCCGTAAAAGAAATTATATAAATCCTTGTTATTTACCAACATGTTTATTATTTTGTCTTCATTATATTGAATATTTTTTTTGCCTGATCCGTAAAAAACAATGTTTTTCTGTGAAATAATTGTTCCAACATAATTTAATTCGCCAGAAATATAGACATTTCCTTCTGTCAATATAATTCCATTTATTTCAGTACTGTTGAATACATAGCTTCCATCTGAAATAGCCATTGTGGGATTGATATAAACATCCTTATTGGGATCTAAGTTAATGAATATAAAGTTATCATAATCCGTTGTATTATTACGAACATTGATATCTCGATCAAAAAATCCATCAAATCTGGATGGTTTGTTTTTGCTACTTGTATAATCTCTATCTTTAAGAAGATTTGCCTTTTCATCAATTTCCTCTAAAATTGATTCTCGCTCTTTGCTGTATTTGTAAGTATTAATAAAGTAAGATTCTTCACCTGGAGTTTCAGGATTGGGATTATAGATCTTTCCATTGGCGACTACTGCTCCAAAAGCATAGGAATCTCCTTTATTATTTAAATCTTTATCGATTGCAGCTATTTGTACTTTTGCCTTATCTATTGCTAAAAGTTGTTTATCGATATCATCCTTATAAAGATGGGCGTATCTTAGAAAGTGTTGAATTTTAAATTGTGCATTGGCAATTCCACTTTCTTCACTTTCGCTATCGATTACAAAATTAAAATCATTCGTTCCGTCTGTGTATGGAGCTAAAGTCACATAGGCTTCCTCAGGTAGAATGGTTTGATAGATGGAGGAATACTTACTTAAAGAAACACTTTCACCTGTTTGATAGTACCTCCTAGGATCGGAATCCTTTTTATAGGCTCCTATATAGGCTGTTCCTCCTAAAAATGCACCGCCACCGATGTCTATTCCCTCGTTTCCTCCATCGGCATTAACGATAATGGAGCTACTCCTATCATTATAAAGCCCTGCAGGATCACCCTCAAAAACACCCCACAGATCATCACCGATCGTGATTTTTCCATTCATTCCATTTATCTCAGCATCGTCATACATAACCACTTGATCACTAACGGTAATGCTACCACTCTCTGATGAACTATCAATCAGTAAAGAATCGCAATAGGCTTTACCCTCAATACTTATGGATGCATTACTTTTCGCTGTCTGAATGTTGGCTCGAGTCATCACATCTCCAATGATGCTTATACTATTCATACCTCCTATATCGGAGATCGAAATACCATCGATTTCTTTATACCCTGCTATGATACCTCCCATATTTTCGCTGCTGGGCCATACTTCTTCAGGAAAGGTACCGTAGGCATAAATATTGCCCTCAATCTCTACAGCATCCCCCATGACCAGTATATTTCCTTCACTGGTAAGGGCCTGTCCATAAATCGTATTGAGATAAATTCTTTTTTTCTCTATATTGTTTGATATAACATAATCGTACTCTGGCAATATAATATCGACATTGACACGAATCTTCTTATTGTATTTATTATAAGAAGCATCGGAAGTAATGGCTAGAGCAATTTTTTTATCCGCTGGGAAATATGAAGAAATCACCATTAAATCCTTTATATTCTTTAGCTTCTCATCACCAAAGCTTGGTGTAAAGCGAACCTGTTGTAATGTATTTAAATGTCCATCTTTAAGAGTTGTATCTACGACAAGCTGTTCAAAGTATTTCCTTTCAAATTCAGCTTTTAAATGGTTTTCAATACGTTCAGCGGCCTCGTCTTGACTGAGCTCGGGATCCTCTTCAGGGTAGTTCAGTCGTTCATTAATATTTGAAATAAAATTCAACCATGTATCGGTTGCCTTATACTGGCTTTCATCATTAATCCATTGAG
>JUEG02000781.1_pt1 | contig 20105 bp, 21 predicted proteins | sample 432341 | NCBI WGS metagenome assembly JUEG02 (sample SAMN02953476, study PRJNA257561) | rock porewater metagenome | biome: terrestrial; feature: Opalinus Clay rock; material: porewater; isolation source: Opalinus Clay rock BIC-A1 borehole | place: Switzerland: Mt Terri URL, St-Ursanne ... | reverse complement strand
GCTATAAATATGGCTATTCCTATGGAATTTACTACTACCATAGGTAACCAAATAATACTTACTAACCCCAATGCAGCATCATAGGGCTTTGCTACAACTAAAATAATAACCATTTGTATTATTTCTGCTAAGGCACCCATTATTAAAGCCCATAGCCAATTTATTTTAGTTTTCTTAAATAGTCTGTTTCCATAACCACCAATGATACCCTCAACAAGGGTAGATACTCCACAAGCAAGGGCTGTGAAGCCTCCCATATCAATTAACCATCGATGTCCTCCAGCTATTAAACCCGCTAGAAACCCAACTAAGGGTCCTCCAAGCCACCCTCCCACAAAAACACCTATTACTCTTGAATTTGCGATGGCTCCATTAACTGGTATTCCAAAATAAGTTCCAATAATGCCAAAAATGCCAAAAAGTATTGCCATAAATATTTTTTCTTTCAAAGATATATGATTTTTTAATACCAGTTTTCTATACATGGGTATTTTTGTAAGTAAAAATGCAAGAATTATAATAATACCAGAACGATTTAACAAACTAGTGAATAAGCTCTCAGTCATATCTTCACCTCTTATATTACTCAGAATAATATCTCTTTTTAAATTAATTATACTAAAACTTATAGTAAATACAAAGCATTCAATTAAATATATAATTTCGAATAACAACTTAATTATTTAACAACCCCTATGTATAGGAAATTCAAGGCTAAAATTTCATATGCATAGAAAAGCAGATGAGAAAAATCATCATCTGCTTTAAATTTACTAAACATCATTCAATCAATTTATAGCTTTTTGCTACTTTTTCCTATTATCTAGCTCATTCAAAATATCTTCTATAGTTATTTTCTTTTCTACCATAAGTACTAACAAGTGATAAATAAAATCTGAAGTTTCGCTAATGATTTCTTGTCTATTATTATTTTTAGCTGCAATAATTATTTCACTGGCTTCTTCACCAATTTTTTTAAGAATTTTATCTAAACCTTTTTCAAATAGGTAGTTGGTATAAGACCCTTCCTTTGGGTTTTCACGCCTATTCAATATTCTGGAATAAAGCTCATATAAAGGACCTTCCTTTGCTTGGTCAATGTTTTTATTTTCAAATATCGTTGTATAAAAACAGCTTTCTTCGCCTGTGTGACATGAATTCCCCAATGGATTTACTTCAATAAGTAAAGTATCTGAATCACAGTCTAGACTGATTTTTTCAACCATCTGAATATTCCCAGAGGTCTCTCCTTTATTCCATAGCTTCTGCCTACTTCTACTATAAAACCATGTAGTTTTGGTTTCTATTGTTTTCATTATGGATTCTCTATTCATATAAGCCAACATTAAAACTTCTTTTGTCTTTATATTTTGTATTATTGCAGGGATTAATCCCTGTTCGTTATATGTTAATTTCTCTAAATAGTTTTCCATTACGGGAACCTCCTCACTGGTATACCATTTTCATATAGATAGTCTTTTAGCTCTTTAATTCGAACCTGACCATAATGAAATACAGATGCGGCTAAGGCTGCATCAGCTTTGCCTTGATTAAATGCATCTAAAAAATCCTTATTATTACCTGCTCCCCCAGAAGCAATCACCGGAATATTAACTTCTTCTGATATTTTTCTAATAAGCAAATTATCAAAACCATTTTTCACACCATCCATATCGATACTATTAAGAACAATTTCGCCTGCTCCTAATTTTTCTCCCTCTATTGCCCAGGCAATAGCATTTTTTTGAGTGTTTATTCTTCCTCCATTTATAAATACACACCAATCATTTTCAACCATTTTTGCATCTATGGATAGTACCACACACTGACGACCAAACTTCATTGCAGCTTTAGTTATGAGGTTGGGATCTTTGACAGCTGAAGAATTTATTGAAATCTTGTCTGCACCTGCTCTTAGAGCTTCATAAAAATCACTGACAGTAGTTATTCCACCCCCAACTGTGAAAGGGATATTTATCTCTTCTGCAATTTTTTCTACTGTTTTTACGAAAATCTTTCTATTCTCATAGGAAGCACTAATGTCATAAAAAACCAGTTCATCGGCTCCTTCTTCCACATAATATTTCGCAAGCTTCACAGGATCATCAACATCGACAATATTTTCAAATTTTTTTCCTTTAACAACTCTCCCCTTATCTACATCTAGACATGGAATTATTCTCTTTGTAAGCATTTTCTTTCCCCCTAAATATCTTCTAGTTTAATATCCCCTGTATACAATGCCTTACCAATAATTGATCCATACATTCCTAGGTTTTCCAGGGTTTTAATATGCTCAATGGTGCTAATGCCTCCCGAAGCAATGATGTCATTGGAAAATATTTTTTTTATTTCCTCAAGTTGATAAAAGTTTGGTCCTTTCAACATTCCATCCTTCTCTATGTCTGTATATACAAGGGTTTTTAATCCAAGGTATTCAAGTTTCTTCGTAATATCTACTGCCTTTACACTACTAATCGTTGTCCATCCGTCTGTTGCGACATAACCTTTTAATGCATCTATAGAAACAACAATCCTATCTCCATAAAGTCTTAGCGCATCTTTAACAAAGTTTTCTTCTGAAAGAGCTGAAGTTCCTATAATAACTCGATTAACGCCAAGCTCTAGTGCCTTATTGATATCATCTAAACTTCTTATGCCTCCGCCTAATTGAATAGGTAAATTAACAGCTCTGATTATGCTCTCAATAGCTATACCATTCGTTCTCTCTCCATGTAAAGCTCCATCTAAATCAACTATGTGAAGGTACTTTGCACCTTGTTGTTCCCAATTACGAGCCATGGCTGCTGGGTCATCTCCATATATTTGTTCCTTGTTAAATTGTCCTTGTTGCAACCTTACACATTTTCCGCCCCTAATATCAATGGCAGGAAATATTATCATAGGATCAACTCCCCAAAGTTAGAAAGCAGCTTTATTCCTGTAGTGCCACTCTTTTCTGGATGAAACTGCATTCCAACAATATTATTTTTTCTTACAACAGCAGGTACGGATACCCCATAGTTTGTATAGAAAACCACTTCATCTTCATTTTTAGCTTTTAAGTAGTATGAGTGCACAAAGTATACATATTCATCAGCACTAATATCTTTCCCTATGCCATCGTCTGCACCCTTCACCAGCTTATTCCAACCCATGTGTGGAACTTTAATATTATTATCAAATCTGATTATTTCACCTCTTAATAAGCCTAAGCCTTTTGTTTCTCCATCCTCATAGCTCTTTTCATATAATAACTGCATACCAAGGCATATCCCTAGAATTGGCTTACCTTTTCCTGCGTTCTCTTTTATACAATCTATAAGGTTCATTTTATTCAAATTATCCATTGCCGCACTGTAAGCACCAACACCTGGTAGAATAATTCCGCTACTACTATTAATGTCTTTTATATTATCACTAACCGTTACAGGATAATCTAAACGTTTTAAAGCATTATATAAACTTCTTATATTCCCTACTCCATAATCAATAATTACTATCATTATATACCCCCCTCATTTGGTATAAGACCTATATCAATCCTTTGGTGGATAATACTCCATTTGTTCTTCCTAGAATAGATGTTGCTTCATCTAAAGCTCTACCCACACCCTTAAAAATTGATTCCACTATATGATGATTATTCTTTCCATACTCTAGCTTTATGTGTAAAGTAATCTCTGCATTATTAACAAAAGCTCTAAAAAACTCTTCTACCAATTGATAATCAAAGCCTCCACAGGACAAGCCAATGGGTACATCATAGTTTAAAAATGCTCTTCCACTAATATCTATTACAACCAAAGAAAGTGCTTCGTCCATGGGAGTTAATTTTGATCCATATCTCTTAATACCATTCTTATCTCCTATAGCTTCCTTCACTGCCTTTCCTAAGACTATACCAATATCCTCAACCGTATGATGCTGATCCACATTTAAATCACCTGTACATTCCAATTCAATGTCCATAAATCCATGCTTACCCATTGCTTCCAGCATATGATCAAAAAACCCAATACCGGTATTAGCCCTTACTGTCCCATTTCCGTCAATAGATAAAAATACACGAATATCTGTTTCTGTTGTTTTTCTCTTTATTTCTGATTTTCTCATCTTAACCAACCACTTTCCTTAATAATTCGAGTATTTTCCTGTTTTCAACCTCGGTTCCTATTGATATTCGGATACAATCTTTAAGTAAAGGTGTATCTTCATAGTTTCTTAAGGAAATTCCTGCTTTTTTGAAGCGCTCTAGTAGTTCATTGCATCTTTTTGTTTTTATCAAGATAAAATTTCCTTTAGAGTTATAAACCTTAATATTCGTAAACTTTTTTAATTGATCTTCTAAAAAACTTCGTTGAAGTTTTATTTTTTCAATATTTTCTTTTATCATTGTTGAATTTTTCAGATATAGTTTTCCAATTAGCTGGGAAAAAATATTTAAGTTATAGGGTGTCTTTACCTTATAAACTGCTTCCATTGTTTTTTTGCACCCAATTGCATAACCAATTCTTGCGCCAGCCAGGGCTTGCGCCTTTGACATTGTTCTCAGTACAATCAACCTATCATAAAAACGAATCAAATCTATAACCGTTTCATCTAAAAATTCATAATACGCTTCATCAACGACTACATAGGCATCTGTACTTTCTATAATCTTGACTATGGCTTCTCTTGAAAATGAAAAACCCGTTGGATTGTTTGGATTACACAAAAATATTACCTTGGCTTTTGCTTTTTGGGATGATTCAATGATATCGTCTTCATTAACAACAAAGTTTTCGTTTGGAGGCACTTCTATTGTACAGCCACCAGCTATAGAAGTGAAAACCTTGTACATCGAAAAGGTAGGCGTATGAATTACTACATTATCATTTTGCTTAATAAATGCATTAACGATCATTTGTATTAATTCATCGGATCCATTACCACAAATGATATTATCTTTATCTACTTTGAAATTTTCTGCTAGTAATTCTCTGAGTTCATCACTATCCGTGCAAGGATATCTGTTTATAGATACCTTTTGAATCTCACGTATAAATTCACCTGAAAAGATTTCAAAACAATCATGGGGATTTTCGTTAGCATCTAGCTTAACAGATAACATTTCCCGGGGAGTGGCATAGGTCTCTAAAACTTTGCACACAGAATTATTTATACTCATTATGAAAACCTCACTCTAATAGAATTTGCGTGGGCCTGCAAGCCCTCCGTTTCTGCAAAAGTTATAATTTTATCCTTAACTGAATTTAGATTGTTTTTGTCATAATAAATAATGCTGGATTTTTTTTGAAAATCTTCAACTCCTAATGCTGAAGAAAATTTTGCTGTACCATTTGTTGGCAATGTGTGGTTAGGTCCTGCAAAATAATCTCCTAAGGGTTCTGGTGAATATCCTCCAATAAATACGGCTCCAGCGTTTTTGATATTTGATAACCAATGAAAAGGCTCATCAACTAATAACTCCAAATGTTCAGGCGCTAATTCATTAGCTAGATTCAATCCAGTAGTTATACCATCTACTATAAAAGCAATCCCATGGGACTCCAAAGATTTTTGAATGATTTCTCTTCTATTAAGAATTGCGCTCTGTTTCGATAATTCCTTAAATACTTCTTCTGCGATTTTTTCCGAGGTTGTTATTAATATCGTTGAAGCTAACTCGTCATGCTCTGCTTGAGATAAAATGTCTGCTGCAATATATATTGGGTTTGCACTCTCATCTGCAACGATACATATCTCACTTGGCCCTGCTACCATATCTATGCCCACCTGACCATAAACCTTTTGTTTAGCTCTGGCAACATATGCATTGCCTGGACCAACGATTTTATGAACTGGCTTAATGGTATCTGTTCCGTAAGCTAATGCCGCCACTGCCTGAGCACCACCCACCTTGTATATTTCATCTACACCTGCAATTTTTGCAGCAACTAAAATATGGGGATTTACTCTTCCATCCCTTCCCGGTGGTGTAGCCATGGCTATTGTAGAAACTCCAGCTATCTTCGCAGGAATACTATTCATAAGGACAGAAGAGGGATAGGCTGCCTTGCCACCTGGAACATATATTCCTACTCTTTCTATAGGCGTTACTAATTGACCAAGAATGACATTGTTTTTACCACAATCAATCCATGATTTCTGTAATTGTTTTTCATGAAATAACTTTATATTTTCTTTTGCTTCCTGAAGTATATTTATGAAATCCTCATTTGCTAATGTGAAAGCATTCTCAATTTCTTCGTCACTTACTTTTACGGACTCTAGCTTGATGCCATCTATTCTTTCAGTTATATCCAGCAGGGCTTTGTCTCCTCTTTTTCTGATATCACCTATGATACTGTCAACGATAGAGTCCAGCTCCAGCTTCTCATCTATTCTTTTACTCCAATATTCAGAGTAGACACTTAAATCTTGATTATTAACAAATACTTTTCTGAGCATATCAATTCCCCTTTTAGATATTTCTTTGTATCCCTTTTACAATTTTGTCTATTTGTTCTGATTTTGTTTTTAAGCTCGCTCGATTTATTATTAGCCGACTACTAATGGGGCATATTTCATCAATGACAACTAATCCATTTTCAATTAAGGTTGTTCCGGTTTCTACTATATCCACGATTACATCGGATAGTCCAATGATTGGTGCTAGCTCTACTGAACCATTTAGCTTAATAATTTCTATAGGCATACCTTTTTCATGAAAATATTTCTTCGCAACATTTGGATATTTAGTAGCAACTCTCAGCTTTTTGTTTTTGTCAGTGATATTGTCTTTTAGTGAAGCCACTACAAATCTACACTTTCCAAATCCTAAGTCCATTAATTCAAACACACTGGCATCTGCTTCTAATAATACATCCTTACCGGCAATTCCCATGTCCGCAGCCCCTTGTTCCACATATATTGGAACATCCGTTGCCTTCACTGATACTACCTTTATTCTCTCAATATCATTTTGAAATATGAGTTTTCGACTTTCAGTATCATAATCGTCGAAACGTATATTAATTTTTCTAAGAAGATCAAAAGCTTTACTCGTTAGCCGTCCCTTAGGAAGTGCAATTTTTATATAATCCACAATGAATCCTCCCTAGTGAATAGACACCATTAGATCTGCTTTATCTATTCGTTTTATTAGTTGAGATAGGGTACTCCTATATAATTGGTTACCTCTAATATCAATAACTTTTACGATATCACCAGAAATACTGAGGATCTTCTTAATATTTCTAAAGGTTGCATTTTGAATATGCGTTTTTAGCTCTTTTTGACTCCTATCTAATTCCACTATAAAACCCTTTTCTCTTAATATCGATGCTAATTCTATCCCATTTTTTCTTGAATCTTCGTCAAAAATCACCAAGTAATCTGTATAACACAAAAAATCCTCTTTTAGCTTGAACATTTTAATCGCCTCCATAAGTTCATCAATATTTAAACCAAAACCGGTGGCTGGTAGGTAATGTCCATAATTTTTTGACAAATCATCATATCTACCTCCACTTAAAACTACCTTTCCATAGTTGTTAACGTACCCTTTAAATATAAGGCCTGTGTAATAATTAATATTATTAATCATTCCTAAGTCAGCAGATAGATACTTTTGATATCCATAATCGCATAAAATTTCATATACTTCTTTTAGATTTTCCACGGAATCAAGCATTTCATCATTACATACAAGCTTTTCTGCCTTCCGAATTACATCTTCAACTGAACCATATAAATAGGGTAGTTCTAATATTCTATTCTTATATTGTTCTGATATTTTTAACTTGCTAAGAAATATCTCTAAATCCCCATAGTTTTTATTCTCTACAAAAGATTTAATTTGGTCCTTCTCAGAAGGAAGTATTTCGGTGTCTATTAAACCTTTAAAAAATCCTGCATGACCTAAATCTATTTGAAATTCTTGGAAGCCACACTGTAGCAGTGACTTTATTGCCAGTGATATAACCTCTGCATCAGACTCCGGTTTATTATCTCCTAAATACTCGATTCCTGCCTGGGTAAATTCCCTTTTATTCCCACATTGCTCATCATTAATTCTAAAAACATTTGAAGTATATGAAAATTTAAGATACCCAGCTGCCTTCTTATAGTTTGTAGCAACCATCCTAATAATGGGAGTCGTTACATCTGGCCTTAATACAAGTATTTTTCCGTCCCCATCTATTAGCTTAAACATTTTATCCCTATGAATGCTACCATTCACCCCCGCAAACAAGTCGTAATATTCTATAGTTGGTGTTAATATTTGTCTATATCCATGGCCCTTGCACAGCTCTTTAAATCCTGTTATTATTCCTTCCTTAACTTCGAACTGATTACTATGGGTATCTTCCACTCCGTGGGGCATAAACTGCTTAATATCCATCAAATCACCATCTTTCAAATAATATTGCGTTATACCTATCGCTTTATCGCTTTAGCACGATAAAGTATATGCTTATTTTATTATCTTTAATCCTTAAAGTCAACAGTTTTTCTTGAAAAAAAATAATCCCTATAAAGCAAGATTATTTATTAAACGAATAAACTTCAATAATGTGAAGGTAATAGATATGAATAGTATCGTGAATGATAAAGATAAGAATAGCATTGTGAACTGCTAAATATAGAGCGTTTGAATTGTTGCTCTTTTATCATAGTGACATTTATTACAGGTGAAAAGATGTACACATTCTTCTTTCCCAACATTATCAATGCGCTGGGTAATGTCCATTGCCAAATAAGTACTATAAGCATCATAAAAATCCTGAATTGCACCCTTATTCTCCATTTGTCCGCCACAGCCCTGACACTTTAAGATATATGTGGCTAAACCGTTACATACTGGGCAAACACATTCCATAGATTTTCCTCCATTTTTTTATTTCACAACAGTATTGTTCTTCTTAGATCATAAAAAATACACGATAAATTTAGCTAAAAACTTCAACATTACCCATTATTTCACAATATCTTTTAGTTGAAATTTACTTATTACTCTTGACTCAGCATCGTATTTTTCAGCAAACCATAACTGAAGTTCTTTTATTAAAGATATCTCGTTGACTTGAAAATCCTTTATATCCATCCATGCTTGTTTGATCTCATCCTCACTCCATTCTCTACCGTAAACACCTGCTAGACTAATATGAAATACGATTTCCTCTGGACTGAACGCCCTTACCTTTAGTCCTTTTCTTTTCATTAAAGTATGTATATGATAGTATATATTTTTTAAGGCTTCATTTTTAACCACATGAATCGTAATACAATTATAGGGTTCAGGAATAAAACTAAAGCCGCTTGAGTGTATTTCGAAGGGCTGAATATGATTGATTATTTTATTTAAAGCTCTCTTTATTTCTTCTAATTCATCAATATCTTCATAATAAAATGCATCTATTGTTAAATGTAATTCAGGTTTAGGCCCACTACCAAGATTATATTTTTCCCATAGATAATTCTGAATTTTCTTGGCACAATGATATAATGGACCTTGAGGTATACAGACTAAATAAGCTAGTTTTTCCATAATTTTCTCCTTTTAAAATTAAACGTAAGTTAGAATGGCTAAGGAGTCCTCCTTAGCCATTCTTATTATTGATCTTTTCTGCAAAGTCTATTAATAGTTGAAAGGATTTCATCCGGTTTCATATTTGAAGCATTCATTGTTAGAACATATTTAGACTCACCGTATTGTCTCATCTGATATGTTGAGATCGTTTCCCAATCCTCATCCACACCTGAAAAGATCATAGCAGCAACCTCACTATCAACCTTATAGGATGGGATAACTTCATAGCCATTATTTTTCAGTAAATCTTGGATTTCAACAAGACTTTCTTCAACAGAAATTTTAATTTTCTTTGCAACCTCTTTTTCCAGGGACTTACTTTGAGCTACTCGATCGACTGTTTCCAATACTTCTTTTACTGAAAGTTTTGATGCATTCATAGTAAGTATGCAGTTGTTATCTTCAAAACACATCCACTCAATAGATCTAAGTTCTTCCCAATCTTCATCTACATTGGATAGAATAAAAATTGATGTGTTCTTATTTACTTCATGAGTCGTTACTACATTGTGACCTCTATCTTTTAATGCCTCCATAATCTCACCTAAATCTTCTTGAACAGATATTGTCAGCTTTGAATTCATAAATTCCCTCCTAATTGTATGAATTTTTTAAATTTTCCATTACTATATTATTCAACAACATAGCGCTATATCCTTTTAATTGATTCAATTTTTTTAAGTAATTTTACTTAGCTTAATCATCATAGGTAACTTCGTAGCTATTAAAAGTAATATAACAAAGATATGAGAATAATTATAATATTATTAAAATTAATCTAAAGAGGGGATATTCATGGGGAAAAATACTTTTTTATATAGTACATTTATTCTCATCATCGCAAATTTTATAGTTAGGATGTTAGGATTTGTTTATAAAATAATTTTGTCCAGAGTTTTAGGTCCAGAGGGAATCGGACTTTTTCATTTAGTTTATCCTGTGCTAATGATTTTTATTACCTTTACATCAGCTGGGATTCCAGTAGCCGTATCAAAGCTAGTAGCCTATAATCTTTCACTTAACAATAAAAGAGGCTGTAATAAAGTGTTAGCACTATCCCTTCTAATAGGTATAACCCTAAGTAGCCTGCTGTCGATTATTCTTCTGTACTATGCTAAATACATAGCATATGAAATCATCAAAAACTCCGATGTATACTATAGCCTTGTTGCATTAGTACCTACTATTTCACTTATAACTTTATCTTCAATTTTCAGGGGATACTTTTATGGTATAAAAAAAGTAGCTCCACCTGGTATATCACAAGTAATCGAGCAAATTGTTAGGGTTGTTTTTGTTGTGGCAGGTCTAAAGTTCCTCCTTCCTATTGAGGCAAAATATGCAGCAATAGTTGCAGTAGTTGGAATTTCAGTAGGAGAGTTATCTGGATTGTTATTTCTCCTTTTAAGGTTTAATCTTAGAGAAGCACTTAAGCTACGTAGAACCTATAATACTATAAAAGAAGGAAGTAAGATTATAGTTGGCAAAATATTTTATATTTCGATACCCATTACGATAACTCGATTAATTGCAGTTATAATGCAATCTATAAATGCTGTGCTTGTTCCGCAACTTTTACAGGTGGCAGGGTATACTGCTCAAGAGTCATTAGCTATTTTTGGAAAGCTGATTGGGATGGCCTTACCAATTCTATTCCTCCCATTTATAGTTACCTCTGCGCTGGTTGTAAATATAATACCCTCAGTATCTGAAGAGATGGCATTAAAAAACTGGAGAGATATAGAATTAAAGTCTGGAATTGCAATAAGAATGACAATTTTAGTTGCGGTGCCGGCAATGATCTTATTTTTATTCTTTGCAGATCCACTATGTGAATTTATGTACAATCAAAAAGATGTAGGACAATACCTCTCCCTTATGGCTTATTCCATGGTTTTTTTAAGCCTTCATCATACAGCATCAGGAATTTTACATGGAATTGGTAAGCAAATAATAACAACGATTAATTATCTAATTGGTATGACAATCCAATTGCTATGTACCTATTTTTTAGTCCCAAATCCCTTATTTGGTGTCAATGGATATATTATCGGCTTCATTATCTCCACAATATTAATATGTTTTTTAAACCTTGTAAGCTTAAACTACTATGTAAAATTGAAAATTCATTGGGTTAATGCTGTTATAAAGCCCGTTATCGCTTCACTAATTATGACTCTACTCATCATAATTTCCTATAATTTTTTATTGGATTTGAATATTGCTTTAGCATTAAATCTACTGATTAGTTTATTCGTTGGAACCTTGGTATACGTTGGGATAGTAATTTTATCTGGAAGTATAAGTATAAAAACCTTAAGTTATATTTTTAAAAAATAACAAAATTACTCTCAAGTATAAATACTTGAGAGTAATTCTTTTCCCAGAATGCCGTTCGCCCTTAAATTCACACCCGCCCACTCACCAAGGTGGGTGCCCTATCTTTCATTTTTGAAGTCCACACGTTAGAGGCATTTCATACATAAAAGAACACGAGCTCCCGGATGTTTACTGTAGGTTGAATTTTTAGGCACTCACGTACATCCCAGGTTAGATATAATCTTATTATACACTAAGTTAATTAGAATTAAAAGTCTTGAAATATTGGAATATTGGCCATTTTCATTGATTAATCAACATTTTATATTAATACACTCAAGTTTCTTACATATTGTCGCTTGGCCATTTTTAGAAACTATTGTACAGATCTTTTAGGAACATGAAATGCTTCTGTCTAGGTTCATATATTTATTAATATCCTCTTCATTGAGAGTTTCTTTATCTAATAGTGCTTCAGCAATATTTCTTAGTAAATCCATATTATCGTGGATTAGTGTTTTTGTTTCTTCATAATAGAATTCTATCATTCGTCTACATTCTTCTAGGATATTCGAATCTACTGTTGAGCTGTTATTACCTTGTAAAATTTTATAATTCAACATCCCTAGTTTTTGGTTCATACCAAATTGTTTTATCATGGCTACCAGTATTTCTGTAGCTTTTTCTATATCGTTTCCTGCACCAGTTGTAATGTTATCCTCACCAAATATTATTTCTTCTGCTATCCTACCTGACAGGGCGATTTTGATACTATGAATCATATCCAATTTGCTCCTGTACAGTCTATCTGGTGGTATATTCATACTGAATCCACCTGCACCCTTAGTGCTCGGAATAATCGTTACCCTTGTAACCTTTCTTTCTGGTGCAATTAATTTTGTCACCAAAGCATGACCCGCTTCATGGTAAGCTGTTATTTTTCTGTCAGCTGAAGAAATTGTACTTCTATCCTTTTTTTCTTCACCGGCTATTACTGTATAATATGCTTTATCAACATGGTCCATATTTATATCTTGTGTTCCTTGTTTTGCAGCAAGAATAGCAGCTTCATTTAATAATCCTTCTAACTCAGCCCCGCTAAAATATACTGTCTGATGAGCAAGCTTTCTCAAATCGATGTTTGACGACAGCGGTTTGTGCTGGCTATGAAGCTCTAATATCTGCTGTCTAGCGTTAATATCCGGTAATCCGACTTCAATCTGTCTGTCAAACCTCCCTGGTCGTAACAACGCTTCATCGAGAGTATCTAATCTGTTGGTTGCAGCTATAACAATAATTCCTTCATTTTCATTAAAACCAGACATTTCAGTTAACAATGCATTAAGGGTCCTATCTGTTTCATCGTTACCGCCTATACCATCTCTCTTTTTTCCTAATGCATCGATTTCATCAATAAAAATTACACATTTTTCTGTTTCTCGTGCCTTTTTAAATAAGCTCCTTATTCGACCTGCACCTAATCCAGCATAGATTTGAACAAAGTCTGAGCCAGTAACAGCGAAAAAAGGTACATTAGCTTCTCCTGCCAAGGCTTTGGCCATTAATGTCTTTCCTGTGCCCGGTGGTCCATAAAGAATAATCCCTCTCGGAATACGTGCTCCATATTTCGAATATTTTTCAGGCTTCTGAAGAAAGTCAACTAAATCCATAATACTTTCTTTTGCTTCAACATTACCTGCTATATTGTCGAAAGTAACCTTTATTGATGCTTGGTCAGAGGTCTCCATATTGGACATTTTAGAGAATTCTCGAGATGTTTGTTTCGATGACTGTTTTGAAAAGAATATACCCATGCCTGCAAAAACAATGATGAAGAGGATAAATCCTAGGGCATTGAAAACCATAGAATTACCGCTGCTTTCTTCAACTTTTATGTTGTTCATCAATAATGTTTCTTTAAAAGTTTCTGTTCTCGGGTTATCTGTTACAAAGTTCGTACCATCGGATAGTTCTCCCTTTACCTTACCCTTCACCGTAGTGCTATCCGCTAGATATACTACTTCTATCTTATTTTGTTCAATAAGATCCAAGAATTCAACATAGGTTAAATTAAGAGTTTCCTTTTTAGCTCCAAAATGAAAAAAAGCTATACTTAGTAGTAATGCTATGATAAGAGTTACAATAACAGTAATTATTATTATTTTTTTATTTTTTTTCATATTTTTTACCCCTTTCTACTGTTATGTACATGGGGTGGGTTTACATAATGTATAATACCATATTTACTAGGTAAAGTCAATTTCCTTCCTAATGCCAGTAAAATAGGAGACATGATTAATAATGAACAAAGCCACCCATGGTTGCCCATAAATGGCTTATACCTATCAATTACTGGAATCTAACTGAAAAATTTCGCTATAAACAAAGGTATCGATTATTACTTCTCCAATCTCAGGATTATTCTTTTTAAGTACACCATTCACAAAATTAATAATTTCTCCCATAATTGTTTTATAGGTTTCATGTACATTTAATATTACATGTAGAATAGGTTGATTGATATGTTCCATTATTACTTCTTTCGCATTGTCATCTTCAAGTTCTGAATTGAAATATTCTCTCCACAAAGGCTGTTCAAGCATCATTTTTTTACTATTTGAAGCTGAGATATAATGAATAAACACTTCACAAACTCCTTCTTCAGCCTTTGTATTACTAAATATCCAACCTTGAGATGTATCCGTTATAAAATGGGTATTCGCATGAATTAGTATTCCGTTGATAACAGTAACATTTTGCTTAGACACATTTAAAAACTTTAACATAGGCTACCTCCCTTAAATTATCTTTCATGAAAAAACCTTACATTTTTTACGATAAGATTAACCGTTCCATCACCATTACGATGAATATGAAATTTTATTGGATCTTGCAAATCATCATAATCAGCTTTAATCTCTATACCTGTATCGGTTTTCATTGTTCTTTTTTTCATTCTTTTTTCTACCCATTTTTTATCAACTTCAAAACTCTCTGTTTCTAATCCCTCACCTTTCATGAATCCCTTAAGGTGTTCCTGCATATCCATATCATTTCCAAAAACATCATTCGTAAACTTCTCTACATCAATTTCTACACCGTTTTTTAGGGATTCAATGATTTCGTCCCTCATTTCCTGAGCTTTTTCAATATCATCTTTTAAATGTTTTCTAGTCCATTTTTCAGTCACACTTTTAAAAAGTTTTGTATGATCCCTACTATCCGTCAATACATTACAATCCAAAAACTCTCTTATAAAAAACTGAGCAATTTCTGATTCTTCATCCTTTTGAAAACTTTGTTTATCCAACACAATAAGGTCATATTCAATTTCTTCATTAAATTCCTTAATAAATACACATTTTTGCAATTTTTGCCCCATACCGGGAAGACCAATGGTTTGAGGAATTATTGAAATTTTAAACTTATCCTCATAGTATTCAACGTTATGAATATACGAGGTTTTATAATCCAGCTTCAATATGCCAATATATTTCTTATCCTCAGCGGAATAATGACATATAACTAAATCGGCTGAGGAGATTTTGTTATTCCTTTTCATAACCTTGAAAAGTTGATTTGCTATTTTCTTAGAAGAGTCTACAAAAGTATCTGGGTCATTAAAAATATCTATACAGGCCCCTTTAACTATTCCTAGACCTTTACCGAACTTGCCTTTTTTATTTTCCTCATCATATAAAGATTTAATGATATGTTTTTCTAAAAATTCATGAATTTCCTCACTAATTTCTTGTTCAAAATCGGTCAGTAGTGGTAGTTCCATATTTTTATCTAAGACATGGATAATTGCTTTTTCAATAATTACTGATTCTGTGTTTCTCATTGCTGCTTCACCCCATATATGTAAGTTGTAATTGTTAGCAATTTAAATTATACTATAAATTACATCTAATATAAAACTTCTTTAAACCAATTTAGCATTTATGCCGAAATATACCATAATGAACCATTTTGTTAAGTAAAATATGACCTACTGGAGTGTTTTATAAATGAGTATAAAAATATCTGATATCAACAGTCAAAATAATACAGGGAAATTGTTATCTAAGGATTTAGTTAAATCAGAGGCAATCCCTAATAATAATTTTTCTTCTCGGTTAAATGAAATGAAAGGCTATTCTGTTGAGGAAAAGTTAAACAATCTTTTATCAGATATTGATAAGCAGAGTGAAATGTTTAGGTCAAAGTTATACATAGGTGATTTAGTAAAGTATAAAAAACTTGTCAAGGAATTTTTAGATACCGCTGTTAAAAACACCTATCAGTTTTCAAAGGAAAGCTTTCTAGATAGGAGAGGACGTCACCGTGTTTTCTCAATAGTAAAGGCAGTAGATAAAGAATTAGAGACATTAACAAAGCAGTTTCTTGATGATGAAAAAGAAGGGATTAAAATTTTAAAAAAGCTTGATGATATACGGGGTATGCTTATAGATATATTATTATGAAATCATAAAGCCACCTAAATAAAAGTATTTAGGTGGCTTTATGATTTCATTTTGTTAGTTTTATCTTTAGCTTAGCTAGCATATCATGCGTCATTAAGGGCAGATCATATTTAGGATTCCAACCCCATTCTGTTCGAGCTGCGCTGTCATCCAATGAATTTGGCCATGAGTCCGCAATTTCTTGTTTTATTGGGTCAATATCATAATCAAGTTCAAAACTAGGTATATGCTTTTTAATTTCTTCAGCGATCTCTTCAGGAGCAAAATGCATAGCTGTTATATTAAAGGCATTCCTATGCTTTAGCTTCTGTGGATCGGCTTCCATTAGCATAACTACTGCCTCTAGGGCATCTGGTATATACATCATATCCATATATGTACCCTTCTTCAAGTTACATGTAAATTTGGCCTTCCTTAGTGCATCATAGTAAATGTGAACTGCATAATCCGTAGTTCCACCGCCGGGTAAGGTAACATTCGATATTATACCCGGATACCTTACGCCTCTTGTATCGACACCAAATTTTAAATGATAGTAGTCGGCTAAAACTTCACCACTTACCTTTGTGACCCCGTACATCGTTGTTGGGCGTTGAATTGTGTCCTGTGGTGTATAATCCTTAGGTGTAGTAGGACCAAATGCTGCTATGGAGCTTGGAGTGAAAACAGCACAGTTCTTATCCCTCGCTACTTCTAGAACATTAAATAATCCTTCTACATTAACCTTCCAAGCTAATGTAGGATTTCCTTCTCCTACTGCTGACAGTATGGCAGCAAGATGGATTACAGAGTCTACTTTATATTTACTTACAACTTCCGCTATACTTTTAGAATTTTGGACATCTATTATTTCAAATGGACCTATTTCTGTTACTAGATTTTTCTCTTTTAATCTCAAATCACTTGCAATTACGTTGTTATTTCCGTAGAGTTTTCGTAAATACATGGTAAGCTCTGAGCCTATTTGACCTAGTGCACCTGTTACTAATATTCTTTTCACAATACACCACCTCATACAGATTTTTCCTCTTTATTATATAACTCTATTCTATAATTTAATAGAACAATTTTTATATATTAAAAAAAATTAATCTTTTTAATATATCCAATTTAATTATTAATTACTTATTCTAGCCCATTTAAATATACTCTTAAATATTATATTTTAAAAGGAAAAATACAATCTATAAAGAAATTAATAATAGATAGTAAAATATATATTAAAGGTGGGTTCAAAATGTTTTATAACAAGCTAAAACAGACATTAAAGGATGGTGGAACAGCAATAGGAATGTTTATTACTTGCGACTCCCCGGATATCGTTGAAGTTGTCGGTTTAACAGGCTTTGATTTTATTATCATTGATACGGAGCATGGCTCCCTATCTGTTGAAACTACACAAAATTTGATAAGATCTGCAGAATTAAGAGGTATTACTCCTATTACTAGAGTGACAGAACAGTCTGAAACAACAATTCTACGTTCACTTGATGTAGGTGCCCATGGTATTCAAGTCCCTCAGGTAAATAATAAAAGTATCGCAGAAGGTATCGTAAAGGCAACGAAATATTTTCCATTGGGGAATAGAGGTCTTGCCTTGGCCAGGGCTTCTGAATATGGCTTAATAGATGCTATGGAATACTTTGAAAAATCAAATGAAGAAACATTAATCGTTGCTCATTGTGAAAACAAACAGGGTCTTGATAATCTTGAAGAGATCGTAAAAGTACCTGAAATTGACGTTATCTTCTTGGGTCCCTTTGATATGTCACAATCCTTAGGGATACCAGGACAAATCTATCATCCAATGATTGAAGCTGCTGCTGAAAGGGTCTTGAAACTATCCCACTCATCTGGAAAAGCAGCAGGAATATTTGTTTCCAACGGGGAACAGGCTAAACTAAGAATACAACAAGGTTTTCAATATGTAGCCCTAGGTTTAGATATCACCTTATTTGCAAGTGCATGTAAAAACGAGCTTAAAAAAATAACTGAATAAATATACTATAGTATATAAACAACAAACTGTGCTTCATCATTCCATGCACAGTTTGTTGTTAACCATCGGATAACTTCCTTATACCTATTATTTTACTCTATTCATCGTAACGACTTCATCAAAAAATTCCTTCGGATATACAGCACTAATTATGGTTGTATGGTTATTAATTTTTGCTTTATTCAGTCCTGCAACTCTTCCTACACATATTTTCTTCCCTCTTCTACCTGCCATGATAACCGTACTTCCTATTTCTGGCATTGGAACATATCCCTAAGGAAAAGTATTGTTATTATATTGAGTATATTGTAGAATAGTAGATATCCATACTTAAGGAGGTAATGCTTTGAAAATCGCTATAATAGGTGCAGGTAAGGGTGGATACTCATTAATTAAATCCCTTTCAAATTTAGATGGTATATATATTAAACTAGTCGTAGATCCTAATTCCAATGCTCCAGGCATAGAGCTGGCAAAAAGTTTGGGTATATCCTGTTCAAATTCAATCGAGAACATATCAGATTTTTCTTTTGATACGATTATTGAAGCAACAGGCAACTCTCAAGTCATAAATAGCATATATTCCCAATTTTCAGATTCTCATAACATTATTGATTCCCATGGGGCATTATTAATTATGACACTTGTTGAAAGGGATATCCATACTTTAAATAAGTTAAATAATCAAATGAATATCATTAATACTACTACCTCCCAAGTTCAAAAACAATTATCAGAAATAACTTTCTCTGTAGAAACCATACAGAATGTTAACGAAAAATTAGTGAATTCTACAAAAACCTCCACCAAACATATTCAAGAGAGTGATAAGATCATTCAATATGTTAACAATATAGCCAAACAAATTAAAATTCTAGGTATTAATGCGACTATTGAAGCTGCTCGGGCTGGTGAATATGGTAGAGGTTTTTCCGTAGTTGCTAACGAAATCCAAGTCCTAGCAAATAATAGTGCCCGTTTTGCAAATGAAATCAATGAAATACTACTTAAATTATCTAAGGAAATGCACAACATAAATGAAGAAGTTAATAGACTAGATTCCTTATCACAATCTCAGGTAGCTGCCTCACAACATGTAAATGAAGCAGTGGCTCAGCTTGTAGAACATGCAAGCGCATAATGCAAAGAATTTTCATTCTTTGCTCAGACTGTTGAAAATCCCCCATCTTCTTCGTCACTGCAAAAATCCAGCACCCTCATGTATGTCTATACACTGCGGTCGCTGTTTTTTTTGTTCCTTGAATCTAGGGAATTTTGAACAGTCTGCACGTTATTGACTTTTCTACAACCTCAAGAAAGATTTTTCATCCTTTGCTCTTTTATTTGTATCCTTATATAGAAATATACAGAAAATAACTTTATAATGAATACTAGATAATCTTTTTCTTAATTTTTTGTAATATTAGGAGGCTTTCATGAACAATTTAAAGGCACTTGAGTTATATAACAAACTATGCGATAAATTTTTAAGTACACAATGGCTGGAAACCTATTCATTTAGTGAAGATTTTGTTCGTAAGCATCTTCTTAATGACCAATTTCGAGTTAAATTAAATGATATGGTACTAAACCAAGACTATAGTTGTCAATCCATTTTAGATTTGTGTCAGGATCTAATTGATGAGTCTGTAGATGGAAATGCTCCAGAAAATTGGTTATTCTATTTCTATCAATTTTCTCTTTATAAATCCTTTCCCCATGCTGTTGATATAACCCTTTTAGA
>JUEG02000661.1_pt1 | contig 20201 bp, 25 predicted proteins | sample 432341 | NCBI WGS metagenome assembly JUEG02 (sample SAMN02953476, study PRJNA257561) | rock porewater metagenome | biome: terrestrial; feature: Opalinus Clay rock; material: porewater; isolation source: Opalinus Clay rock BIC-A1 borehole | place: Switzerland: Mt Terri URL, St-Ursanne ... | reverse complement strand
ATTCCCTGGTGATTAGGGTAAGTGATCTTTTCACTTGGCTTAATTTCTGCGAACTGGGTTTGTCCTGTTACAGCAAGAGTTCCTGCTTGTATTAGGGACTCTTACCTAATGACTTTTAGCTAATAATAGTACTGGCTTTGTGAGACATTATTCGCGGCACAGCATTACTTAACTGGTAAACCGCTTTGAGTATGCTTTTTAATTATTTCTCTCCATTGTTCTCTGAGCATATCATGACGAGCTGATTTCATAGTGACCATGACTTAATTCTCTCCTTCATTATTGTACGCGTACTTAAAAAATCAACTATTGTCGAATACGGTCGAATAAATATTGGAGGATATTGACATTATTTAAGGAATTCTTTTGTATAGAGATATGCAAGGATTGGCTGAAATAACTAAAGTTTAATGAAAACGGGTTATCGTAGGCACTCTTTGTTGTTATCAAATATTACACACTTGAAATCAAAAATGAAAAATTAAGATTAAGATGTGATGTTCTACAAGGGGGGATAGCTTTGGATATTTCGGAATCTATTAGTAAAATTGAGCTGAATTATGAGAAGCAAAATGACTGGGATGGAGCATTGAGTGGATATGAAAAATTACTAATTCACGACCCTTTATGTATAAAAATTTTAGAAAAGATCGGATGGTGTCAATCAAGGCATCTAGATTTTGAAGCAGCTATAGCTACTTTTAAACAAATTTCTACCTATGAATCATATAATGCTAAATGGGATTACATGATAGGATTCCAATATTATTCTCAGAAAAAATGGAAAGAATCAATAGTTTGGTTTAAGAAATCTATCGAAAAGAGATCTAAATATCTTAAAGCTAGGTATAGGTTAGGATATGCACTTACACAGTGCTGTGGTACTCTGTATCGTATGAAATCGCCAGAATTTTGGGAAGCATTGAAAGAGTTCGATGAATGTGAAAAAATTTGGGCTAATCTCTCAAATGAATCCAGAGATAAAGAAAAATCTACTTACGCTGATGTTTGTTATCAAAAAGGCAAAATTTTAATCGAACGTCAAAAATGGGATGATGCGATTGCAATATTAGGGAAAGCAGTTGAAATAGACAGTAAGAATGAAGATTACAAATATTCATTAGGAAAAGCTCTTCACGGAAGAGCTAGATATAATGAAGCACTTGATACAATTAGTTGCATTAAAAATACATATTATGTTAAAGAATTAAAAGCTAGCATTCTATACAATCTTAAACAATATGATGAGGCCTTAAAAATATATTTAGACATATTAGGATTTAGAAAAAAAGATTATTTATATCGTGATGTCTCTCAAATATATTTAGAGAAAAATATGCTTAGTGAAAGTTATCAGTATGCATTAAAATCAATTAAAGTATCAAAAAACAATCATAAGAACCATTTTTTACTTGCTAAAATTTATTATAAGTCAGAAGCATATCATAAGGCTAAGTCGGAACTTGAGAATGCTATAGAAATATATAGCAAGAAATATACGGGAACATTTATAGAAGCTATTGAGATGAATAAAGTTATTTTGACTCAGATTGAAGAATTAGCAATAACACGAGATGATGAAGAAATTTTGAAAGCATTGATAGGGGATTCTGGAAAAGAGACTTACAAAGGGATTATTTCAAAATATTTTCCAGATAAAGGATATGGTTTTATAACTGGTGAAAACATAAAGTGTTTTTTTCATATAAAGCAAGTTTCAAGACAACAGCATGAATATATCAGAGAAGGATGTAAGGTGGAATTCGAGTCGATTCAGTCGAATAAAGGCCCTATGGCAGTAAACATAAAGCTTATAATATAAAAATATTTATACCATATTACTGTGAGTATTAAAATTTTATTTAGCAAGCTAAGTTTTATATTCATAAGAAGAAAAAGGAGGTAATGCTGGGTGGGAGAAAAAAGCAAAAAATATTATGCAGTCAGAAAGGGAAGGAAAACCGGTATATTTACAAGTTGGGCTGAATGTGAGAAACAGATTAAAGGATATTCGGGTGCAGAATATAAAAGTTTTTCTGACAAGAAAGATGCTGAAACTTTTTTTGGCATATCTACCTCAGTAACAGCGGAAAAAGAAATCAATCAGCTAAATGACAATGAAATGATAGCTTATGTAGATGGTAGCTATGATGACTCAAAAAAGGCTTATAGTGCCGGCGTAGTTATTTGGTATCATAGTAAGAAATTTACCTTCAGTGAGAAAGGTGAGGAAAAAGATTTATTAGATATGAGAAATGTTGCAGGAGAAATAAAAGGTGCAATTATTGCTATGAAATATGCAATACAGAATAAAGTTAAAATATTATATTTGTATTATGATTATGAAGGCATTGAAAAATGGTGCACTGGAACCTGGCAGGCTAAAAAAACTGGAACAAAAGAATATAAAGCATTTTATGATAGTTTATCCCCAAATTTAGAAGTTAAGTTCATAAAAGTGGCAGCACATACCGGCGTTGAATATAATGAAGAGGCAGATTGGCTTGCTAAACAAGCTCTACAAATAAAAAATGAAGTGATAATAAAAGACAAAAAACCAATAACAGAAAAAAATAATAACCTAGAAAAGACTATTATTAAAAATGGCAAGTATAAACCTGTTCTAAATATTCTTATTGGCGAAAATATAGTGCATATAGAAGATATCAATAAGAAATTTAAACAAGAATGGAAAAAGAGAAAAAAGACCTTGAAAGAAATCCAATCTCTCGAAGTAGTTTTTGATGCAGTAAATTGTGAATTTATCTGGAATGTAAAAACAGAAACTGAAAACTACAAAATAATAATTTAAATAGTAAAAAGGGGGGATAAAAAATGGCAAAGAATAAATATCAAGATTTACATCTAGATAGTGATAATATAGAACTTTGGATACACGAGTACTGTAATAATCATTTTAAAGGTGATTATGAACTCTCTGGACCTAAAGTGCTAAATACAAATAATAACCAAAACAGGTATACTATAGACATAAAACATGGTAAAATAGAAGTTGATTTTTACCTAAAAAAGAACAAAAAAACCACTGTAAAATGCGTAGACTCTGGGCCTTTAAGAGAACACTCGTTAAGGATCGCAGATTATATATGTGAAAAAGCAGAATACAAAGATGTCCACCAATCTGACTATCGCATGACACTTTCAAAAGAGAACTTCAAACTTATAATTGAATACTTGACTGAGCTAAAAGAGGAAGGCGTACAGTTATGTAATTGTAAAATCAATGAAACACAAAAAAGCGAAATGTATCAGTATATAAGTAGAATAGGTGACAGAATAACATTAACGTACTATAATAGTACAAACACATTCTTATTTCAAGGCAAGGCTATGAAATTATATCAGGAAGTAAATTGCTTGCTTTCAGGACTAACTAGTGGTGTAGAATTAATTAAAAAGGAAGCTCAGTTCTTTAAAGTACCTATAAAACATGAAGAAATTAATGAGGATATCAAGAATTATCTTCCTAAAGCCCATGCAGCTTTAGATCAAACATACTTAAATATTTTATCTGCTTCTTTGGTTTATAAAAAAATAGATATCCCTTTAAAAGATTATTCCAGTTTTACATTTCCTGCATTGAGAGCATTGGAGGGGTATATTAGAATGTTATTTAGTAAGCACGGCATCTCTATTAATAATAAATTGGGATTCTCTTACATAGATGCTTCAACAGGATCTAAGAAACCTTATTTTGTTTTCGATAAAACGAAAGGTATACATGTATTAGAAAGTGGACAGACTTTTATTGCATGCCCTAATACTTGCAAAGCCCTAGAACAAAGCTATTCATATTTTGTGAAGCATAGACATACATTATTCCATACTGAATCGATTGCACCTGCAACTAGACTTATAGAAAAACGTGAAGAAGCCGATATTATTATTGATACAGTGCTAGATATTATCGAAAGAACATATGGATATATCATATAAATAAATTAAGAGGGTGATTCCATGAAAGCTTTTCAAATTGAAAAAGTTAATGATACGGATTACTCGATAATAGTAATGTCAACGAGTTATATTAATCCATTAGACGAAATAGAGGAAATCGAAAATTATTTGCGAGAAAACTTTAAAGGAAAGGTTCTTTTTGACATGCTTTTAAAAAATGGATTAAGTTCTAATCGTTTTATGGAAGCGGTTTTTGATGGTCAGAAGTTTGACCGGAATAGTTTTACAACACTAAGCGAGGTTGACTACCGTATCAAGGAATTTGCCGCTAAATTTTATAGAAGACATAAGGAATTATTAGATTACAGTATTCTTCCAAAGGCATATCAGTTTTTAATTAAAAAAGGAAAAATAATATAAAACAGGCATTATAGCCTGTTTGAGACTGTTGACAAAGTCCACTCAAAAGAAGCGTTCACTTAGGGATTGAATAAAAAACCAAGTGAACAGCTTCAAACGGGGGCAAAAAGAGACCAGTCACATTCAAGCGTAGGTGCTTGAGGTGGCTGGTCTCTTCTTATGCCGCAGGATATGTGGAGTAAACGAATTCATAAATCCTTTGGCGGTATTCATTGACAAGAGTGTCGTCATAGCTCTCAGGCAACTCGCTCCAAAGAGTGTTACGAATAACTACATCGACTGCCGCCTGTGTTTCCTCTTTCTCCGTCCAGTGGTCAAGTTCACTGATTGTTTCTTTAATGCGCTCCAGCAAAACCTTTGCAAGTGTTTTGACCTTTTTGATTTCGGCAGGCGTGAGGGATTCTTTCATTAAGAGATCATACATCGCCAGTTCTTCATCATTTTCGAATCCTTCTCGAACATACCTTTTTTCTTCATCGTCCAAATCATTCACAAAATTGGTCAAATCGATAAAGGTTTTCTCGATAGCCGCTTTGTCTTGTTCGGCATTGAATTCTTGGATAATTGTTTGGTAGCGTTCATAATAATCGATTCTTGACGGGTTACGTTTCATCATATTATCCAGGCGATCATCTATTAAAGATTGTAAATCCTTCATGAGGAGATTCTTATTCTTGACCCGAGCAAATTCCTGTTGCAAACGATCAAAATCAATATGACTGATATCAAAACGTCGGCTTTCAGCTAAATAATTTACGCCATCCTCTCTTATTCGGACAGCCGGGTCCAACACATTGATATATTCACTTACGATATCATGGAGTTGAATCATTAGGTCGGTATTATCCGAATGCTTTCGTTTTTCCTGCATTTGGTCGTATACGGCGCTGGTCGCATTTTTACAAGCTCGTTGAAGATCTGTTATTTCATGCTTTTCAACATATTTAAAGAGTTTGAATAGCTCCCTGGCCATGACTTCGAATCGTTTCTTAACCTCTTCAGATTTACACATGGCATTTGCACCGGCCTGCACTAGCGCCAATTTTTCAAAATCCTTCGCATTAACAAGAGATGTCAAATCGAATCCATTCCGGTTCATGTAAACATCTATCTCGTTTATCAGTGCAACTATACGAGCAAGAAGCTCTGCTTTGTCAGGTGCCGGATCATTTCCGCCAGTACCACCCTTAGTTTTAGTATAATCTGCGAGAGCTTTCCTTAAGGCTTTAACTACTCCCACATAATCAACAATCAAGCCATTACTTTTTCCCTCATAGATACGATTTGCCCTTGCTATTGTCTGCATCAGTGTATGTGCTTTTAGCGGCTTGTCCATGTAGATTGTAGACAGGCTTTTTACGTCAAATCCTGTCAGCCACATGGCACAAACAAACACAATTCGGAAGGAATTATCAGGGTCTTTAAACTCTTTATCCATTTCGCGTTTTTCCATTTTTGTGCGATGCGGTTTAATATCCAATCCCCATTTTTCAAAAGTGGCGATTTCATTTTGCTCTTGGCTAATGATGACAGCCATTTCAGTTGCTTTCATCCACTCAAATTTTCGGCTGATTTCCATATATTCCTGCTGAGTAGTTCCAATCAGCGAGGACTCTACTTCCTTAATCTTTTCTACCCAAAAGTCCTGAACCAAATGATACATTCTTACCGCTGTCACCTTATTAATGCAAACAAACATTGCCTTTCCTGTGGTCCACAGTTCAGAATAATGTTCAACAAAATCCTTAGCGATTGTTTCCAGTCGTTTTTTACTGGTAAGGACATGAATTTCTTTAGATAATTCTTGCTCTAGTTTTGCTTGCTGGTTCACATCAAGATCAGCCTGCTCAATGGCTTCAATCAAACGATCATTGATTTCAGGATTCTCAATATCCAACAAATCTGCTCTGTTCTCATAATACAAAGGAACTGTGGCACCATCATCTACCGCTCTTTTGAAATCATACACGGATACATAACCACCAAATGTTCGCTCAGTAATGTTGTCATAAGCGAAAAGTGGAGTGCCTGTGAATCCGATTCTGGCCGCAGTCGGTAAAAGAGCACACATATTATCTGCGAATATTCCGTTTTGTGTTCTGTGTGCTTCATCCGACAAAATGATGATGTCATGTTCAGGGATAATTGGCGGCAAATCCGTTCGATTAAATTTATGTATCAAAGTAAAAATGAAGCTTGGATTGCCTTTTAACTTTTGAATTAAGTCATCACCACTGGAAGCGATAAATTGTTCAGCTTTAGTAGTACCAAGGCACCCGCAAGCTTCAAATGTGTCGCTTATTTGTTTGTTCAATTCATCCCTATCAGTAAGTATCACAAAAGTCGGTGACCCAGTGAACTTACGTTTAATTTTTTGCGCAAGAAATACCATGGAATAACTTTTTCCACTACCTTGTGTATGCCAGAAAACGCCCAACTTACCATTATTAAGCTTACGATTCTTGTATGACTCAACTGCTTCATGGACTCCAAGGAATTGGTGGTTTCTTGCCATAATTTTATTTGTTTGACCATTTGAAGTATCAAACAGCATGAAGTTTTCAAACAGGTCCATAAAATTCTCTTTACTACAAATACCGCGCAGCATTGTCTCAAGATCCACCGAGCCGGCTTCATCCTCATGAAGGCGTTTCCACTCGTTGAAAAACTCAAACTTGCTGCCAAGAGTGCCAACTTTAGATTCAATGCCATTTGATAATATTAAAAAGGCATTGAAGTGAAATAGGTGAGGAATTGTATCCTGATAATCCCTATAATTACAGTTGTAAGCATCCTGTACATCTACATTCTGCTTTTTCAGCTCAATGAAAAGTAGGGGGATTCCATTAACAAAACCTACGATATCTGTGCGACGCCGGTATAGATCGCCGTGAATTTTCATTTCTTTGACAGCGAGAAAGTGGTTCTTATCGGGTTCTGCGAAATTGTACACACGAACACGCCTGTCCTCCTGCTCGCCGTTGGGTTTACTAACCTTAATAGGTATCCCGTCTCGAAGCATTGAATACTTTTCTCGATTTATTTGCATCAGTGTGCTGGTAGATGAATAAGACAATAGGGTCTTGACTGCATTTTCACACTGGTCCTGGGTCAGCCAGTCATTATTGTCATAAAGGGCAGCACGAAGATGGCGTGTCAGTACAATGTCCTTGTAGCTTTTACGCCCGAAGGTTCCACTTTCACCGAGAACTTCTTTGTTATAGGCAAAATGAACATCCCACCCCAAGGCATCTTGAAGCAGGTTTCCTGCACTATTTTGCACTAATATGTTTTCAGAATATTCCCAGCTCATAAAATCACCTCACAAAAAATTAATCATACCAAGCTAAGCGAAACTTCCTTTCAAATTTGTTATTTGAAAAGGGATCTCTTTGTGTTTTTTTGCAGAAATCAAGATAATTACCAAGACACTCCCGTAATAACTGCTCAATGAATTCTACGAGAACAACCAGTTCCCAAATATCATCTTCTATGATATCTTCATCAATACTATACACTCTGCTAACTGATACATAATAAGGCAGTGGCTCTGTTTCGCCCAATCCCATTGGTGAAACCGATCCAGACGTAGATAACTCATGTGACAGCTTGCTTCTCATTTTATAAAGCAAATCTACAAATCTATATTTTCTCTTGTAGTCGTCAATGTTCTGTACACCTTTTGATTCTAGTCATTTTGCAATTTTTTCCGCTATTCTACTTTTTATCATGTGTGCTGGTGAATAAACATTACCCTCAATAAGAAAGTCCAGATTTACTTCGTCATTCAGATGTTCTTGCACATCATAATATAAGGTTATTGGATCTGTGTATTCGATAAAATCCCATTTCTTTTGAAATTTAAGAACAAAGCTAGTAAACTTTTTCTGCTCCTGACCTCGAAAATAATTTGAATATTCTAGAGCTAAGGAATCGATAAGAGAAAACAAGCACAGAAGCCGAAAATATTTTTCTTCAATTTTTCTTATGCTTTCAAAATATTATTTTGGTCTTGCATCCTAAACCTCGATCTCTCCACTTATCAGTTTTGGTAGCAGACTGTCCCGGGCCTGTTGTAATAAATCGATCTGACTAAGGAGATTATTTTTAAGTTCTAAAAATATTGATGCTTTTTCTTCAAATTCATTCAATAAATCATTATCTGGACACATCATATCCATTGATTCAGCATAATCTCTATTTAGCCCAGGGACTGCAGAATCATTATTGTTAAATGTTCGTGTCATAAGATTGAAATAGGCATACAATGTGCTGATATCACTCTCAATATAGTACACAGTATCTATTGGGTAGGCATTTGAATAAGATAGATATACACTACCAACATTACCTTTCCTCCCAACTATAATTACAGGACCTTTGACTAAATAGTCATTATGATAGCCGACAACACCAGAAGATCCATAGACTGGGTATTCCCCAAATTTTCTATCATTTGCTTTTAAAGCCTTGCCATATTTAAATTTCATAAATTCCTTTGTCTTTGCAAGGGCCCAACCTTTTGGCAGCCCATCAACAATTTCCACTGTCTCATATCCAAGAAAGCGAAGGTTTACAAACCACTCTTTATATAGCCGCATAGCTGCTTCTTCCAGTAGTTTGATTTGCTTCTTATTGTTTTCGATCAAATCATCGTAGACAGAAAGGATTTCCGTAATTTTTTTCATATTAGTATTATCTCGGACTGGTATTTGCAAATTACGTAGTTGTGTCAAAGAGATGAATTGCTGACTGGCACCCTTTTGATTTCCAAACAACTGTCCTTTACCGTCTGGACTACATAAATAGTAATAGAGCCATTTTGCCTTTTGCTCATCCCCGCATTTAAAAAGCGCAACATTTTTAATTGCATAATCAGGCCTTTCTTTTACTATTGCAGCTTCTCCAATAGTACCAATCATGGACATCAAGACATCCCATTGTTCTACTAAGCTACGTTCATTAATTTTATGAAAGTCTTTCTCAGAAATAAAATACCCTTCATTCGAGTTAATCTGGCCGTTTTTAATGTGCTTTGAAGTTACCAGTTTATAACCCGAATTAGTTTGCTTTGGTGTATCATGTGTACCATCGCGTACTGAATCGCAAAAATCTGAGGCAGAAATGTAATTTACGTCGATCATATCACTAACCCCTCGAAATTAGTCGAAATAGTATCCATTAATCTATTAGCTTTTGCTTGAAGTGTCAGTAGCTCTTGATGGATCTCGATCATTCTTTCTTCAAAATTCTCATCATCCTCTTTTACAGGGGCAACGCCAACATAGGCACCAGGAGTCAAGCTCCAATTCTTCTCCTCAATCTCAGCAATGGTCGCAATTTTGCATAGCCCAGGGACATCAGCATATATACCTTCACCAAATTTTTCAGTGAGCCACTTTGCTTCTTTGATCACCGAGCGACAGGCTTTTATTTGGGCTACCACTTCTTCAACACGTGTAGAAAGCATCTTTTTGAAACGGTCCCATGTAGTTACAGTATCATCTATGGACTTGGCAAGTTCCTTTGCTTCAGCTTTTTCAAGGCCATCACCATATGAAATAAATGCTTTTAACGCGTTGTTAAGCTCAGTGGTATAGTGTTTGAGTACTTCGTTTAATGGAACAAGTTGATTGATGTCATCTGCTTGTTTTATAGTATCAGCGACCTGTTGACGCAAACCCGCGAGGGGATCTCCGTATCCTTTCAGCATTTCCGAAAGTTTCTCAAACTCTAAATCCAATTCAATACAGTCATTCACAATCTGAGTTCGATAAGCCAAGATTAGGTCTTGATATTTTTCAATCTCACCACGATAGAGCCAAACAATGGCATTGAGGTTTTTCATCTGCCATTCAGTCCATTCATTTAGCGTCCGGTCAACTACAGTGTAGTAATTGCGAGAATCAATAAAAAGGACTCTGTCCTTCAGTTCTTCTTTTTTCCCCTTGTCAAAAAACCAGAGAGAACAAGGCAACGACACTTTATAGAAGAAATTGTTTGAAACAGACATAGTGCAGTTCACATGGCCAGTCTGAATCAATTGTTTTCTAATTTCACGTTCTTTATTGCCGCTGTCAGTGGCGGATGCAGCCATTACAAATCCAGCGCGTCCTGTGTCATTCAAATAGGCATAAAAATAGGAAATCCAAAGATAGTTGGCATTGGATACTTCTTTCTTAGCGTTTACGCCTGGCAGACCAAAGGGCAGACGCCCTGCATTTTGAGTGGATTCTGATTTTACTTTGTCCACGTTAAAAGGTGGATTCGCCATAACGTAGTCACATGAGCCCTCCAAATTGTGTGCATCGTGATAGAAGCTATTGGCTTCGTCTCCAGATTTGATCTTCGCGTTCAATCCATGAACAGCCATATTCATAATACAGAGCTTGGCATTGAACTCAACCTTTTCTTGGCCATAAAAAGTCATCGCAGAATTAGAGTTTATTCCTTCCGCATTGACAAAGTCGCTTGATGATACAAACATACCACCGCTTCCGCAGGCTGGATCGAGAACGGTTCCGTGTGTAGGTTCAATAATATTAACAATCATTTTAACCAGTGATTTCGGTGTAAAGAAAACACCGTCATCAGAAGCAATGGCAGAAGCAAACTTATTCAAGAAGTATTCGTAAATCCGTCCGAGGATATCATCGTTGATCTCATTAAGGGCGCTATTGTTGAATATCCTCAGCAACTCTTTTAATAGATCATTTCGGAAAGACGTATATGTTTTAGGTAAAATACCTTTTAGCTGTGCGCTTTGCGATTCAATCAATTCCATCGCTTCGTTTACTGCTTTTCCGCAGTCAGCGTCATCCGGCAGATTGAGCAAATAATCATATCGGGCTTCTTTTGGTAGATAAATTGCGCTCTTTTGCTTAAAGTCGCTGGCTTCAACAGGAAGAACGCGTCCATTACGGACAGGGCGATCTTTCAATATTTCAGTTTCAACAAACTTAAAACGGCTATATGCGTAACGCAGAAAGATAAGACCGAGTACAGGCATACTATATTCTTGAGAGCTAAGCTTTGAGCCTTCGCGTAATAGATCTGCCGATTCCCAGAGCTCTGATTCAAGTTTTCTAATATTAATCATAATTTATCACTGGGCGCTGCATGATCGCGCTTTTCCTCCGTTTTCATTTCCATGATGTCACATATATCGCAGTTTAGAGCGGTGCATATTTTCTGAAGTATTTCTGTGTTCACATTTTCATTTCGGCCAAGCTTGGTGATGGTAGCCGAGCTGACACCGGAAAGACGCTGCAGGTCTTTCTTTTTCATATTTTTATCAATCAGCAGCTTCCAGAGCTTGTTGTAGCTTATCGCCATGGTTTTGCACCTCCCGCAAATATATTCCCATTATATCGATAATACGAGAAAATAACAATAAAATTTAAGAACGCATTATTTTTAATGTCTATTCATGTTTGCATCCGCATCGTCTTGCGGGTGTTTTTTTATTTGGGGGATTCGAAGGTTTTGAATTTTTCGTAGATAGACAGAGGTCGTAAATTTTTATTCCCATCCCCGTCCGAATTGACCTGATTTTATGAATACGGTGAGCGGTAAGAATTTTTTCAAAGAAATTAATCTTTTTGTTGTTCAAAACCGGCAAAAGTGTCCTGTGACTATTGAGGGAGATTTTTTCTGATTCTTTTCGTTCAAACAACTGGTTTAGCTCCATTGGGTAGTAAGGGAAAGGAAATCAGCCCTCGGGAGGAGGTGAAAAAGAAAATGCAATACGACAATCTGCCAAAAACACTGCGGGACAGCGGCAAATTCTGTCTCTGGAAGTACGAGGAGCGCCAAGGCCAAGAAAAACCCGCTAAGGTTCCCTATCAAATTAATGGGAATAGAGCGAAACCAAACAACGAAAAAACCTTCACATATTATGCAGCTGCTGTTGAGGTGGTGAACCGAAATGACGGCCTAGGGATTGAAATCTTTAAAGAATTCTCCGCTATCGACATCGATCACTGTATCAACGAGGATGGAACCTTAAGCCCTCTCAGCAAGTCCATCGTGGATCTATTTGCTGGCTGCTATATGGAGAAAAGTCCATCTGGCAAGGGCCTCCTTCGCATCCTATTCAATGCCAGTGGGTTCAAGTACAACACAGCCAAATACTACATCAACAATACCAGCATCGGCGTTGAGGTATACGTCTGCGGCGCCACGAAGAAGTTCGTCACCGTAACCGGAGATGTGTTCTGGGATGATGACATCACGGAAGCCGCCGACAAGCTGCAGCTCCTGCTGGACCGCTTCATGCTACGACCAGTGAAAAAGAAAGCCAAAAGTCAAAAGCCCGCCATATGCTACCTATCGGATGAGGAAGTCCTCGGCAGAGCAAAGACCGCTAAAAACAGCGAGGAATTCATCAAGCTTTGGAACGGAGTAATTCCCGAAGGCAAATTCCAAAGTGAAGCAGACTTCGCACTGTGTGCTCATCTTGCGTTCTGGTGCGGCAGGGATGCCGCCAAAATGGATATGCTGTTCCGTCAAAGCGCTCTTTATCGTGAAAAATGGGACCGGACACAGAGCGGCACCACTTATGGGCAGATCACCTTGAAAAAGCGATAGAAGGTGTGTCGGATGTATACAGCCCTATTGGTAGGCTCTCGCAGCTAGAGGCAGAATTTGAAGTGTCGGGCTGTAAGCCGCTGAAGGAAATGAAACCGCATCGCAATCCCTGTTATGGCTGGAACGAAATCGGCAACAGCAACTTGTTTGCAGACCACTATAATGCCATTGCCCGGTATGTGCCGGAGCGCAGGCAGTGGTTCGTCTATGACGGCAGTGCATGGCGTGGTGATACCGGAAACTTAAAGGTCATGAACCTCTGTAAAAAGCTGGCCAATAAACTGATAGTCTACGCTTTGTCCATTGAAGAAGAGCTGCTTCGTAAGCAGTACATCGAATTTATCAGCAAATCGCAGACGCGCAGGCAGCGTGAAATCATCCTCAAGGACGCTCAGGACGTACATCCGCTTTCGGCCAGCGCCTTTGATACCGACATCTATCTACTCAACTACCAGAACGGGACACTGAACCTGCAAAGCGGTGTGTTCCGTGAACACAGGGCTGAGGACTACATACCAAAATCGCCGGTGTGCATTTTGACTCATTAGCGAAGTGTCATCGCTGGGAACGGTTCGTTGAAGAAGTCATGAGCGGCGATCAGGAAAAAGCGGAGTTCTTTCAGAAAAGCCTTGGCTATGCTCTGACGGGAGATACCCGCTTTGAAGCGATGTTCATCCTGTTCGATGCAACTACTCGGGATGGCAAAGGCACCTCTATGGAAACATTCTTGAGGATCTGAGGGATTATGGAAGAACCTGCAGGCCTGAAACCATCGGAATAAAAGCCAATAACAGCGGCTCCGCTCCTTTTGAGGATGTGGCGCGGTTGGCCGGAGCAAGGTTTGTGAACATCAGCGAGCCGGACAAGCGCCTGACGCTCAGCGCGGCGCTCCTTAAGACGCTGACAGGCAGCGACACAGTCAATGCCCGATTCCTGCACGAGAACAGCTTTGACTTCAAACCCCAGCTCAAAATTTTTACCAATACTAACTACCTGCCTGCGGTGACCGACCTGACCTTGCTGACCAGCGGACGTGTGAAGATCATTCCCTTTGAGCGGCACTTCGAGGAGTTCGAGCGGGACCTCGGTCTGAAGGATGAGTTCTTTCGGCAGGAAAACCTCAGCGACATCCTCAACTGGGCGCTGGAGGGCTATACGAAGCTTCGTAGAAGCGGTCTGGATATGCCTCAGTCGGTCAAGGATGCAACCATCGCCTACCACAGAGAAAACGACAAGGTTGGACTCTTCATCGAACAGCGCCTGGTCGAGGATGGAAACTGTGAGGAACGCACCTCCGACATCTATTACGCCTATCAGGGCTGGTGCAGGGAGAACGGCTACTACCCTGAAAACGCCAGAAACTTTAAAACCGCTCTGGCCAACGTGGGTGAGATCGTGAGGAAGCGTCCTCGAGGGGGAGGTGAAAAAACCACTGTGTTCATCGGCTACAAGCTGCTCAGGGGAACGGAGTTCCTCGAGTAAATCAACACAGGGGGCAGTATGCGGCAAGTATTTTAGGTAGTTTGTAAATTCTATAGTCACATGAGAAACAACCCGTAAAACCTGCCACAAGATGCCCCCTGTGAGAAAGGAGTAAAACTATGGCTACAGAAACCTACATTCTCGTCCCGGACGACCACAACCTACCGTGTACCCGTTACTTTCATGGAAATCCTTTTCTTGTTGCAGAGGAAAGCGGCTGTCGCTACTACATGACGGTACATGACAATGGCGCCATTCGGGTACACGCCACGAAACCATATGACTTCGGAAGGCTTGAAGCCTTAAGGGTGCGCTGTCCCAAGTGCACAGCGCAAATGGTATCGATCCACTCGTCATTCAACAACGATGAGACACAAGCCTTCCGTTGCATCATCTGCAAAAGGTGACCCCAAGGGGAGGTTAAATCTCTACGACCTTTTAACAGGACAACGGGCGTGGGGCTTCACGCACAAAAACGCGAATTCAAACGGGGTGTTAACCCCAAATCAAATTGTTGAGCAGGCTATCAAGCATGACTTAGTAAAAGGTAAAATTGTATATACTGACTCTACTCATATAAAGGCTAATGTCAGTTTATCTAAATTTGAGAATGAAGACTTTATTATTGAAGAAGAAGAAGATCCTCAACTACTTGAACGAATTAATGAAAAACGTGAGTCAAAAGGGAAAAATCCGTTTTAAAAAAAAGTCAAAAGAAAGGGAAAAAGAAAGTAAGTACTACCGATCCCGATAGTGGTTTTATGACACGAGACCGTAAACCAAAGGGCTCTTTTTTCTTAACCACGTTACTGTTGATGGTGAAAATAGCATTATTCTAGATGCCCATGTTACTCCAGGAAATGTCCATGATTCAACCCCGTATATATAAAGCTTAGATAAAATATGCAAAGAGTTTAAACTAAGTCCTAAGTATGTTGGTGCTGACACTGGATATTTTAATACAAGAGTTTTAAGAGAGCTTCAAAGTCGAGAGCTATTACCCGTAATAGGTCCTAAACGACACCCAAGTAAAGACAAAAAATATTCAAAGGCACACTTTATGTATGTTGATGAATGGGATGTATATATGTGTCCCAATCTATACCCTATGCATTACAAGACAACTAGCCGACAAGGCTATAGTGAGTATGAAAGTCTCCCAGAGAATTGTGCAAACTGTCCTAAAAAAGAAAAATGCCTATATAAAGGACAAAGTAATCGTATAATTAGAAGGCATATTGAAATGTGGTTTAAAACTGAAAGCGAGGCACAAGCACAAGGGTTTAGTAGATCACAGAGATAACTTGAATGGGTAGACTTTACGTCTACTCTTTCTTTTAGTGGATGTTAATTACTTGAAGGATTTTCCATTAACTGTATAGAATTAACAATTAAATACTGTATTCTATAGGGTGAAAGGATAATTATTATGATTGAAGCTACAAAGATCAAATCTAATAAACTCTATTATGAAATCTTCATTGCAACCCTAGCACTGATAGCCGTTACACTTACATTATTAGATATCGTTGGATATATAGCAATAGGTTCTTCAATAATACTCGCCACAATTGATACGGGGATACTCACAATATTCGCAATAGATTACGTCACCAGGCTTTATCTCTCTAAAAGTAAGAAGAAATTTGTTAGAGAAAATATATTTGATCTAATAGCCATTATTCCATTTAACTCAATGTTTAGGGTGTTTAGAGTATTTAGGATGTTCAGAGTTTTAAAGATAACTAAGCTAATTAGACTAGTTTCATTAACCGCAAAAGTAAGGGATAAAACAAAGACTTTCCTTAATACCAATGGATTTATATATATTCTATACATAACTATATTTACTGTAATGCTAGGCGCTGTAGGAGGGTACTATGCAGAACGTAATCACTCAATTAATAGCTTTGGAGATGCATTGTGGTGGAGTTTTGTAACTGCAACAACAGTAGGATATGGAGATATATCCCCTACAACAACCATAGGAAGAATTATTGCTGCGATCTTAATGGTAGTAGGAATAGGTTTCATAGGTATGCTTACAGGAACTATAGCAACATACTTCCTCGCTAAGAAGCAACCACCAAAACCTCACATCGATATCAATACAATAGATGTCTCCCAACTATCTATGGAGGAAATAATTGAAGTGCAAAGGTATGTTAACTTTGTTATCAGTAAAAAGGAGAAGAATGCTTTGTGAGTTGAAATTATGCTTATAATGGGAGCCTAGTAAATTAAACTTATAATAAAGGAGTAATATATGTTAGATAAAATAAAAGAAAGTCTTATATTCATATTTAATCAAATTAATGCTCCTGTAAACTTCGAGATATCGTATATAAATCAATTTAACGATGTAGATGATTATGAAGTGAGAACATCATCAAAAGACTTGCCTCTTTATAACCTAGAAGATGAAAAGAAACATAAAGAATGGGATACTATATTTCATTTAGGACAGATGAAAGAAGTACATAGTCGAGTATTCAGTGAATACAGAGAATTTGTTTCGTTAATTAAAAAAGAAGATACATATAGCTACTCCTTTATAATAATTCATATACCCTTAAGAGAATATGTTAAGGTTAATTTTACAGATTATGAAAAATATGAAGCATGTGATTGGAAAGCAAATTTTAAATTTCCAGTTTTCTTGGATTATTTAGTTGAACAATTTATCTATGCCTATAGAGACACTCAACAAATTTCATATACAGATATTATTCGTAAAGCCGGAGAAGTATTCGTAGTAGAATCGCTCTCATCCATAAATATAAACATAAATCACAATATTAACATTTTGTCTGCCTTAAAATATGAGAAAGATGACAACAGAGGAAATATGTTGATTTGTAAGGATATTGACAAAGTATTATATTTGCTTGATGTTAAATTAGTTGCTCCAATTTCACTATTTTACTATAAGAAAATCAGAAAGCTTTTTGAGATTGCAAAAGATGATGTTTTTTTAGTCAGTACACCCCGAAAGGTATATGGATTTATAACAAAAAATTCTTTGCTTAAAATGTGTGATTTTGAAGGATTTCAGTTAAAAATATATGGACCAATTAACTGGGAGTTACTGCAGTTTGATGCTAAAAAAATGAAAGGCATCTCGTTGATTCAATGCAAAGACTCTAACTATCAATACATAAAACCAAAGTTTAACAATGAAGAATTTAGTCAAATCGTTTCTAACAGATTCCAGAATACAGATGCTATTAAACTGACAATGTTAATTAATGAAGCAATAACACAAAGCCATGGTACTACTGTAGTTATTGCTGAAAATGCTAAAGAAGAGTCGGTGAGATTAGCCTCATCAAGCTTTTTAATAACACCAACTTTTGCTGAAAAACTGACAAAAAATCTTACTTCGATAGATGGAGCGATATTATTTGATCCATTAGGAAACTGTCATGCAATTGGCGTAATATTAGATGGACATACTAGCGAAACGGAAGATATATCAAATGGAGCAAGACATAATTCAGCAAAACGATATAAATCAATAAATCAAAATTGTGTAGTTATTATTATATCTGAAGATGGTCACGTAACATGTCTCTATTAAAATTGAAGAAGTATTAAGGATGACCCATTATAAACATAATAGGAAGTTGATAGTACAGAGTTTTAGGATGGTTTTTAGTTTAAAATGATCGTACCACAAGTAACGGTAAAAAATAATCGAAGAAATATTTTGTTTTGGAATGGGATTCTATCAATGTATTCACAATTTTATGTTTTGTTCAATTATGAATGATAATGTGCATCTTAATATATGAAGTACTTCCTGAAGAAATGAGGTAATGGCATGTCGGATGAAGCAGAAAAAATTGTAGTACAAATCTGCGAAGACTTAAAAGAATGGGTAAATCACACAAAAGAAGGTCATCGAAGATCAGAAGCAAGTATGAAAAAAATTTGATAAACTTTGGTATTGGACTACTAATTGTATAAAAGAACTCGAAAGGAAATCTGAGTTAACAGAAGAGGAAGTTGAATTCATTAGCCATGTAAAATATGTGGGAAAACTATATAGAGTCCATAAGAAGTATAATATCGATAAACCTAACTACGGAATTGATAAAACAGAGCACTACGTATCATGGACAAAATCTTCAAATATCACTGATATTTATTGGGTTTATGAAGATACGGATTGCATAGTAATTTCAGCCGAGGCGACTTTAGAGCTATTTGGAATTGATTTAGTAGGTTATAGTGATTACTTAAAAAAATTCGCTTACCCAAAATATTCTATTGGAAGTCCAGCTATTTTTAAAGAGCAAGAGGTAGTTTTTCCAATTAAAGAGGAGTCTATTATTAGTATTGATCGACATACTAAATAGAATTTGATTTATTAATATGATATATCATGTAAATGGCATCGGGAGCATCTACTAAAGGGTAGGTGCTATTCATTTTTATTAACAACTCGCCTATTGTCGAAAATAGTCGAGTGAATATTGGAGGATATTGGCATTATTTAAGGAATTCTCTTGATATGCAAATATATGCAAAGATTAGCTGAATAACTAAAATTTGATGAAAGTGGTTATTGACTTCTTAGACTTTTTATTGGATTAGCTACTAACATACATAATCAATCATTGATTGTTATTTGGTTGGATTATAATGCAAATTACATTATATAGTGCTGGGATGTTGAACCTGTCCCTTGTCCCGTCCTTGGACGTTTTTATTGTCCTTAGATACGATGCTGAGGTTATGAATGTTGAAAATACACCAAGACAAACAAACGAACTATACACTTCAAGAAGCTATGAAGATTGTACTTGCAGAAAAATGGAAAGAAAGCTCAATATACTCAAATTAGAGCAAGGTATGGTCATTATCCTGATATGTTTGAAGCAACTGCCAGGAAACTATATCAAATTGAAGGGAGCGTAAATATGGCTACTTACAAAGAGATACAAGAATATGTAAAAGAGAATTTTGGATATACACCGAAGCCATGTTGGATAGCGCATTCTAAAGAAATTTATGGTTTGTCACCAAAGACTGCAACGAATAGAAAAGATTTGAGTAAACGAGAATATCCTTGTCCAGAAGAAAAGCAAGAGGATATAAAGAATGCGTTTCAGCACTTTGGAATGATATAGTTCTCAGTTATTAGTATGAGATTATAATTTTTAAAGTAGTTAAGAGGTGTAAAACTGTGAAAGCAATTAAAGTTACAGCAGGAATCATTACCGATAGTGACAAAGTTTTAATCACTAGACGTGCACCAAAAGAAAAATTTGCTGGTGGCTGGGAGTTTCCAGGTGGGAAAATTGAAGTTAATGAAACCCCACAAGAATGTCTTGCTAGAGAGTTTAATGAGGAGCTTAATATAACTGTTTCTGTTGGCAAATTTTGTGCCGAGGTTAATCACGATTACGGCAATATGAACATTAATCTAATCGCTTATTATTGTACTATTGTTGAAGGACAAATTGAGATATCTGTGCATGACAAGTACAAGTGGATCAAAATAAATGATTTACTAAAATATGACCTTTTACCAGCAGATGTCCCAATTGCTAAAAAGGTAATGGAGTATTATAAATGAGTAATTTCTGTAAATTTCTGATTGGTCAAACTGTGACTCACGCAGATGTTGGTCAGACTCCACAGAACTTTAATAAAAAATTAAAACGCGAAACTGTAACCTTGGATGAATTGAAAGCTATAGCTGATGCGTTGGATATTAAGTTTGAGCAGGTATTCATTTTACCTGATGGCAATGAAATAAAGACAGGTAATGAGTAAAGGAGGTG
>JUEG02000630.1_pt1 | contig 20477 bp, 21 predicted proteins | sample 432341 | NCBI WGS metagenome assembly JUEG02 (sample SAMN02953476, study PRJNA257561) | rock porewater metagenome | biome: terrestrial; feature: Opalinus Clay rock; material: porewater; isolation source: Opalinus Clay rock BIC-A1 borehole | place: Switzerland: Mt Terri URL, St-Ursanne ... | reverse complement strand
AAACCCTTCACTACATTTTATGTTTACTGTAGTCGTAGTGAAGGGTCTGTGACCCTTCCTTGGTTTTCTCTGCCACCCATAACCCTACGTCGCATTTTTCTACTATTGAGTAGCTTCTAATAATTTCCGTTAAAATCCTTGTTTTTTCTAAAATGATGTCCCCAACATTCTGTAATAATTTTTCTAGCAGCAAAGACAGCTATTTTTGAACTGTCTAAATTTGGAGCCACTTCCACCACATCAAACCCAATGACAGGTAACTCGAACAGTCCATAGAGCAGATCCAAAAGCTCCCTACTGTCAAGTCCTCCAAACTGAGGTGTCCCTGTTCCTGGTGCGTAGGCAGGATCTAAAGCGTCGATATCTAAAGTTATATATATCTTGTTAAACCTTTTCATTTTCTCCTTTATTTGATATAGAGCTCTCTCCACCCCATATTTGCGTATATCCATGGCTCCCAACATATTCATTTTATTTTTGTTTATAAAATCATATTCTTCAGTTTCAATTGACCTTACCCCAACAAAAAAGATACTTTCTGTATCTATGACATTTTCCAGATCTAAGGCCCTTCTTTCCGTAGATCCGTGGGAAAGCTTATCTCCTCCCATTTCATTGCAGAGATCAAAGTGAGAATCTATATGAATGATTCCAAAGGGTTCCTCTAGTCCCCTATTAATACCCCTCAAGACTGGAATCGTTGTAGAATGATCTCCACCTACCATAGTTAAGAGCTTCCCAGCTTTAACGATTTGATAAGCTGCCTCTTCGGCTTTATGAAATACTTCATCACGGTCTTTACTCTCAAAATCTCCTAAATCCAAAACCTTTAAGCTCTCTAAATTTTCAAATCTCTCTGTTGTGGGAGCTATTGTATAGGTTATTTCTCGCAAAGCTCTGGGTCCATCCTTTGCCCCTGCTCTAAAGCTTACCCCACCGTCATAGGGAATGCCATATATAACCACATCCGCATCCTCCATGGAGATTCCTGGTCTATTCATACCACCCCAAATTTTCTTTTCTTCGATCATATCCGATGTCTTCTTCATAGTCCATACTCCCTTCGACAATCCTATATAAAGCTCTCTCATTACATTATATAATACTTTTAAATATTTTTTAATAATTAAAACTATTCTGTGTAATTTTCTAAAAAATAAGACCACTTGGCTCTAACCTTACTTTACAAAGGCTAACCAAGAAGTCTTTTTTTACATATCCAAGAGTTTATCAATTATTTCCATTGCCACCCCATGAGTATCTTTTTCATTTGTACTAACAGTAATATCGCAAGCTGAGATGTAGGCATTTTCCCTTTGTTTCAGCATTTGTTCTATGAATTCCAAAGAAATCTTGTTCTTTAAAAGAGGTCTTGTAATATCATGCTTTAGCCTTTTATATATTGTTTCTGCAGAAGCATCCAACAACACAATCTTTCCATTAGACTTCAAAGACTTTATATTTTCTTCTTTTAGTGGAATACCCCCACCGCAGGAAATAATCCTATTATTTTTTTCCATAACTTCATTAATCATTTCTGTTTCTATTTCACGAAATCTTTCTTCTCCATGTTTATCAAATATTTCTCCAATGGTCATATCCATTTTTTCCTCCAATAAAATATCCGTATCAACCCATTCCATTTCCAGCATTTGTGAGAGAATTCTGCTGATAGAACTTTTTCCTGTACCCATAAATCCAATTAAAACAATATTATAGGGGAATAGCTCTTTAGACTGTCGTTTTCTACTGATCCTCATTATTTCCTTATAAAGAAGGCGTGTTTCTTCCTCAAAGCTTTTATTTGTTAGATTGTCAATTACCCTATTTAAAACCTGCTGTTCTCTTCCCTCTTGGAATACTGGTATTTTCTCCCTGTATTTAAAGGCCATCACATTGAGTACAGCTTCCATTCGTCTTTCATAATACTTTATGATCTCTTTATCATATTCATCGATTTCTTTCCTCAGTGTATCTAAGTCCTTCATCCTATAGTCTCCTTTATATATGCTCCACAGCATATTTTAGTGCCAGTAAATAGGAGTGATATGAAAATCCTGAAATTTGCCCGACACAAACTGGAGCTATAACCGAGTGACTTCTAAATTCCTCTCTACTATGTACATTGCTGAGATGAACCTCAATAGTGGGTACTTTAACGGCTGCTACAGCATCTCTAATGGCATAACTATAATGGGTATAGGCTCCTGGATTTATTATAATATAGTCAAATCTTGGCCCAGCCAAATGTAGTTTATCAATAATTGCTCCCTCATGATTGGACTGAAAGGTTTCAACTTCAGCTCCAAGTCTTATGGCTTCTTTTTCTATTTCAGTATTAATAAAATCGAGTGTATTCCCACCGTATATGTGGTTTTCTCTATTTCCCAATAGATTTAGATTAGGTCCATGTATTACTAGTATTTTCATGGTATTCAACCTTCCCTACTCAAATTTGGTTTTAAGGTATTTTTCTATTTCTTCATATATGGATAAAGTTTTATCATCTGATAGTTCCTGCCCCCCCCATATTTCTTGAGCTTTCACTGCCTGATAAAATAACATGGCAAATCCATTTATTCCAATAGCTCCATAATACTCCGCCTTCTTTAAGAGCTTAGTTTTATAAGGATTGTATATCAAATCAAACACAAATACTACGTTTTTAAGAACCTCTTCAGCTACAGGTATTTCATTGACTTTAGGAGTCATTCCCACAGGTGTGGCATTAACAACTCCAAAATATTGTTCTTTAATACTACTCATATTTTCACAGGAACTACAGCCTTTTCCAAAGGAAACCTCTAGGTTTCCTATTAATTCTATAGCCTTTTGTTCGTCCCGTGTAGCAATGGTTAGGTACGCACCCTTTTGAATCAGTTCGTATGCTACTACCCTGGCTGCCCCACCGGCCCCTAATAATAATATCTTTTTTTCTTTCACATCAATATTATTTACTTTAAGACTCTTACTAAACCCAAATCCATCGGTATTATAGCCAATAAGTCTTCCTTCCATAACTTTTACTGTATTCACAGCACCATAAATAGCTGCTTGCTTTTCCACCTCATCTAAGTATTTCATCACCCCTTGTTTATGGGGTATTGTCACATTAAATCCTGAGAAAGCATTTTTTAATATAGAAATTCCACTTTCTAATTCATTGGATTTAATATTCATAGGGATATATGTATTGTTCATTTCTAATCCCTGAAAAATACTATTATGAATTTCTGGAGATATGCTATGGGTTATGGGATCTCCAACTACACAATATAAACTGGTATTTCCTTTTATTTGAAAATTCATAAGATCTATCCTTCCATTATTTTTCCTAATATTTTTAAACTTTCACTTTCTAGTAGTAAGAATTCCTTGACACTGCCCTTACCCACTGGAAGTATAAAAGATACTCTGTTACTTTGATTTTTTTTGTCCCTTCCCATGATTTTCACCAACTCTTCCTTAGTAGTCCATTCGATCCCTAGGGGAACACCGGTTGCTTTGATACAACCTGTTATTTCACTAAAGTACTCTTCATTAATTAATCCCATAATCTTTGCCATCTTTGACTCATAAAACATTCCCATGATGACTGCCTCTCCATGGGTATATTTCTTGTATTTTGTGGCAGTTTCCAAGGCATGTCCAATGGTGTGTCCAAAATTCAGATTCTTTCTCAGACCCTTTTCCTTCTCATCTTCGGATACAATATAAGCCTTTATCTCACAGCACCTTTTAACTACATAGGGAAGAACCTGCTGATCTATGGAAAACATTTTTTCTATTTGGGTTTTTAAATAAATAAGTAACTCATAGTCCTCAATAATTCCATATTTTATTACCTCTCCAAGACCTGAAATAACTTCTCTAGAAGGAAGTGTTTTTAAAAGAACGGTATCTGCAATAACGAGCTCCGGTTGATGAAATGACCCCATAATATTTTTTGCCTCAGGTAAATTAACCCCTGTCTTTCCACCAACACTACTATCCACCTGAGCCAATAGGGTGGTTGGGATCTGAATAAAGGAAATCCCCCTCATATATACAGAGGCACAAAATCCAGCTAAATCTCCTATAACACCGCCACCTAAGGCAATGATTTTATCATTCCTTGTAAACTGATATCTTACTAGCTCAGTCATTATCTTAGTGACTGTATGGGGAGTCTTACTTTCCTCTCCATGTTGTACAACATATTTAAATAGATTTGAACCAGAAAAAATCTTTTCTACCTGGGACCCATATAATGCGTCTACATTATAATCAGTTATGATCATCCACTTATTGCCATTCTTTATTAAATCCCGTAAATTATCCAGTACTCCTTCACCAATATATATGGAATACCCCTTGTTTTCCAATGCTACTTGTATTGATTCCATTATTTTTTCTCCTTTGTATTTCTAAATAAACACTTTATGTACATATTCTGAGGTCATGGCCGCCAATAAAGCTCCATAACTCATGTCTAACTCTACTATTCCACCTAGCTTAAAGCTTTTAGATGAATCTGTTATATCTAGAATAAGATGATCACTACTAGCTCCTAGAACGGTTACACCTTCGTCCTTAGGGCTAATTCCTTCTAAGAGAATATCCTGACGTCCAATAGCTACGATTGCCCTTCTTCTAAGCCCACGATCTTTAAATACCGGAATATTACCAAATGCATCTATCCCTCTCTTGCCGAGCGGTACTGAAGGTTTTTCCTTGATCTCTACGATTTCTCCAAAAAGTCTAAATCCATCGGAATAGAACCCATCTATGGTCTCATTGTAGACATCCTCTTTTCCTAGAACTATGGGTTCTCCTAAACGTAGATGGTTTACTTCCTTAGGCATATTATTCTCCCACACCAAGTGTAGACTATTTGAATTTCCACCTGATATTAACTCTAGGGAAGTTTCATAAAGCTCTTCAATATCCTTTTTTAAGGCAATGAGCTTTTCAAGGGTATGTTTTTCAGGTATAATCCCTCCATAACAGCCAAAGTTCACTCCTAAGCCAGTTAACTCAACTCCCTTAAGCTTAAGAACTTCTCCTGCTACAGGCACCACATCAGTTTCCCATATGCCTTCTCGTAAGTCTCCCATGTCTGCCATTAAAATCAGTTTATGTATTTTTCCGTGTCTTAAAGCTACTTCAGATATTTTCTTAATAGTCTCCAATTCAGAATTTATGCTAATATCCACATGCACGACCAATTCCTCAAGCTCACTCATCATTGGAATTCGGAGAAGTAGCTTTGGCAGTGGTATATCCTTCATTTTCTTTAAATTAAGTATTCTAGAGTCAGCTAACATGGTTACTCCACCATCAGCTATGGCTTGAGCTATTTTAGGGTTTCCACAAAAAACTTTGGTAACTGCAGCGATTTCTATGTCCTTATCCTTACATTGCTTCACCAATTTGCTTGTATTATGATGAAGCTTCTTTAAATCTATCTCCATTCTAGGATAACTCATAATACATTTACCTCCTCTATTAAACTTACAAACGTTCAGTAAATTTATAAAACTATGTGCGTATTATTATAAACTATTTTAAACTATTTTTAAAATAGTTTGAACATTTTCTTTTAATTATAATAAACTCCCACCTATTAAGGCGGGAGTATCACTATTGAGTATACATGGTATTTGAAAATGACTGGCAAAGCCTTTGTCTTAGCTTGGGACTTCTACTATAGATTTTGTTCATACCTATAAGATTCTTTATCAATGAAGATCTTAATGTAGGATTAAATTCCTTATAACAGCAGCTTTCATAAGAGGAAAGTTCTCCCTGTATTATTTGTCTCGCCGCTATTTTTCCACTTCTAATTGCGTAGTAAAGACCTTCACCTGTTAAGGGATCAGCAAAACCTCCGGCATCTCCGGCCAACAGTATACCGTCATTATAAATTTTGCGATAAAATCCTCCTGCAGGTAAGAATGCTCCCTTAGTAATAACGTCATCCTTTTTCATTTTTCCTGAACTTACCTTTCCTATAAATCGATCAAAATGATTTATGATTTTATCTCTATTGACCCATGGTCCACCAATACCCACATTTATATAGTCCTTACATGGTATCGCCCAGCCCATAGTAAACAATACCGGCAACTGAAATAATTTAAATTCGTTATCTGACCAGTCCTTGGGTCCTTCAATACTCGTACTTAGAGCAAATCCCATCTTGTAGAATTCAGCTCTTTGCTTGTTTTCCACATACCTTTTTACTTTACTGAAGACTCCATCACAACCAACTAATATCTTGCAATTAAAAATCCCCTTCGAAGTAAATATCTTTAAATATGATCCTTCTCTACTCAATTTTTCAAAACATGTCTCTCCCTGGAAATGAGCACCTTGGGCAATGGCCCTATTCAACAGATGATGATCAAATTCTTCTCTTAAAGTGGTTATTCCCATCTTTTCACTGCTTTCATGTGTTGAGTTCTCCATATTGCAACTATATATGGATAGCTTGTATATATTATTTTTAATATAACACCCCGGAATATTAAAATCTAATTCCTTCAATGCTTTTACTGGAATAAGACCTCCACAGGTTTTTTTTCGTGGAAAAGAATTTTTATCTATTATAAGGACCTTAAATCCTGATTTACACAGCTCCCTGGCTGATGTAGATCCAGCTGGTCCTGCGCCCACCACAACAACATCATATATACAGTCATTCGGCATCCTGCTTTCACTCCAGTTTTTTTATTTTTTTCTTTCATATTATTTGTAAATCACTCGTACATTATTAACAGGATTAAACAATGTATTATATATATCCCTTTAGGTAAAACTTATTATATACCAGAGAAAGGAGTGACACAAAGACAGATGAATTCAATTGCAACCTTACCCGTCCATTCCATTGATATTAACGGCTCTCTTGCAGTCTATAACTTCAGTAGTTCTTTTACACAATACCTAACTACATATTATTCCAATCAATATCAAGATTTAGTGATTATGTGCATTGGCACAGACAGATCCACGGGAGATTCTCTAGGCCCCCTTATAGGCTACAAGCTTGAAAAGCTTCTTAAAAGGTATCCTGGAATTTATGTAGAGGGTACTTTGGAAAAGCCCGTTCACGCTAAAAATCTACAGGATGCCATCAATACAGTCTATAAGACAAGATTAAACCCCTTTATAATAGCCATAGATGCCTGTCTTGGTAAGGTCGATAGAATAGGCTTTGTCACCATAGGTCACGGTCCTATTAGGCCAGGGGCTGGTGTTAATAAAGAACTGCCTGCTGTGGGAGATATTCATATTACAGGTATCGTGAATTTAGGAGGCTTCATGGAATATATTATACTCCAAAACACTCGACTTAGCCTCGTCATGAAAATGGCCGATACCATAGCTGAAGGAGTGCAATATGGTCTATGGAAGTATCAAAAAAACACAAAAGTAGAAGCTTAAGAAACAAACATACTCCAAGTATTTAGATTAAAGCCAAGCACCCTTTAGTATCCTTCCTCATCAAAATATAAAAAGTAATACAAAAAAGAGCAGTCCCATTTTTTAGTATTGACTGCTCTTAAAATACATATTCTAAAAAAGAGACTCATACATCCTTCGCTCTAAAGAAAAAATAATCTCATCGATTCCCTTATTCTTTGCATTAATAATAATTGCTCCCCTGTCCATGTCAATTACATTGTCAAAGTTGTTAAGATAGCCTAAGTGGCTGGAATCGCTATGATATAAAATTGCATCAATATATCCCTCGTAGGCATCGTGTACCACTTCGTACCCCCTGGCTTCTAATTCCTTACCAATATGTTGAAGATTACTTTGAATAGCTATAACCTTTGGCATATCAACACCTCCTAGCAGTATTATGACTAGAAGAATCTATCTTTATTCTTTTTATTGGAATTTCCTTAAAGAATTTTCCTGAATTATGTTGTAGGTTATATGTTGGTTCTTGGCTCTTGGCACTAACTACTAACTACGAACTCTTCTACTCTTTTCCTATGAGCCATAAGCTATGAGCAAAAAAGATTTTAGCATTTTGGCTAGCAACCAAAAAGTTTTACGGAACCAGTATCTTTATAGCTTTAGGAATCACCTCTAATGACATAGGGGTATATCCTACCAAATCTCCATCAAGATTGATAGCTAGAGGAAGAGAGCTATTTATCATGATTTCTTTTCCCTTATACATAGTTACTTCTTTTACTTTTATATGTTGTCCAGAAAAAATTGTGGGAAAAAGACTTAGAATTCTCCATTTAGGCATTTTATGAATAATACATATATCAATATATCCATCTTGAATGTCTGATCTTGGTGAAATTTTCATGCCCCCTCCATAGAATTTTCCATTAGCAAAGGCCGCCAGTAAAATTTCCTTGTTATATACTTGCCCATCAATGGCTATTTCTATTTTCTTAAATTTGTATTGAAAAAGTGTCCTAAATACACCGGACAAGTAGGCTAACTTTCCACACAAGTATTTTTTTGTACTTTCAACTTCTTCTAAAACCTCGGTATCAAATCCTATTCCAGCCACATTGATATAGTACCTTCCGTTTACCTTACCGCAGTCGATAGCCCTCTCTTTTCCGTAGACAACTGTATTTAAGGCCTCCTCAATATCCTGCCCTATGCCTACTGTTCGAACAAAATCGTTGCCAGTTCCTGCAGGAATAACACCTAAAAGGACATTCAACCCAATAATTCCATTTAACACTTCATATATGGTGCCGTCTCCACCAACAGAAACGATTTTATCAAATCCCTGTCTAGCTGCACATTGAGCTAGATGTTCTGCTTCCTTTCTTCTAGTGGTAAACCTTACCTCATAGGGTATCTTCAGCTTCTTCATATATGAATGAATATTTTCAGCCACCCTTTTACCTTTTCCCTTGCCCGCCGTGGGGTTGACTATAAAGCATATATTCATAGTTCTTCGCCCTTACGAAATCATTTTTGCATATTCATCTAGTGTATTATTCTTGGCTCTATCAAGGGCTTGAAGCTCTTCTGCAGACAGAGTGCCACTGGCTTTGCCTTTTTTTACGGCCTTACTGTAAAGTGCATTATTTGATCTACTATATATACTAGTTAGTATGATCCCATTATGCTGTTCGTCCAACAATGATAGAGAAAAACTTAACTCTCCTCCTATATCATCAAAGGCATTAAAACGTACAATTCCCACTTTTTGTACACAGTTCAAAAGCTTGCCTTCTGTTTTTGAAGTCTGAACATCCATTTTGTTCATTCTTATGTCCAAGCAGTCAATTTTTTCATAATATTGATTAATAATTTCTTCTATGTTCTTACCCTCAACATTTCTTGCCAGGTTTGAACATCTTCTGTTGAGCTTTGAGATTCTATACCCTTGCGTTATTATTATAAGAAGTGCAAGAATATTGAATGCTGCTCCGTATAAAACAAATAACTCCATATTTTCTCTTACAAATACAAATATCGGCTCCATTTTTTTCCCCCTTGTAATAATTCCTGTGATATATTATCTCATGGATATAAAAAAAAAGAAATAGCATTAGAATTTCTTCCATACTAATTTCTTTTAATTTCTTTTATAACCTTTCTTTTATAATCAATTGCTTTACTATTTTACTCTCCATCTAACTCTTCACATATATGCTTTAATGCATCTACCGCTTTGTAAACATCTTCTTTAGTATTAAAATAGCCCATACTAAATCTGACTGTTCCTTGGTCAAAGGTCCCCATAGTTCTGTGGGCTAAGGGAGCACAATGAAGTCCGGAACGAACTGCAATATCAAAGGCCTTGTCTAAAACATAGCTTATCTCTGAAGAATCCTCGTCACCTATATTTATAGAAATAACTGCCGCCTGCTTCTTGGCATCCCGAGGTCCGTATATTCTAATTCCTTCAATTTTCTTCAGTTCCTCCAACATAGTATTGGTTAAACTTTCTTCATGTTCCCGTATTTTATCTATGCCAGTTTCGATAATAAATTCTATCCCTGCGCCAAGTCCTACTATACCTGGAGTGTTTGGAGTGCCGCTCTCATATCGATCTGGAGTTATATCGGGCTGTTGTAATATTTCAGAATGACTTCCGGTTCCACCTTCTTTCATATGGGCCAAATCAATTCCCTCACGAATATATAGTATTCCTGTTCCCTGTGGTCCCATCAAACCCTTATGGCCTGGAAGTGCTAATAGGTCAATATTCAATTTTTGTACATCTATTTCATATATACCTGCAGTTTGAGCACCATCTACAAGCAAGTATACACCTTTTCTTCTTGCTATTTTCCCAACTTCCTCCACAGGCATAATAGTTCCTGCTACATTTGAAGCATGGGTCATGGCAATTAGTTTCGTATTCGTTTTTATAGCAGCTTCTATCGTCGAGGGGTCTAGAATACCTTGTTTATCACATTGAACTATTGTATTTTCTACGCCTAAGCTTTCCAGAGCCGTTATTGGTCTAACCATTGAGTTATGCTCCATGCTCGTTGTTATTACATGATCACCTGGTTTCAAAAGTCCTTTCAGGGCAAGATTTAAGGAGTCTGTAGCATTGGATGTGAATATAACTTGCATAGGGTTTTCTATATTAAACAGTTTACATACAAGCTCTCTAGTTTTATAGATTGATCGCCCCGCCTCCAAAGCTAATTTGTGTCCCGATCTCCCTGGATTAGCTCCAAATCCTCTTAAACACCCGTCCATGGCTTTGTACACACTTTCAGGTTTAGGGAAGGTGGTTGCTGCATTATCTAAATAGATCATTATTGCACCTCCAAATAATTCTAACTAAAAAAGTCTTTGTTTAGTTTATGCCATTCTTAATAGAATGTATAACGATATTAAAAATGTTTCACGTGAAACATTAAAATTCATTGCCAAGGTTGTAGGGTTTCGTCTTAATTCACAATATATAAATGATGCGACATTATGAAGGGTTACAAACCCTTCACTACATTTTATGCTTGCTGTAGTCGTAGTGAAGGATCAGTGACCCTTCATTGGTTTTCTCTGCCACCCATAACCCTACGTCCCATTATTCTACAATTTTTCCATATTATTCCTTATTAATTTTCAATAAACTAACTAAACCGAGTCGAGCCTTATAGTTCCTTCCAACACAACAACTGCTTTACCCCCTACCTTTATAACCATATTATCCTTTGATCCCTCGATTTTAACTATTATTTTACTGGGTCTATCCATATAATATCCTTGTTCACAAACAATCGTCCTAGAACTTGCAAGGGAAACAATGTTATTTTTAACCAAATAAGCGCTCAATGCTCCATTTGAAGTTCCTGTAGCCGCCTCCTCATCTATTCCTGCCGCTGGAGCAAAATTCCTACATGACAAATCTGAAGTATCCTCCTCGGATTCCATTGTAAAAGCATGGACTCCCGTTACCTCCAACTCATTACTAAGGATTGCCAGCTTATTATGATTAGGTTTAATTTTTTTTAATAAAGAAAGATTCTTTACGGGTAACATGATATCGAGCAAACCCGTAGAGACAATCTCAGGGAGCACACGCCTACCCTCAATTCCAATATCCTCTATATCCAATCCCATAATACTGGCTAATTCTTGAATATTTATATCTCTATCATAAAATCTAGGAGCAGCTTGAGTCATCATCACAGATTCCAATTGTTTATCATAAAAGTTTAGTTCAACAGGTAGTATTCCTGCCTTTGTCTTTTGTCTACACACTGTTTTTTCTGAACCAGCGAAAAGTCCATTTTTCCAGTACAGAGCATAGAAAGTAGCAATGGTGGCGTGTCCACATAGATCCACCTCTTGAATCGGAGTAAAGTACCTTATCTCATAGTCATATCCTTCTTCCTTTGATGGAAATACAAAAGCAGTTTCAGAAAGATTCATTTCCTTTGCAATCTGCCTCATATGTTTTTCACTTAATCCAGCAGCATCTGTCACAACTGCTGCTGGATTGCCCCCAAAACATTTATCTGTAAAGGCATCAATTTGGAAAAAATTTTTTTCCATTTCCAGATTCACTTCCTTTTATTGTTTCACGTGAAACATTCTAGTTATTCTGCAGGATTTCAATGAGCCGCTCAAGTTCTTCATCACCATAATACTCGATTTCAATTTTCCCTTTTTTCTTTCCCTTAACAATACAAACTTTAGTTCCTAAAATTCCCTTTAGCGTATCTTCAATATAGGCCAGGGTGCTGTCCTTCATTTTCTTCTTAACAACACTATGCTTATTTCTTTTATTTTGAATTTCATTTACAAGAGCTTCAGTTTCTCTTACAGAAAGGTTATTTAGCACTACTCTCTGGGCAATTTCTAATAACACCTCATGGTTATTTATCCCTAACAGGGCGCGTCCGTGTCCACTACTAAGCTTTCTCTCTGTCACCATCCTTTGAACAGCTGCGGGAAGATTAAGGAGTCTCATTGTATTGGCTATGTGAGGTCTACTCTTTCCGATCGTGTCTGATATTTCCTCCTGTGTGAGTCTGTGGTTTTCAATAAGAGCCTTATATGCCAGCCCTTCTTCAATTGGATTCAAATCCTCTCTCTGAAGGTTTTCAACAAGGGCAATTTCCATTCTTTGTTTATCATCTATATCCTTAATGATACAAGGTATCTCTTTAAGTCCTGCTAATCTAGAAGCTCTCCATCGTCTCTCCCCGGCAATTAATTCATAGCCTTCTCCCTTAAGCTTCCTGACAACTACAGGTTGTATTACTCCATGGATCTTTATTGATGCTGAAAGAGATTCCAACTTTTCTTGGTCAAAAAGCTTTCTGGGCTGATTTTCATTCGGTTTAATATCATGTATGTCAATAGCTAGTATATCTCCTTTAGATAACTTTTTTTCCTGAAAGTCTACACTTCCCTCAGGTATCAGAGCATTTAATCCTTTTCCTAATCCGCCTCTCATTTTAACCATTTTAGATCACTTCCTCTTCCAAATATAAGAATTCTTCAGCAAGTTCACAATAGGCTTCCGCTCCTTTGGATTTTGGATCATACTCTATAATTGACATCCCGTAGCTAGGTGCTTCTGCCAAACGAACATTCCTAGGAATTAACGTGGTATAGACTTTTCCTTTAAAGTACTTCTTAACCTCATCTACCACTTGTATAGATAAATTTGTTCTTCCATCAAACATACTTAATACCACTCCCTGAATCATTAAAGTTGGATTCAAATTTTTCCTTACCAACTCTATAGTATTCATTAACTGGCTAACCCCTTCTAGGGCATAGTATTCACACTGTATGGGAATCAATACGCTTTCAACAGCCGTAAGAGAGTTGATGGTCAAAAGACCTAAGGAAGGAGGGCAGTCTATAAAGATATAATCATATTCATCCTTTATAGCTATTATAGCTTCTTTTAGTCGTGACTCTCTTCTTTTCATATCGGTTAATTCAATTTCTGCTCCCGCCAATTGAACACTGGATGGTATGATAGATAGATTTTCTCTATCGGTCTTCATAATACACATATGCACATCGGCATTACCAATAAGCAAATCATACATTGTATATTCCAGTTTATTCTTATCTATTCCAAATCCACTGGTTGAATTCCCCTGTGGATCTATGTCAACTACCAGCACCTTTTTTCCACTAGAAGCCAAACAAGCACTTAAATTTACATTAGTAGTTGTCTTTCCAACACCACCTTTTTGATTGAAAATCGCTATGGCCTTTCCCACCCTATTCACCTCTTACTCTATTTTATTAATAATAATTTCGTTATTTTTGCTCCGATTCCTTCTTTCAAATTATGCATCATTTAAATATTACTATTAATAGAACGGAAATAGTTTGAATATAATATAAAAACATTTGAAATATTGCCCATTTCCTCAACTATGACAATATCACAATTATAACCTAGTTCACAGGAGGACTTTATGCTTAAAATTGTTTTCACTACATTTTGCATGGTATTTTTAGCAGAGCTTGGTGATAAAACGCAACTCCAAACTATGCTGTTGGCCACACAAACCCAATCAAAACTTTCTGTTTTTATTGGCGCATCCATTGCACTTGTATTTAGCGCATTATTGGGTGTCATCGCCGGTACATATATTACAAGATATATTCCTCCAAGCTATTTGCAATGTGGAGCTGGTGTGGCCTTTATTGTTATAGGGATATTGACCTTAACGGGAAAAGTATAATTTAAGGCAGTGATGCTGTTTTTTATACGATAAAAAAAAGATTGCACAATGCAATCTCCTTTAACAAGCTTTATTGACTTTTAGGAATCTTTACAACCACCTCAATATAGTCTCCCTTATCAAGCTGCTGATATTCTGCATTTAATCCTGACTGCCTTATGGCTTGATAGGCATTTTTAAGGGTGTTAAGATATATCCGGAAATTAAACGCACTCTTTATTTTCTGTCTGTTCTCCTCTTCCTTAGGCTTAGAAAGTTCATCCAATATATTTTGAATAAGCCGTTCAGTCTTCTTGACAGTTAAATCCTTTATTTCTACTTCTTTTAAAACTTTTAATTGAAGTTCTTCATCATGGAGTTTTAAAAGAGCCCTTGCATGCCTTTCTGTAAGATTATATTCAAGAAGTTTTTCCTTTACTGCCTTAGAGAGCTTAAGAATTCTTAATTTATTTGCAATAGTGGATTGATTTTTACCAACCTTTTCAGCGATATCCTGTTGAGTAAAATTATGATCCTCAATTAAATGATAGTACCCTTCTGACTCCTCTAAAAAATTCAGATCTTCTCTTTGTAAATTCTCTATAAGTGATATAACAGCAGAATCTTGGTCTGTCATATCCATAACTATGGCTGGTATAGTAGATAATTCCGCAAGCTTCGCAGCTCTTAACCTTCTCTCCCCAGCTACCAACTCGTATCCTTCACTTCCAATTTTTCGGACACTTACGGGTTGTAGGACTCCATAGGTTTTAACTGATTCGCTTAATTCGTCAAGATTTCCCTGAACAAAGATCTTTCTAGGCTGGTATGGATTGGGTCGTATTTCATCTACAGGGATATGTAGAACAGTCAAGTTTCTTTCTTTATTCATCATTATCTTCCCCTTTAAAAAACTATTCTAACCTATTAATTCGGCAAAAAAAACCTAGTTCCTTCTTGATTACGTAGGAATTACCAGACTTTTGCTCTACATATTCTTCCATAGTATGACTTATGCAAGAGGGTTTTTTGTCGGTGTTCCAGCTTTTCTAGGATATTGTGTCGGAGTTTGTTTAATCTTCTTTATCACAATGATATTATGTTTTATATCCCTAAAGGGTAACTTAACATCAATGCGTTCAGTTACTTCTCCCCCTAAAATCTTCAATGCCCTTTTGGCATTTTTCAACTCCTCATCTACGTTAGGGCCTTTTTGACAAATAAAATATCCCCCGACCTTCACAAAGGGCAAACAGTATTCGCACAAAGTACTTAGCTCAGCCACAGCCCTAGCTAAGGCTATATCATATTTTTCTCTGAACTTTACATTATTTCCAAAATCCTCTGCTCTACCGTGTTCATATTGAACATTCTTTATTTCAATATGATGATATACCTCCTGTAAAAATTTGATTCTTTTTTGTAGGGAATCCAAAAGAGTTAATTGTATATCAGGATAGTAAATATGTATTGGAATACCTGGAAAACCAGCTCCAGTCCCAACATCTATTACTCTCATTCCGTCTTTTATTTCAGGTATCTTAACACAGCTCAATGAGTCAAGAAAGTGTTTAATTAAAATATCCTCTTCTTCAACTATAGCTGTTAAATTAATCTTTTCATTCCATTCTACAAGAAGCTCCATATATTTTAAAAACTGAGAAATTTGTTTGCTTTGAAGGTTAAATCCAAGTTTCTTTGAACCCTCCTGCAAAATAAGACTACTATTCATTTGAATCCACTCTCTTTCTTCTTTGCTGTTCAAGGTATATTAAGAGTACATTAATATCTGCAGGAGAAACTCCAGAAATTCTAGAAGCCTGTCCTACAGATATGGGTTTTATATTATTGAGCTTTTGTCTAGCCTCTAATCTCAAACCCTCTATTCGACTATAATCTATATCGGAATCCAATTTTCTGTTTTCGAGCTTTTTAAACTGATCTATTTGCTTTAACTGCTTTTCTATATAACCCTCATACTTTATTTGTATTTCGCACTGCTTGGCCACATCTTCACTTATTTCTGGCCTATGAAAATCAATACACTTTATACTATTGTAGTCTACCTCCGGTCTTCTTATCAAATCATATAAAGTGATGCCACTCTTTATTTCAGCACTCTCTAAACTCGCCAAAAATTCGTTCGCTTCTCTAGGAGTGACAGTGGTCTTTTTTAACCGTTCAAGCTCTCCATCAATTTGTTTCTTTCTTGCTAAGTATCTTTGATACCTCTCTTCTGTAACAAGACCTATGGCATGTCCTTTTTCTGTTAATCTTAGATCTGCATTATCCTGTCTTAGAACCAAGCGATATTCAGCTCGGGATGTCATCATTCTATAGGGTTCATTGGTACCCTTAGTAACTAAATCATCAACCAAAACTCCAATATATGCTTCGGATCGATCTAACACAAAGGCCTCTTTACCTTTTATTTTCAAGGCTGCATTAATTCCTGCCATGAGACCCTGGGCTGCTGCTTCCTCATATCCGGAACTACCATTAAACTGCCCTGCTGAAAACAAATATTCTATATCTTTACATTCTAGGGTCAAGTTGAGCTCTAGAGGATCTATACAGTCATATTCTATGGCATATGCAGGTCTCATTACCTTAGCATTTTCTAGACCTGGTATACTTTGATAAAATTTCACCTGAACATCCTCAGGTAAACTAGAAGACATACCCTGAACATACATTTCATTCGTATTTAAGCCCTCAGGCTCAATAAATAATTGATGTCTTTCTTTATCAGCAAAACGAACAACCTTATCCTCAATGGAAGGACAATATCTTGGTCCTGTTCCCTCAATTTCTCCTCCATAAAGAGCAGACCTATGTATGTTTTCCTTAATTATTGCATGAGTTTTACTATTGGTATATGTAAGCCAACATGATATTTGCCCTATGTCAAGGGAATCATTAATAAAGGAAAAAGGAACGATCTTTTCATCTCCAGCCTGTTCCTCCATCTTTTCATAGTCCAAGGTTTTACTATCAATTCTTGCAGGCGTTCCTGTTTTAAACCTTCTCATGCAGAGTCCTAGTCTCCCTAACGCTTTAGTTAATTCCTTAGAAGGCGCTAGACCGTTAGGTCCACTTTCATAATTTACTCCTCCAATAAATATCTTTCCACCCAAGTATGTTCCTGTGGCCAGAATCACTGCCTTTGAATAATAGATGCTACCCGTTCGGAGTACAACCCCTCTAACACGATTATTCTCTACCAATATATCTATTACTTCACCCTGTTTAACCTCCAAGTTTGATTGGTTTTCCAACACCTTTTTCATTTCCATATGATATTTTTGCTTATCGGCTTGAGCCCTCAATGAGTGAACGGCAGGCCCCTTGGCTGTATTTAACATACGACTTTGAATAAAGGACTTATCGATATTTAAACCCATTTCTCCCCCCAAGGCATCAACTTCCTTAACTAAATGACCCTTTCCAGTACCGCCTATGGAAGGATTACAAGGCATCATAGCGATAGAATCTAAATTAATAGATAGAAGTAAAGTGGAGGATCCCATTCTGGCAGCTGCCAGCGCAGCCTCGCAGCCCGCATGACCTGCACCGATTACAACAACATCGTATTGGCCCGATTCGAAAGTCTCAAACATATTAACGCTCCCCTCAATCTTTCATTTCCTAATATAATCAACTCATTATTTACCTATACAGAAGTTGGCAAAAATCTTATCAAGTATATCTTCCTCAAGGGTCTCTCCGATTATTTCTCCTAGACTTTCCCAACAATTTTTAATATCCACCTCTACAAAGTCCAAGGATAAATTATTATGAATAGCTTTAATAGCATCACGTACACTTTCTTCAGCTTTTTCTAAGGCATATTTATGTCTAATATTCGTAATAAGTGAAGATTCCTTAGTTTTTACAAGTCCTCCATATACTAAGTCAACAATTGCCTTCTCCAACTCATCTAGGCCCTTTCCATCCACCAATGAAATTTTTATCAATGGTTTTCCAGGTAATAAACCTTCTACCTTACTCTCTTCCAAAATCATCGGTAAATCTGTCTTATTCATTAAAACTATGGCTTGCTTATGCTGAATCAACTCAATTATTGTTTCATCCTCCACGGATAATGGCTCAGAGGCGTTAACGATAAAAACGATAAGATCAGATTTGTTAAAAATCTCTTTGGTTCTTTCCACTCCTATTCGTTCAACAACATCCTCTGTTTCTCTTATTCCAGCTGTATCAATTATCTTTAAAGGTATTCCCTGTATGCTAACAAATTCCTCAATAATGTCTCTTGTTGTTCCAGGAATTTCAGTTACTATGGCCCTGGATTCCTTTAAAAGAGCATTTAACAAAGAAGATTTGCCCACATTGGGTTTTCCTATTATTACAGTATTTAATCCTTCTTTTATTATTCTACCCGTATCCGCTGTTTTCAGTAGTTTCACTATTTTACCATGTATATTATAGGCTCTGTCTTCTAAATCCTTATATGTAATCTCCTCTATATCATCGTCGGGAAAATCTATATTTACGGTTATATGGGCCATCATCTCTAGAATATTATTTCTAATTTCCTTTACCTCATTCGATAGAGAACCTTCTAATTGGCTCAGGGCTATATCAAAGCCTTTTTCGGTCTTTGACTGAATCATGTCCATTACAGCCTCTGCCTGAGACAAATCAATTCTTCCATTTAGGAAGGCTCTCTTAGTAAACTCCCCAGGTTCTGCCAATATCGCTCCCATTCTTAACACAAGCTCCAAAATCTTTCTTACTGGAACAATTCCACCGTGACAGTCTATCTCCACCACATCTTCTGCAGTATAGGTATATGGTGCCTTCATATACGTAATCAACACCTCGTCTATGGTCTTATTACTCCCAGGATCCACGATATATCCATGAGTAAGCCTTCTTGTAGAATAGGCTTTTATTGAGTTTCCTTTTGAAGGTTTAAATATTTTACCAGCGATTTCTATTGACTTTTCTCCACTTAATCTTACGATACCAATTCCAGCTTCACCAGGTGCTGTGGCAATGGCGGCAATGGTTGCCTCCGACATATTATCACCTCATTTTAAAGAGTCGTTTAGAATTAACTACTAACTACTAACATACTATATTATACCAATTTAACTATAAACCATAACACAACTTCATCAACATAATATACTTTAATATATCTATAAACAAAACCCAGTATTTACACTGGGTTTTGTTTATAGATAGTAAATCTTATTTCGATGTTATAACTACCCTTCTAAAGGGGTCTTCTCCTTGACTCTTTGTAAAAACGTCAGGATGATTTTGTAGGGCAGAATGTATAACCCTTCTTTCATAAGGATTCATTGGCTCTAGCACCACATCTTTTCCCGTCTTCTTTACCTTGTATGCCAACTTATTTGCTAATCTTATTAAGGTTTGTTCCCTTTTACTTCTATAATCCTCAGTATCAAGAACTACCCTTATATAATTTTCTCTTCCCTTATTAACTACCAAGCTTACCAAGTACTGAATTGAATCTAAAGTTTGCCCTCTTCTTCCGATTAGCACACCCATATCCTTACCCAATACCTCAATATTTAAAGTTTCGTCCTTTAGGCTTGCTTTATATTGAGCTTCTAATCCCATGGATTTCAATACATCTTTAAGAAAGTTAATAGAATCTTCTTCTGGTTTATCTATAATAGTTACCTTTATCCTTGCCTGTTTAGTTCCTATTAATCCAAATATACCTCGACTTGATTCCTCTAAAATCTCAACTTCAACCTTTTCCCTAGATACATTCAACTCTTCTAAGGCTAATTTAAGAGCTTCATCAGTGGTTTTCCCTGTTTTCTCCGTGAATTTCATTTAGCTTAACTCCTCCTTAGATTTGTTAGCCTTAGGCATAAAATATTGCTGTGCCATTTGGAATCCATTGCTAACTACCCAATATAATGTTAAACCTGCAGGGAAACTTCTTCCCCACCAAAGTATCATAACAGGAAAAATCATATTCATTGTTTTCATAGTCTGGTTTTGAGCTGTTCCAGCACCCGTACTGTTCATTGAAAAATATGTTGTGATGGCAGCTAGAATTGGAAGGACAATTTTATCAGGTTCACTAAGATTTGGTACCCAAAGGAAACTTTCATTAACAGCTTGGCTAAATGCAGGATCAGCAATATATTTAATAGGTTCTCTAAGCACTGCAAATAGTCCAAATATAATAGGAAGCTGTATTAATAAGGGCAAGCATCCTCCAACAGGATTTACTTTATGCTCCTTATATAGTTCCATGGTCTTTGCATTAAGCTTTTCTTTATCATTTTTATATTTTTCCTGCAGTTCCTTTAGCTTTGGCTGAACCTCACTCAT
>JUEG02000258.1_pt1 | contig 20530 bp, 19 predicted proteins | sample 432341 | NCBI WGS metagenome assembly JUEG02 (sample SAMN02953476, study PRJNA257561) | rock porewater metagenome | biome: terrestrial; feature: Opalinus Clay rock; material: porewater; isolation source: Opalinus Clay rock BIC-A1 borehole | place: Switzerland: Mt Terri URL, St-Ursanne ... | reverse complement strand
GGCGATAGTCTCCACCGGAGACTATCGTGGAGACTATCGTGGAGACTATCGTAACCGAAGCAGAGTACGGGGACCCACTTGAAGAAGTGGGAGTCTTACTATTGGATAAAAATTGGTCGAGAAAAGAGTGGGTGTGCTTGTATTAGGGCACACCCACTCTTTACAATTCAAGGGTCTAAAAAAGGAGATCAATTATTTTGGATTTTGAGATTTGTTATGACGTAAACAATTCTAGTAATGTCTAGCAGCAGGTGTATGGCTTAGGCATTCCGAGGAATTGCTTTTCGAATATTATAGCCGCGTTCCCCGTATGGTTGAAGCTTCTCCAGCCATTTTGCTTTAAGCTTTTTTAAGGCATCTTTGGCATCAAAATAGCCTTCATCGGGTATTTCTAAAATTTCTAGGGTTTCAAAGACGAAGGCTTCCGCTCCAAATTCTTTCCACTCGATTTGCAGGGGCTTGTTTTGGAAGGAACCCATATCTAAGGTGAATCGTTTTCCGTTGATAGTCTTTAAATTTGGTGTGCTTTCGATAAAAATCTTCTGGTTTTTAGTGTTCTTGATTTGATAAACTCCAGCCTCAATTTTCGTCTCTTTGTATTGTTGTTTTAGTTCTTGTTTGCGATCCAGTGTTTTCTCCTCCTTGTTCATAGAATCATCTCTAAGCCAATATTCGCTTCCATCAGGCGTACGATCAAGAAAGCCGTATTCGATTAAATACCTTCTGAGGGTTGCGAAATCGTGATAAATCAGTGTTAAAATACTATTTATTTCTTTTTCGGTATAAATCCGGCCACCTTCAAACCGTTTTACAATTTCTTGCAAGACTATAAGCTTGTTTTTTTCTTTGATTGAGAAGGTCTTTAACGGTCCAGCTGTGCCTTCCGGAAAGAGTGTCTTTAATATCCGGTCACTAGCTTGTTGGGTAACCTTATAACGGTCATCGATCATCTTAGCAGTTTTTGGAGGGGCCAGATAAGTTGGTTCGTGTTGATTCTTTTCTTTAAGGAGTTCCATCAAAACTAAATAGACTCTTGATTGACGCTCTTTCTCTTTTAAAGAGAAACGGTGATTGCGAATCGTTGACGCACTTCCGATACCCAATTCCCTTTGTACTTCTGCATCACTTTTTCCCTGGTGAAAAAGTCGAATAAGGCGGGTCTGATGCTCTGTCAGACCCGTTACTTTTTTATCGAGCTGGCTTAAATAGTCAAACACTGATTCATGAGCTTGATCAATATGAATGCGTATATATCTGCCTGCTTCATAGAGGACCCCTTCTACGGAATAGATAATCCCTTTTTCGATCCTTTCACCACATAGCAGGCAGACATAATGGTCTCGTTCTTGTACATAACCATATTTGAGGTCATCAAATGTGGCATTCCAAAATAGATCTGAAATGGACATAGGCAAACACATCCTTGCTAGGTTTGATAATATATAGATATAATACATTAATGTCTACAAAATAACAATATTATTGCTTTAATATATCTGGGGGTAGTAATTGCACTCTCTTTCGAGAGTACATCAGTTTGAAACCGTTAGGAAGTTTTTGTTGGCAGAAGGATCTTAATAAGCTATAGTTTTATAAATATGGAAGGAGCACATAGCATTGGCAAAGGTAGAGAGAACGATATACTTGATCTTAACTTTAGTTGTTATTTCATGGGGTTTAAATGTTGTGATGGTAAAATACCTCACATTGAATATGTCGCCGATGCTGGTGGCCGCAATCCGAATGCCACTCGCAGGATGTTTGTTACTCTTATTCGTATGGAAAAAGTGTGGATTTTATAAACCCGATGGAAAACAGTGGGGGCTTCTCTTTTATATTGGATTAACTTCTATATGCTTGCATCAGTTGCTTTTAGGATATGGGGTAGTTGCAACAACCGCAGCAAATGCATCCCTCATATTAGCCTTAAATCCGCTGACTACGGCTCTTCTGGCATCCATATTTGTGGGTGAAAAATTCAATAAGAACTTAGGCTTCGGAATTCTGCTCGGCTTCTCAGGCGTTGTACTGGTCGTGGTCTCGCAGGCACCAGATAGTTCTATTGGTCTATCGGGATGGGGCGATGCCATAATGTTATTATCTATGTTGCTTTATGTAATTGGGGGGCTGCTCATCAAGAAATTGTTGGAAACTACGATTCCAACCTTGGTAGTGACAGCGTATTCCACCATGATAGGGGGAATATTATTGAATCTGGGAACTTTGGCTTTCTTTGGGCCTTCGGCTTATGGACAGATTCATTTTTCGCCCACAGCCTGGATTGTTGTGTTTATATCGGCGTGGGGAGCTTCTTCATTGGGTACATTGGGGTGGAATTATGGCATTAAGCATTTGGGCGCCAACAGAACAGCCATGTTTTTAAATGGGATACCCTTTACAGGCATGATTGGTGGAGTTATTTATTTGGATGAGAAAATTGCCTGGATCCACATTATTGCACTTCTTCTCACTTCGCTGGGTATAGTCATAGGGACTTTTAAGCAAAGAGAAATCGACCATACAATCAAAAAAGAGAAATATTGTTAATCCTGAGCGATATCATTATGTGTTGTCAGAAGGAATTTAATAAGTTATAGTTTTAAAATAAGCTAGTGTTTAAATATTCTAACTTCATGGAGGACATAATGAGTGACGATAAAGTTTATAATCTATCCAATATTGAAATGCTTTCTGATTTATCCTCCGCTGAATTAGCTGAGCTGGCGAACGACTTTCAATGGGAAGACTATGATGTGGGCTCCGAGATTATTAAGCAGGGTCAAAAAAAGCATTCCTTCTATATTCTGATCAACGGAAAAGTAGATGTCATAATCCAAAAAGAAGGACAGCGTTTGCGGCGCATTAGATCGTTGGGGCCAGGGGGGACCTTTGGCGCGTTATCATTGCTTAATAGTAAGGCCTCTGGAATAACAATACTTTGTCAAGAGAAATGTCGGGTTTTGGCACTGAATGCAGAAAGCTTTGCTCGCATGCTTCTGCGGTGGCCGAAACTATACCATATTTTTATCGGTCGATTGACTGAAGACCTGAATGAAGCAAACCTCATATTATCTGAAGCTAAATATAAGGAGATTCTACGGTCTACGTTACAGCTTACCCAGTATAAGGATAAGTTTTATGGGCTTTGGGGTGGTGCTCGTACGACAGCAGAGGTCGAACGGAAACTTGAAGAACTTGCTCACCCCAAGGGACATTTGCTGTTAACGGGAGAACGAGGTACAGGCCGCCAGATGATGGCGTGGTACGTTCATCAACGCCAATCCGGGACAGATGCCCCCTTTGTGGTTGTGGACGGTCGACGTTTTGATCAGCAATGGAGGGACTTAATAGCTGAGCCAGTCAGCCAAGAGGACTCCGTAGCCTTTCCGAATTCTAACCTTTTTGATATTGCTGAGGGTGGAACCTTGTTCATCCGCGAAATAAACCTTATATCTGCACATACCCAGCTTAAACTTGCCCAAGCTATGAACTTCCAGAATAGAAAATGTTTTGTGATCGGTGGCTTGGACGAAGAACCCAATGATTCGGGAAAAATTATCATACCAGAACTTCGGGAGTGTTTTGCCCATACGTATGAAATAATGCCTTTGCGTAAACGTAAACGAGATATTCCCATTCTTGCTCAAGGATTTCTAGAGAAATTGGCCCAGAAGAACCATCGAAATGTCCCTACTCTGAATCAGGAAGCAACTCAACTGTTGCTCTCTCATCATTACCATCAGGGAAATGTTTCTGAGTTAATACAAGTTATTGAAAGAGCCTTTTATATTGCGGAACAGGATGTTATAGGGCTAGAACAGATTTTTTTTGGTCCCACCGCTCAAAAAAACGGACGCACGATTAACCTTTTAGGGTGGACAAGGCTAGAAAATCTAATAAAAAAGGGAACGGCTCTAAGTTGGATAAGGTTAGCAGCTGCAACGATGTTTATCTCATTGATCTTATTATTACTTCTTACGCCTGAAATTGCGGTATCCACTAAGATCTTTGCTTTAGTCTGGGGTCTATGGTGGCCGGCACTCGCCCTTATTTCTCCATTCTTAGGTAGGTTATGGTGTACGGTCTGCCCGTTTTCTACAGTGATGGATTTTGTACAAAAAAGGGTACACAAAAACCATGCGATTCCAGAGTTTATCATAAAATATGATTACCTGATTGTCAGTTTTCTGTTTCTAATGATTTTCTGGGTCGAAGTGATCACCGACATGCGTTTCAATCCTATTTACACTGCCTTCTTGTTAATAGCCATCCAAGTATGTGCTATTTTTATTGCTATACTCTATCCACGCCATACTTGGTGTCGGCATTTTTGTCCGTTGGGAGGGTTTATCGGGACTGCTTCGATAGGCTCAATGTTGGAGGTCCGAGCGGATGCCACTGTTTGCCTGAATAAGTGTACTACGTTTGAGTGCTATGTCGGCAAAGGAAAGGTTCCAGGTTGTCCAATGTCCCAACATCTTCCGTTCTTAGATAATAATTTAGACTGCAAACTCTGCTTTAACTGTGTGCGAAATTGCCCGAATGGTTCCGTGCAAGTCAATTTGCGTCTTGCAGGTCGTGAGGTATGGCATTTAGTTCGCGTTAATCAGGGATACGTCGTGTTTATCGGGGTAATGTTAGCTATATTATTACCTCTTTACTACGTTGCACCGCTCCAAGGACTTTGGCCTTCCACTTCTACGAAACTGTGGTTTAGTCTATACTATTGGGGATCAGGATTCGCAGGAGGAGCGCTCGCCTGGATGATCGCTAGACCCTTTAAAACAAAAGCAGCTTCTCTACGTGTCAAGTTGATTTTTGCTTTAACTCCCCTAGTCTTAGCTGGGCATATTATGTATCAAGTGGGTTTTATTCCAGGTGCCCATTCTCTTTTATTCGGGGTTGGCTATGAAACGCCATCGGGCCTGCTATCCTTTAATATCCCAGCCACAGCCATGGCTTATGGAATTGCCGCTACGTTTGGTATAGTATTAACAGGGATAACGGTTGCTCTTGTTTTGATGAATACTAAGGAAAAGCAAAGCAATTAGCTTATAATCTTAGAATAATTGATCTGATAATTGATGATCCTTGCACATCGCATGGACTAAAAGTGAATCAGTAAGAGGAATTTATGGCTTTTGTGGAGAAGCTAACTATAAATGATAAAGATAGGAGCGTAGACATGAGCTTTATTAAGGAATTCAAAGAATTCGCGACTAAGGGTAACGTAATGGATTTAGCTGTAGGTATCATTATTGGTAGTGCTTTCGGGAAAATTATTTCTTCCCTTGTGGCTGATGTTATTATGCCGCCCATAGGTCTTATTGTTGGAGGGGCTAAATTCACGGATCTTAAGCTGTGGCTGAAGGAAGCGGTCGTTGATGATACTGGTATAGTAATTCAAGAGGCCGTTACTATAAATGTAGGAAATTTTATTCAGGCAGCCTTTGATTTTCTAATAATTGCTGGAGCCATTTTCTTAATTGTAAAAATGATTAATAAGCTTAAGCGAAAAAAAGCTGCAGAGCCCCCTGTTCCAAAAGGACCAAGTGAGGAAGTGCAGCTTCTTATGGAGATCAGGGATCTTCTTAAGGAAAAGTAATTTTCGTATATTTAGTGCTCAGGAAACTAAGATTGGAGTTTTTAGTAATGCAAGGTCAGATTAGAAAAGATATTTATGCAGGAGTGACTGTTGATATTGTTTTAAAAGCAGATCAACGAACAAGTAAACTAACGCGAGGAGTTGTCAAAGATATTTTGACAAACTCCCAGACCCATCCGAGAGGAATAAAGGTTAGACTCACTGATGGACAAGTCGGAAGAGTTCAAGCCATTATTAAAGGTTGATCAATAAAAAGATGCTTCTGAACTAGAATTCATAGCTTTAGCTTTTTGAAACGGATAATTAATCTAATCATTAGCCATTTTTTCAGATTAGAAAATTTCCATAGTATCGTTTTAAATAATCCCATGCTAACATCTTCTTTCTGTTATTGCTTTCCTCTGATTAAGTTTCCCGAATTCCTAAAATTGAGTAAGTAAATTTATACCATCTAAATTACTTAATTTCCAGTGTTCAGCTTTTTAATTAGCTGCCGAAGGTCTTCGGGAAAGGGAGCGCGGATGACCATGGGCAATCCAGTCGTAGGATGTAGAAAAGCGTAAACTGAAGAGTGTAGGGCTTGACGGGAGATTAATGTTGTATCCCCATTATAAAGATCATCTCCGAGTAAGGGGTGTTTAAAGCCTTCACAGTGGACACGAATCTGATGGGTTCGTCCGGTTTCTAAGATAAACTCCAGAAAAGTGGCCTTGGGATAGCGGTGCAGAACCCTGAAATGTGTCCGAGCTGGTTGCCCATCGCGTTGGGCTTGGCGTTTAATGAAACTGTCAGGTGCAAACCCGATAGGATCGTCGATAGTACCCTCATTCTCGGATACAACTCCTTCTACGAAGCCAAAGTAGCGTTTCTGGATATGTCCGCGTTCCAGTTGCCAAGCAAGTTGTTGATGAGCAAATTGATTTTTGGCAATGATCACGACACCGGAGGTATTCCGATCAATTCGGTGGATTGGACGATAAATCTGATGTTCACCCTTGCGTTCCCAGTAGCCCACAACGGCATTCCCTAAAGTGTTCGTAAGATAACGGTGTGTAGGATGAACGACTTGACCGACAGGTTTATTGACTACTAAAAGGTATTCGTCCTCATAGAGAATATCGAGGGGGAGATTTTCTCCAGGGATGGTGGTTTCTTCATCGGAAAAGAGTTGAATGGTTAATAAGTCTCCTTCTTTACCTCGTGCTGTTAAGTAAGTGAAGATTCCATTAACCCAAACCCGTTCTCCTTGCTTTAGGCGTTGTAATAATCTGAGCGAGAAATGAAATTTGTGAAGCAGAATTGTTAGATATTTCTGGCCGGAATCCTCGGGCAGTAATCGGTATTCCCATAAAGAGTGTTGTGCGTTCATAATTCCTCCTAACGAAAATTGGGTTCCTGTTTCAAAGATTCACATAACGGGCATTCTTGTAACATATCACTCCATTTAAGACCAAAGGCTTAGGTCAATGATTCCAATTGAGATTGTAAGGAGGCCCTAAATGAAGGACACTCGCATTGAAAAACTCGCTGATTCTTTAATCAATTATTCCATTGCACTGCAACCCAACGAGAAAATTCTGATAGAAGTGATTGGGAAAGATATCGTACTCGCTCAGGCTCTTGTGCGTTATGCCTATAAAGCAGGTGGGTTACCGTTTTTGTCTACCATTAATCATACCTTAATGCGTGAACTATTAAAAGAATTCACGCTTGAGCAGGCAGAAGCAATGACTAGGTGGGATCTTGCTCGCATGAAAGAAATGCAGGCTTACATCGGAATCCGTGCAGGAGAAAATGCCAACGAATGGGCGGATGTCCCCTCTGAGGCTATGAAACTCTATTCGTCGCACTACTCTAAACTGGTGCATACTGAGCAACGGGTGCCGCATACAAGGTGGTGTGTGTTGAGATACCCGAATGCTTCGATGGCTCAGTTAGCGAACCAGAGTATCGAAGGATTTGAGGATTTTTACTTTGATGTGTGTAACTTAGATTATTCTAAGATGTCGAGAGCCATGGATCCTCTGAAGGAACTGATGGAAAAAACTGATTCAGTGCGCATTCTCGGTCCGGGGACAGATCTAGTATTCTCGATCAAAGGGATGCCAGCGATTAAGTGTGATGGGCACGTCAATATCCCAGATGGAGAGATATTTACTGCTCCAGTCAGAGACTCGATCAATGGACGAATCAGCTATAATACGCCATCGCTTTTCCAAGGTTTTACGTATGATAATATAGTGTTAGAATTTGAAAAGGGGAAGATTGTCCAGGCAACTGCCAACGATACAGAACGCATCGAGTCCATTTTTAATACAGACGAGGGAGCACGTTATGTCGGAGAGTTTGCAATTGGAGTCAATCCCTATATTCTCACGCCGATGAAAGACACACTTTTTGATGAAAAGATCGATGGAAGTTTCCATTTTACCCCAGGATCCTGTTATGACGATTGTAGCAATGGAAATAAATCGGCTGTACACTGGGATTTAGTGTGTATTCAAAGACCAGATTACGGCGGCGGGGAGATCTATTTTGATGAGACATTGATTCGAAAAGATGGGCTTTTTGTCTTACCGGAACTTGAAGGTTTAAACCCGGAGAATCTGAAGTCATAAGCTATGATGGTGAAGAAAGCAGGGTCATCTCTTGTAATATGGAGGAGTAGGAATGAAAATTTTATGTAGTTTGCCAGTGCGAAAGGAGCAACGAGAACAAGTTCGCTCCATACTGAGTACAGCAGAATTCTTGGGTGTCAAAGACTTTTCGCAGGTAGATCAGGACGTCGAAGTACTTGTGAGTTTTGGTCATGATATTACAGAAGAAACCCTATTTCATTTTCCGAAATTGCGCTGGATTCAAGTCATGAGTGCGGGGATTGATCACTTACCGCTTCAAGCTATGGCTGGACGTGGGATTGCATTAACGAACGCTCGAGGTGCTCACCATATTCAAATGTCTGAACATATCCTGTGGAGTATCTTAACTATAATGCGCCAAGGCCAAATCTCTATTCGCCATCAAGAACAGAAGGTATGGAATTCAGATGTGCGTATTGAGGAACTGTATGGCAAAACTGTGTGCATAGTCGGAGCAGGAAGTATTGGCGAGGACGTAGCTAAAAAATGCCGAGCCTTTGGGATGACCGTTTGGGGTATTTCGCATAGTGTAAAGAATCATCAAGCCTACGATCGAATTGGGATGATTAAAGATTTACCGGCTTTCATGAGTTTGAGTGATATTGTCGTTGTGATTTTACCCTTAACCTCGGAGACGTTTGGATTGTTTAATAGAACATTAATTAATCAAATGAAGACAGGAAGTTATTTGATCAACGTTGCGCGTGGGGCAGTAGTCGACGAGATGGCTCTCGTGGAGGCTCTAAAAACGGGGAAAATACGTGCAGCAGCCTTAGATGTTTTTGCTCAGGAGCCGCTACCGGAAAGCAGCCCCTTCTGGGAGATGGGGAACGTGGTATTGACCCCTCATATTGCAGGGAGATCACCCCATTATGTGGCAAGAACGTTTGACATATTTATGAAGAATTTAAAAGTATATCCGGACTTTTCTCAAATGCTTAATCATATTGATATAAGTAGAGGATACTAAGGACAGGGATAGGAGTCGGTGACAATCGGCCATGAATAGTAAACGCTTACGTTTGATCTACAACCCATACGCTGGTCGGCGTAAATTAACCGCTCAGCTGGATACTGTAATTCGTATTTTTCAAGAAAGTGGGAATGAGGTAAGTGTGCATCGGGCTTCCTCGCCTGAAGATGTTGAATTGATTGCTTCCGAAAGCATGGATGTCGATCGTTTAGTGATCGCAGGGGGAGATGGAAGTATCCATCAAGCAGTCAACGGCTTATTACAAATGCCTGCGAGAAAGCGCCCAGTTCTGGGGATTTTGCCTGTTGGAACAGCGAATGACTTAGCCTACGCGCTACATTTACCGACAACCATTCCTGAAGCATGCAAGGTCATTGGCAAAGGAGACGCTCTTCAAATTGATACTGGACAGTTTAATGACCGATATTTTGTTAATGTGGCGAGCGCGGGACTATTAACGGATGTGTCCCAGAAGGTTGACACTCGTGTCAAAAATACACTTGGGCAATTAGCCTATTTTCTTAAAGGCATAGAGACTCTGCCCTCCTACAAACCCTTTCATGTCGAGTTTGAGAATGACGGAAAACGATATACAGAAGAGGTTGTTTTGTTTATGGCCGTGAATGGCCTCTCGGTAGGGGGACTCAGAAAACTTGTGCCAAAGGCTTCCCTGACTGACGGTAAGCTGGATGTTTTAATTATTCCAGCAGCCGGTTGGCCGGAAACCCTCCGTCTACTTTTAAGTGTTTTAACTGGCGAAAAGGCAAACGATGAAAAAATAATCCAATTTCACACCACTGATTTAAAGGTATCCACGGATCGACCAATCCATTCAGATCTGGATGGAGAATCCGGTCCGGAAAGCGCCTGGCATATTAAAATTGGACCTAAAATTTCTGTGCTCTGTTAGATCTCGTTAGACAAGTGCTCTTCTGTTCGCCAATTGCCTTGAGAAATAACCGGTGAATAGGATTAGGAAGAATGGGAGTAGGGGCGGTTCTTGACTTGCAGCTGTATGCAAGTCAAGGATCGTCCCCACTTGCATGCAAATAAATATTTTGTACTGTTCAGATAGGAGTAGAAACTTGTGTGTTGGAGAAAATAGCCAAGGGCAAATTATAAGTCGAAGAGTGGAGGGGTATGATGATCGGCTCAGAATTTCAGCAAGAAATCTTAAGAAGGCTAAGTGAGCTAGGTCCGGTCTATATTGTTGGGGGAGCTGTTCGGGATGCTCAATTGGGAATTCCCTCCAAGGATGTCGATGCAGTCGTGACACTTCCGCTTCTAGAGATTAAGGAAATACTGTCTAATTGGGGTTATAAGCCCCACCTGTTAGGCGCGCACCAGCAGACGGTCAGTCTGTTCCACGGAACAGATCGTGTGGACATAGCAGCTATCACAGGAACGATAGAAATGAATGCCTTCTGTAGAGATTTCGCCCTGAATGCTATTTATCAAGATGTTCAGACAGGTGAAATTTATGACCCGTTAAATGGGCTTCAAGACTTAAGTGAAAGACGACTGAAAGCGTGTGGGTGTGCAGAGGATCGGTACAAAGAAGACCCGCTCAGGATATTGCGTCTAATTAGACTAGCCGTGCGCTACGACTTTGAGATCGAGACAGAGACATGGCTGGCAGCAGTCGAACACGTTCATCTTCTTCGGGAGGTTTCGGCAGAGCGGGTGACCGAGGAGTTGGGACGAATTCTAATCTTAGACGAGATTGATAAAGCCTTAGGGCTCCTCGATGACGTTGGTTACTTTCAAGCGTGTATTCCTGAACTGGCTAGGCTCAAAGGACTCGTTCAGAACCGTTACCATACCAAAGATGCTTGGGAACATACCCGACACGTAGTGAAGAATACTGACCCTCGCATAGCTTTGCGTTTAGCGGCATTATTTCATGATCTGGGAAAATGGGGAACTGCTAGTCGAGAATGCAATGTTTGGGGAACTATTCGTCTAAAAGACCACGGATATGAAGTGGATGGATTTAAGTTAAAAGGGAAGAATTTAGAACGATGGGCAAACAAGGAAGCAGAAATCCACGGGGGAAGGCTTGATAACTATCCGGATACGATCGTTGTAAAACGAATCAAACCTGCACGAGCTACGCAAAAGAAGCACCTTGAAATGGTACCCGATGGCAAGCGGCACTTTCTACAACACGAAAGGGAAAGCGCACGGTTAGTTAAAGAAATATTGCCTCGCTTCCGATGGAGTATGGTTCTGCCCGGAGGGAGTGTCGGAGAACGAGAACTTGAATATTTAGTAGGGCATCATATGTTGGGGACACTTACCTTTATGAGCGAACTAAAAGGAGAAATAGACCAAGCTAAATTTCATGATAAGACCCGCCGCTTTGCCTGGGAAATTGGCTGGAATGGGCAAGTATTTGAGAAACAAAGGATTGAGAATCTGCTAGATCTGTGGCGTGCGGATTTCCTTGGTGGGAAGCAGGATGCTGCAGAAAATATTGATCGGTTAGATATGATTCAGGGAGAAATTAGAAATGCCTGTGCGTTCCTGATAGAACGAGCCAGTTTACAAGATTGGAAGCAGTTCGAAGTATTTGCCCGTGGCAAAGGTCTCGAAGGAGAACGATTCGGTTTATTCAAAGAACAAGTACGCCGCCAGGTTATGTTGAACTCAAAGTATAGGTTGTCAGACACTCTTTTCCTTGAACGAGAATACGGATTCTATTGGAAACCCGGTTCGGTTACAACTTCGGCAAAGAGAAGTTCGAGAAGTATCTAGTAATTTACTATTTATGCTTCATTCTGATAGAGTGAGGCCATCTGACTAGGATTCAGAAAAATAAACCTTGACTTGCAAGAATTGTAAAGTTATAATTTTTCCCAATGAAAGGGGTTGTTTCTACAGTGGAAAAACAATGGCGCTGTACCGTATGTGGGTATATCCACAGTGGCGAAAATCCTCCAGAGATCTGTCCAATTTGTGGCGTGGATGCTAGCTTCTTCGAACTTCTTCCTCAATCGGATGAATCAAATATTGTCACAGATATAAAACCGGTCATTAAACCTATCATCGATCAACCGGATAAAGACAAAGCGATTCGTCAGGCCCTATACCGGATTTCATACGGTCTTTATATTATTAGTACTCACTTCGAAGGCCGGGACAATGGACAATGTGCGAATACCTGCTTCCAAATTACTTCAGATCCAGCGCGGTTGGCCATCGGGATTAATAAGCAAAACTTTACTCATGAACTCATTCAAAAGAGTGGCAAGTTTGGGGTTTCAGTACTTAATCAAACAGGTCAAGATCACGCACGGCGGTTTGGCTATAAATCGGGTCGGGACACGGATAAGTTCAAAGGTTTAGCTGTTCATCGGGGAGAATCGGGCGTACTGTTACTCGATGATGCACTTGTCACGATGCAAGCAACAGTCTTGAGTCAGATGGATGCTGGAACACATACCCTATTTCTTGCAGACGTTACCAGCGGGGAGATACTCCAAGAAGGAGATCCGATGACATACGCCTTTTTTAGAGCCAGTAAGTAATATAGGGAGTTATTAACTATGAAAAGATGGCAATGTAGTGTATGTGGATATATCTTCGAAGGGGATGAACCACCAGATAACTGCCCAGTGTGCGGGGCTCCGAAAGAAAAATTCGTGCTTCTGTTGGATGATGATAAATAGACTGCTGAGAACTTATATCGTCAATGATTGAAACATAGCTGCGGAATTCTTTGAGAGAGTGGCTAATAACAAGATCAAACACTATACCCCCCTCACCGAGATATCGTGAGGGGGGTATTATTAAGCTAGGAGGGACCAGGTGGACGCTGAAGAACAGTTGTGTTGGAAAACGAACCTTATAAGATGGAGCCAGGAATTGGGCTTTGTCTCTATTGGGTTTACATCGGCACAACCCATTGATGGTCTAGCTCAATTATTACAAAAACGTATTGATCAAGGATTGTCGACCCCTTTTGAAATCAAGGATATTGAGCAAAGAATCAATCCCAAGGCAGTATGGCAATCTTGTCAGACGGTCGTGGCCTTAGCCTATCCTCTCCCTTACTCGTCTTCTCCTCAGTTAGGAGAGGGGGTACTTGCCCGTTCTGCAGTAGGGGAAGATTATCATTACTTTATGGAGCAGAAGGTAAATAGTCTGGTAGAGATCATGGCTAGCAAAAAATGGCCGGGGACTACAAGGAAACAAGTGGATATTGGCCCTCTAGTTGAGCGTGCCTTTGCTATTAGAGCTGGGGTTGGATGGATAGGCAGAAATCAACAACTCATTATTCCAGGCTACGGTTCATTCGTGGTCTTAGCTTTGCTCCTGCTGGATCAGGAGATTGAACCAGATCATCCCCTCAGACAAGACCACTGTGGAATCTGTCAAAGCTGTGTTCAAGCATGCCCCGCACAAATCCTCGGGAAAGAGCCTTTTGCCGCGAAACACTGCGTCTCTTATCTCACTCAGAGTAAAGCGGTGCTCACCTCTGAGGAAGGGGAGAGCCTCGGCTTAAGATTATTTGGCTGTGACACCTGCCAAGAGGTTTGTCCGCATAACCAAAAAAGAATTGAAGAGGAACAGGCTTCCTCATCTTCATACTCACTCCGGCGTGGCGTCGATCTAATGGAAACTCTCAATTTGAGTAAAGGAGAGTTCTGCGGGCGCTTTAAAGCGACGGCCGCAGGGTGGCGTGGCAAGGGGGTTCTTCAGAGGAATGCTTTTTTAGCCCTGCGTAATCTTCAAGATGGACGGGGTAAACATTGGTTGGCAGAACGCGAAAACGGTCAATCTGTTCCCCCCATCCTAACCCCATATATTAATAAATATTGAACAAGTCGCCGTTGGTTATGCATTAAACTTATCGGCAAACATTTTAATTTCCTTAGCATTAAGCTTAAAGACATCGGTGGTTACACCATTGATCATTTTGACTATTTTACGCTCGAAAAAATTTAAGTTCGATAAGATAAACTCCCCACCAAACAAGCCATTAGAAACTGAGACTTTTCTTAATGCTTCAGGGTACGCTATTTCAAATTGCTTGGTCGCTTTATCCCCCTCATACATGCAACACAGAAAAAGTCCGAGCTTCTTAGTCGCTAACTCGTTTTGGTTGTGTTTTATGAATTGTTTAAAGACTGATTTGACAGAACCCGCATAAATTGAACTGCCTAGTATTATGGAGTTGTAGTCTTTCAGACTTAGGTTTGGATAGTTCTTAAGATTTATGACGTCGACTTCTCCTTTGAGACGCCCCCTCAGCAATTGAGAGGCTTTTTCGGTTGTCCCGTGATTTGATGAGAAGATTAGGGCCGTTTTCATAAAATTCACTCCTAATAGCGTAATTAGTTATGTTATAGGTCAAATAAGTCTCTTACAATATCCCATTATATAGATATGATGTCTACTTTGCGATATATTTTAGAAATTCCCGGACTAAAGGCACACAAGTCATTCAGACCTGTGTGCCTTTAGTAACGTTGAATTAAGTTCCTATGATTTTATAGTTTGCGTAAACTCGCTTAGAAAACAAACAATTCGTTTGAGGTCTTCCTGAAGTTTTCGACCGATTTGCATTATAGTTTGTACCGCAAAGATGATTGCGGTATCCCGCAGTACTATTTTCGGTGCAATAATTTAGTGATTATAGTAAAGTTAGTAATATAACATCTAAATTACAGAGCGGTGCAGATTCCTCAGGAAAGTATTGCAGGGATATGGTACCCCTGAGCAGGGGAACAATCAAAGCGTTTGCCTTTATATAATTAATAAGGAGCCGCTTTTTGGGAGGAATCTTTATCGAAAGCCTGGATTTTTTATTAACATCTATCGGTTTCTCAATTTTGGGGTATGGATTATGTTACATTACTGTTTCCTATAAATCAAAAAAACAAAAAGGGTAACTTGTTTATATCTGCCTTTTGAGAGGAACAGGAGGGTGCAATTGTTATGCAAAAAGATCGGGATGTTATTGGACAAGCAATGTTACAATTGGTCAATGACTATTTTCAGGTAACAGAACTTAACAACTATATGTCAGAATATATTACCTTCAAAATGAAAGGCTGCTTTCCGTTCGGTCAGCTAGTTATTTTGCATTACCAAATGTTTGGTGGACAGTCAATAGACATCATTAGAGCTGCTGCAGCGGTTGAGCTTATGATTCTTTCTCTCGATATATTTGATGACTTGCAGGATCAAGATAATTATTCAGTCCCTTGGTATAAAATTGACCAAGCAATAGTCATGAACATAGCTACGGGTTTCCTCGTGCTTAGTTCAAAAGCACTTGAACTAACATCATTTGATAGAGATAGAAAAGTAATGGCAAGCGACTACTTAAATACGTGTGTGCTAAAAGCAATTAATGGACAACACACTGATATCATGGATTTGATCGAATCTGAAGAAGAGTATATCCAAATGGTTCGAGATAAATCGGGTTCGCTTATGGCTTCTGCCTGTTTGATAGGGGCAGCATTAGCTAGTGAAAAACATCATGATAGTGTTAATAAATATGCTGAGCATATTGGAATAATTGCCCAAATCAAGAATGATATTAATGATATCTGTCGTTGGGATGAAAAAAATGATTTGATCAATAAGAAGAAAACTTTACTTACTTTATATTTACTTAATAATCAACAACCGCAATATCAGTTTACTAGGGACTATTTTAGCGGTAAACTAATGAAAGAAGAATTAATTAATACCAAGTTGGAAATTCAAGAGTTGATCGAAAAATCTGGGGCTCTTGAATATGCTCGTATTATTATGAGGCTGAATCAGTTACAGGCGATTGAACTGATCGAAAGTATAGGTATAGCGCAAGAACTGAAGGAAAAGTTGTTTCTCTATCTCTAACCCTTTTGGTTTCTGCAATATCTTGCGGAAACTAGCAGTACTAATGGCGGGGTTAAGGGATAGATTCAATGATTGGTTTAGAATAAGAATTAAGAAAGGAGAAATCGGTATGATGCAAAAGGTCGTTGAGTACTTAATCCAAAATCCTGATGTCAAAGAGAAAGTGCAAGAGGGTTCAGCAAGCTTGATAGGATTAACGGAATTGGAGCAGCAGGTCGTTCTTGATGTTTTTGAAAGATCAGGAAGTAGCTCTGTATCGCCACTATTGTTTTGGTAATAGATTCACTAAGAGTCAGGATAGATCCTGGCTCTTTTTTGAGGAAAGGGATTTCGCATGGGTAACTTTAAAAAAAGTTTTGTGTTACTTGCCTCAATGGGAATCATTTTAATGTTGTCCTATTACTTGCTATTTGTCACTTTAAGTATTCCTTACGTTGGGCTAAGCGTGGAAAAAAATGAAATAGGTACATGGCATATTACTAAAGTGGATCATCTAGGGTGGGCAGAACAACAAGGCATCAAAGTCGGAGATATCGTTTCATTAGTAAACGATATTCAACCTAGCGAATATTTAACAATCATGCAATATGGTGCAATTGAACAAGCAGAGACGATCGTTGTTGATAGAAACGGACAATTGACCTCACATAAGATAACAAAAGATGTTACTTCGGAGCAAGTTCAGTATCATATCGTGATGCCAATACTAGTGTTTGTGATTTTATTGATTTTTTCCTTTTTTTTATATATCAAAAAAAATGAGGACAAATCTGCACTTATCTTGATTCTCTTTTTTCTTGCTATAGGCTTAAGTTATTTGAGTGCACCGGTATCATCTAGGTTGGATACTCTAGGAATATACATAAACCGAATCACATTCTCCCTAATCCCTGTACTATTTTTGGAATTTCTCAATAATTACTTTATACGGTATGGACTATCTTTATTTAATCGTAAGAATTTATTGGTATTCTATTTAGGTAATGGTTTACTTCTCGTTATTACTTTGTTTATTCAAATCTTTGGAGGAAGTTTAGCCATTATTAGATATTCCTTTCTGGCAGTATTTACATTAAGTATTCTTTTATGTTTTTACATTTTAATTTCCCGTTATATTCGTTATAGAAATACCATACACAAACCGGTATTCAGAATTATAATAATAGGTTTTACTCTAGCGTTTTTTCCGTTTGTTGTTTTAATGGGGCTTCCAAGTACTTTATTCGGGATTGAACTAATACCAGGAGCTTTAGCTTCAGTATTTTTAGTATTTCTTCCCGTCATATTTTTATATCTAATTACTGCAAATCGCTTGTTCGATATCGATTTTATACTTGACCGTATACGATACTATTGCATAATAGGCCTCATTCCTGCGATACTGTTTATATTGTTTTTATCCTATTTTTTAGTACAATTTACGTTAGTTGATCGTATTCAACTTGGCCTTGTTACTTATATAGGAATTATAGTGTTTCTTTACATAAAAGAAGAACTTGATTTCCGTTTCCGCCCCAAACTATTTAGAGAAAGGTATAACTTTCAAGCAAGTTTAGATCGCTTTTCTCAGGATATTGCTAAGGTCATGAAAATATCTGATTTAGAAGAACGATTAATTATGGAAATAACTGAAGTTTTATCTGTCAAATCAATTTCGTTATTAGAGATGGATTTGATTGATTATTCATTAATAATAAAGAGAGAGAATCCAGACTTTCCAGAATTAATTATAACTGATTGGTTAAAAAACAATACTGGATTTATCGCTGTTGGAGAGTTAATTGACGTTGGTAGAAATGGAGTCTTTCTTATAGTAAGTAAAGAGAAGGACAAAAGTCACTTTGTATGGATTAGGGGAAAATTAGATCGAACTCAATTTAATCAAGATGAAAAAGTATGGCTGAGAACAATCGCTTCTTATGTAAGTATAGTTTATGAAAACCTGCATTTAATTGAGGGCCTAATAGAGAAACTAGAGGAAGCGGTTACTAAGAAAGATGTAGCTCATCCTTGGGTATTGCGCCTATTATTTAACTTATCAGAGAAGGAGCGACGTCGTTTAGCATCAGACTTGCACGATTCAGCACTACAACAACAACTGCTTTGGTACCGCAACCTTGAAATAATATCAGCAGATGAAAGAATACCGATAGATTTGAGGAAAGAATTAAAAACTATGACCGAAGGGTTGTTGGATGTAACTCATCAAATCCGTGAAACTTGCAATGAACTACTTCCACCTTTACTAAAAGAGTCAGGGATCGTAGAGGCATTAAAAAACTTATTTAATAATGCACAGTTACGAACTGATTATATCGTGAACTTTAATGCTACAGATTTCAGCTTAAATTTAGATTATGAACATGTATTGGCACTTTATCGAATTGTACAAGAGCTATTGACAAATGCGGCTAAACACGCTAAAGCAACAGAGATTAGTATTACGTTAGCCGATAGTAATGGTATAAATCTATACTATCGAGATAATGGTATTGGTGTTGATCTGCAAAACTTAGAATCATCCTTTAACCATATGGGCTTATCTGGAATTAAAGAGCGAGTTTTAAGCCTCGAAGGCAAAATATATTTTAATTCAAATTTAGGCAAAGGGTTTGAAGCCTCAATTTGGATGCCACTAGACATGATTAATAGTGAAACGAACACGTTGATTAGGGGGAAGGACAAACGTGATTCAAATATTACTAGTCGATGATCATCCATCAGTTGGTGAAGGTACAAAAAGCATGATCGAGAAAGAAATTGATATGAAGGTTAAGGTAATAACTTCTAGTCTGGAAGCATTAGAGGTATTGAAAAACCAGACCTTTGATTTGTTGATGTTTGATTTGAATATGCCTGTTATCAATGGCTTGGAACTAACTCGGAGAGTCATAGCAATAAATTCGGATACGCCGATCATTATTTATACCGGATACGATATTTCTTCTCATTTCAATATACTGGTAGAAGCCAGTGTCTCAGGGTTTATAAGCAAGACAGCATCCCGAGAGCAGCTTATTACTACAATTCGCTGTGCGTTGCGGGGTGAGACAGTTCTCCCTGTATCCCTTTTACACCAGCTAAGGCGTAATGATGCACGGGCTGCTGCTTCGGTGAATGAAGAAAAATTAGAAGGCATATCAATCGATGAAAAGGAGCAGGCAATTCTTCGAGAAGTTGCGAGAGGGAAGGGTAACCGGGACATTGCGGATGTTTTATTGATGAGCCAACGTACTGTCGAGTACAATCTGACTCGAATCTTCGGGAAATTAAATGTCCACTCAAGAGCGGAAGCGATAATTGAAGCAAAACGACTAAGGATTATTCCTAATGAAGATTTTATATAGTTATTAGTTTTCAAAAATGTGGGTTTGGAAATCCACTACATACACAATGCTGCATCGAAAGAAGATTTGCAAGATACCGCAATATAATTGCGGTATCTTGCAGTATGATTTTCGGTGCGTAAGTATTTAGACTATGATAAAGTAATTTGTAGAGAGTAAGAATAATTTGCCAAAGAAAGATGAAATTTTGTCTATGAAGGAGGAGTCTATATCGAACTAGATTTTTTCGTAACAGCCATCTTCTTCTCTGTTTTGGGTTATGGATTATGTTACCTTACTCTTTCGTGTAATTACAAACTAGAAATCCAAACAGCAAGTCGGAAAAACTAGTGGAAAGAGGGCGTAGCAGAAACTAAATTAGTTTCGCAGCGCCCTCTTAATAACGATGGATACAACAAGCTATTGGTTGCTCAACCTGCGCTTAACAAAGCATGAAATGCGTTTTAGAGCTTCCTGAGATACCGACCAAGTAAGCGACAATTCAGAGGCTCAGGATAGTAAGGGGGAATGATTATGATGATTCTCGGGGTTGTTGTATTTACCTTTTTACCGTTACCTTTGATTATGATATTGGTCAAATCTAAACGAATCGGAACAGTTAAAAGATCCTTCTCGCTGTCTTTATAGTAGTCATTTTACTTCTGATTACGGAAGTAAAATTATCTTATATTGAAGATTACATAACTCAACAAAAATCGATAGGGTACAGTTAAGTTGGCAAAAAACAAAAAGGGATACATCAATTAGAAAACGTTAGGCGAATATTTCGGTCTACATGGGATGTCGATAATGTGACGTTTGAATAGATCGTGGCCTCATTATGTATCAGTCAGGCTAAAGTAGCAAAATAAAGCAAGTTATCATTATGGCGAATTGGTAAAATAAAGGGGTATTATACGTGCTAGTTCGTAAACAGTCCATTTAGAGTACAATTAACGAATTCCGTTAAATATTCGTTATCCTAAATCGCTAAGATAAATTTGGGGAAGAGGGTTGACTGATGGACTATTTATTCTCAATTTTCGGGTTTGTCATAGTTTATACTATAGCTTATTTTGGTGGGTTCAAACTAAGGCCACTGATACCAAAAGGTAAAGGCTTTGGGATG
>JUEG02000740.1_pt1 | contig 20557 bp, 21 predicted proteins | sample 432341 | NCBI WGS metagenome assembly JUEG02 (sample SAMN02953476, study PRJNA257561) | rock porewater metagenome | biome: terrestrial; feature: Opalinus Clay rock; material: porewater; isolation source: Opalinus Clay rock BIC-A1 borehole | place: Switzerland: Mt Terri URL, St-Ursanne ... | reverse complement strand
ATTAAGGAAGGTGAAATTTATGGAGAACAGATCCACCTCATCAAACTTTATTAAAAATATTATTATAGATGATTTAAAATCAGGCAAACATAGGGAGGTTATAACCCGTTTCCCACCAGAACCTAATGGGTACCTTCATATAGGACATGCAAAGTCTATAACGCTTAATTTTGAATTAGCAGATCAATTTAAAGGAAAAACGAATCTTCGTTTTGATGATACGAATCCAGTGAAGGAAGATACAGAATATGTTGAATCAATTATCGAAGATGTTAGGTGGTTAGGATTTGAATGGGAACAGTTATTTTTTGCATCTGATTATTTTGATGAGATGTATAATAGAGCAGTTCTTTTAATAAAAAAAGGGAAGGCATATGTTTGCGACCTTTCAGCAGAGGAAATGAAAAAATATCGTGGAACCTTAAGGGAGCCAGGTATTGTAAGCCCCTATAGAAATAGATCTGTGGAAGAAAACCTAGATCTATTCGAGAGAATGCGTGGTGGTGAATTTAAAGATGGAGAGAGAACATTAAGAGCTAAGATTGACATGGCTTCTCCAAATGTTAATATGAGAGACCCAGTTATTTATAGAATAGCCCATGCAACTCACCACAACACTGGTGACAAGTGGTGTATATATCCAATGTATGACTATGCCCATCCTATTGAAGATGCAGTGGAAGATATAACCCATTCCATTTGTACATTAGAGTTTGAGGATCATAGACCTTTATACGACTGGGTGGTTAATGAATGTGAAATGGAAAGTAAACCTCAGCAAATTGAATTTGCTAGACTAAATGTTACGAATACTGTTATGAGTAAAAGGAAGCTCAAGCAGCTGGTAGATGAAAATATTGTTGACGGCTGGGACGACCCAAGAATGCCAACTATAGCTGGTTTGAGGCGAAGAGGCTATACTCCAGAAGCCATTAGAAGCTTCTGTAGAGAAATCGGTGTAGCGAAAACAAATAGTACAGTGGATGTTCAAATGCTGGAGCACTTTATAAGAGAAGATTTAAAAATTAAAGCTCCCCGTACAATGGCGGTTTTAAGACCATTAAAGGTAGTGATAACGAACTATCCCGAAGGACAGGTGGAAATGCTTGATGCTGAGAACAATGGGGATGTTCCTGAGATGGGTAATCGCCAAATGCCTTTTTCACGAGAAATTTATATAGAGCAAGAAGATTTTATGGAGGATCCACCGAAAAAGTATCATAGATTATTTCCTGGAAACGAAGTTAGACTAAAGCATGCGTACTTTATCAAGTGTAACGAAGTTATCAAGGATGAACAAGGTAATGTAGTGGAGATTCACTGTACCTATGATTTAGAAACAAAGAGTGGAACGGGCTTTACAGGAAGGAAGGTAAAGGGAACCATTCATTGGGTAGATGCCAGTCATGCTGCTCCAGCTGAGTTTAGATTGTATGAATCCCTGATATTAGACGAGGAACATGAGGAAGGTAAGACTTTCCTAGATCAAATAAATCCTAACTCACTTCAAGTACTACAAGGATTTGTTGAGCCATACATGAAGGATGCTAAGCTTCTAGATAAGTTCCAGTTTTTTAGACATGGATATTTTAACGTAGATACAAAATATACAGAACAGGATAAGCCTGTATTTAATAGAATAGTTGCATTAAAAAGTTCTTTTGAAATATAAAATTTAAAAATAGACTGTTTTAGAACAGTCTATTTTGTTGTGGATTATTTTTTCATAGGTAAAAGGATTTTAAATTTAGTACCCACGTGAATAGTACTTTCAACTTCTATTTTCCCACTATGCTTATCTATTATCCACTTGGCTATAGAAAGACCTAATCCGTGTCCTCCAGTTTCCTTATTTCTTGACTTATCCGATCGATAAAAACGGTCAAAAATGTGGGGGATATCATCCTTCGGAATTCCTACACCGGTATCTTCTATAGTAATATTAAGGTATTTTTTACTTTCAAAAGTATTAACCTGTATTTGTCCGTCTACAGGGGTGAATTTAACACTATTTTCTATAAATACTCTCATCATCTGCTTTAGGAGCTTACGATCACCATAAAAAAGAATATTTGCGTTATGTTCGTTCGTTACTCGATGCTTTGAATCTATTAATTGGGTTTCTTTCATTACTTCATCTACCAGTTCGTTCATACAAAATTCTTGCTTCTCAATTAATTGGCGTTTATTATCACTTCGGGCAAGAAATAATAAACCTTCAATTAAATCCTTCATATTTTCAGATTCATCTTTAATTGCTTCAATGGATTCTTCCAATACTTTTTCTTCATACTTTCCCCAGCGGTCCAGCATACTGGCATAACCTTGTATTACTGCTATGGGAGTTCGAAGTTCATGGGAGGCATCGGATACAAAACGATTTTGCCGATCGTAGGAGTCTTGAATTCTGTCAATCATTTGATTAAAGGTCTCAGCCAATTCCCTGAGCTCGTCCTGGGCTCCACTGACATCAAGCCTTTTATTTAAATCATTGATAGAAAGGACTTTCGTTGTATCCGTCATTTTTTTTATTGGGTCTAGCATCTTTTTTGTCACCTTTGATCCTATTAGAAGCGTGAATAAAATACCTACAGTATTGACGAAAAACAATATTCCAGCAAGAACTTGCAATGAAAGCATTTGTTTTTGCAAGTCATAACTGACTTTTTCCATTAAATAAAATCTAAAGCCTACCAGAATACCAGTGCTTAGAACAATAGAAAGTATAGAAAATATCAGTGCATATACAACCGTTATCTTAAAAGTAATAGAAAAACGAAAAAGCCTCTTAATTCTTTGACGCAGGGTAAGTATAAGAGCAGAAACTATCTTAATAATGACTTTAATTCCTTGAAATATATAGGGGATACTCAGAAAAAGGATCTTGGTTAATACAAAAATAAAATGAAGGAACTTCTTTATCACATTTTTTTTGTTAGACATATCACTCACCCTTTATAAGATATCCTACTCCACGGATGGTATGTACGATCTTGAAATTATATCTATCATCAATCTTACTTCTCAAATAGCTGATATATACATCCACCACGTTCGTATCACCAAGATAATCAAAACCCCATACCGTTTCCATTATTTTTTCCCTCGTTAAAACGATATTTTTATTTATTAACAGAAACTTTAAAAGGTCAAATTCTCGCTTTGTTAAATCGATAGGCTCTTCCTTATAGGTTACAAGATATTTATCCAAATCGATAGAAAGCTGGCCAACACTCAGGTTTTGACTATTTACAACTTTGCGTTTTAAGGCTACCCTCATTCGTGCCAATAATTCTTCTATAGCAAAAGGTTTTGATACATAATCGTCTGCGCCTAAATCTAAACCCATAACCTTGTCCATAGTCTCATCCTTTGCCGTTAACATTATTATGGGTATATCGGAGTGCTGTCTTATACGTCGACAAACTTCCATACCATTAAGTCCTGGCAGCATAACATCTAAAAGAATAAGATCTACCCCACTATTAAGAGACATTTCCAACCCGGTTCGGCCATCATGGGCGAGTAGGACATTATACCCTTCATACTGTAGCTCCAGCTCTAAAAAGCGTGCTATCTTAACCTCATCTTCTACTATGAGAATTGTATTTACTGCCACAAGAAACCCTCCTCCATCTTAAGCATCTAATAGAATTATATAACATATTTGGGTTTAAAATATAGGCTTTTAAAGCTATTGTTCAGAATATATAAATAACCTACATACTATGAATGTAGGTTATTTTATAATAAATGCTATTCGTTTTATTCTTTATTCTTTTGATAGTCTTTTGACAAAATATCAGCCATTGAATGTACTTTCTCTGATACCGTGTCAAATATTCTATTTAGATCGGAGTCTTCACCATTCTTATTTTCCAATTTAATCTTATGATTTGTAAAGAGTGCCACAGGAATTCCGACTATCGCTACTGGAGTTGCCACTATACCTATAATAATAGCTGCAGTCACAGGGATGTTTATAATATTATATTCTTCTTTCTTAATAATAAACTTAGTCTCATTTCCCTTTTTAATGATATGCTTAACTTTGCCCATAAAGCTGCTCTCAGAGGAAGCACTTCTTGTTTTGAATTTTTTTTCTTTTTCCAAATACACGAGGGCATCAACCACATTGTTATCAGAGTTCTCCAATGCCTCCTTGGCATCCTGATAAGAAACATTAGCTCTTTCCCTTAATAAATCGATCTGTTCTAATAATACTGACATAAAAATCTCCTCCTATAAAACCCTTTTTATTATTGATCTTCAACAATCAACTTATGGTTTAATTATAAAATAGATGGATTAGAGGATTCTTAATGAAAGATTAGAATTTGATTAGAAATAAACAAAAGTGCTTTAAGACTTAAATAAACAATATGCTTTGTTGCTAATTTGCTATATATTTTAAATAGCCTGTTCTATTGCCATTTACTGCAATAGAACAGGCTATCTAATTTTTACTAAATCCATTTACAAACTCCACTCTTCATCTTTACGAAATCCTTCACCCCAGAAATTCATGTTTGCACTGAATTTAAGAAGAGAGAGGTAAGCCCTTTCTTTATCTAATATTTGTTTATTAACAGCGTTATTTTCACCAGTATTTTTAGACACTTTTTTAACCGAATGGTTTTCTTGTACTGAATTCATATTTTTCATAGTATAGTATCCTCCTTATTTATTGTTCAGGAAATTTTTATCCATATTACTCACAAGCCATTACAGAAAACCTATCCTCCTTTCTTTTAAAGAAATAAAAAACTCGCCCTTGTATAAAGGACGAGTAGTTAACCCGTGTTACCACCTTGTTTGCATTAGGCGTATATACCTAAGCCGCTCTTGTCGGTTCTGTAAAACCTAGGCCTTTAACGGGACCAGTCGGTATCAACTACTAGGTTACTTTCGAAGATACTGCTCGGGAGGGATTCATATTTTACAGCAGTATCGGTTTTCAGCAAACACCGACTCTCTAGAACTGCTTAGATAAAGTACCTATCTCCGTCGTAGCAATTATTATTGTATTAATATATATTTTAGCAGGGTGAAAATGAAAAGTCAATACGTATTAACAGAAAAATCAAATTATTATGAATAATCCTTCTATTATTTTACAATTATGGCTTATATATATAATTCTTGACTAAAATCAAATATTAACAGATAATATAATCATTTAGAAAACATCGAATATGTGTATGAACTATAATATATGTAAATTCATTTTATAGAGAGGAGATAGATTATGAAGGAAATAAAATTGCATGGAGAATCGGTGGTTATTGGGAGAGATTCCTTAAACTACCTAAATAAATATGAAGGGAAAAAGGTTTTTGTTGTTACAGGAGGAGGTTCCATGATCAGAAATGGCATCGTAGATAAAATACGATTAATCCTGGAGAATTCAAACAGTACTATGGAAGTTTATTCAGGCATTCCAGCTAATCCAACAACAGATGATGTTTTAAAGGGTTTGGAAAAGCTTAAGGAATTTGGTCCAGATGTACTTATTGGCCTAGGCGGGGGTTCAGCCATTGATGCTTCAAAAATAATGGGAATTTTTTATGAATATCCTGAGTATGATTTCCAACGGATATTAAAGGAGCCACTCCCAAATAAACGACAAAATTTGATTTTTATTGCTATTCCCTCAACCTCTGGAACAGCCACAGAGGTCACTAAGGCTGCCGTAGTTACCTATAAGGAAAGAAACCTTAAAATAGGAATATTTTCTGATGCGTTTATAGCAGATGTGGCTATTTTAGATTCAACCATAACACTTTCAATGCCACCTAATGTGGTGGCTGAAACCGGAATGGATGCCATGACCCATGCTGTAGAATGCTATATTAACAAAAATTGTGATGAATTTTCAGGTTGTTTAGCAAAAGGAGCTGCGGAGGGTCTTTATCACTACTTGCCGCAATCCTATAATGAAAGGGATATAGACAGTAGAGAAAAGGTCCACTACTATCAATCGATGGCAGGCAGTGCCTTTACGAATGTGGGATTAGGTATGGCCCATGGAATATCCCACGCCTTCGGAGGAAAGTTCAACCTAGGACATGGCTTGCTGAATGCCATCGCTTTACCCTATGTGTTAGAGTATAATTCCCGTGATCAAGAAGTTGCTCAAAAACTTAGATATCTGGGTAAATTAATCGATAAAAAGAATTTTATTAAGGCAATCAGTAAATTAAATAAAAAATTGAATATACCAAAGAGTTTCCAAGCTGCGGGTATAAGTTTAACGGATTTTCAGGATAACTTTGAGGAATTAGTTCAAAACTCCTTAAAAGGTTCTACTAGGAAAAATCCTGTTCCTGTAACAAAAGAGGAAATGGAAAAAATATTATGGAGTATATATGAGGGCAATAGAGCAGGATTAAAATAGGAAATAGCTTCCATAGACATTTTATTTCATATATGAGAAGTTGTGGTATTAAATTCCTATATATATGGGTTGTTAAGAGAAGTATCCTCTTATCTATAATGTTTGCAGGGTCGCGACCAAGCGTCATAGGCAACGAATCTATCCCTTGGAAGAACAAAAGTATTTTATTTTAGAGGATAAAATGCTTTTGTTCTTTTTTATAATATAGTACATTTATAGACAGAGTAATATGTTATAATAGAGCATCAATGGTGAGAGAATTGAGCGCTATGAGAAAAACATAAAAAGGAATTTTGCAAAAATGTTTTCGATAAATAATTAAGGAGGTCTAGGGGATGTCAAAAAATAAAAATAGTATAGATAGTAAAGTAAATGCATATATAACAAATCTATTCTCTGGAGTCGGAACTGTCGTGGAAATAGAAATATGATAAAAAATAATTTATATATATATTTAATTTTCTCAAAAACAGGAACATGGCTATCTAAAGTCTTAAAACTATTTATTAAATCAAAGTATGTCCATGTTTCCATAAGCCTTGACGAAGATTTGCAAACGATGTATTCTTTTGGAAGGCTCCATCCAGACAATCCTTTCTATGGGGGATTTGTGCAAGAGAGCTTTAGTGGTGGTGTTTATAAGAAGTATGATGATTGTGAATGTGTTGTCTATAGAATAGAAATTACTGAAGAGCAGCATCAAGTTCTGACTAATGAAATAAAAAATTTTATAGAGGTCCGTGAGTCATTTAAATATAATTTCCTAGGACTCTTTGCAGCAGCTATGAACATATCACTGAAAAGAAAAAAATATTATTTTTGTTCCCAGTTTGTTTCAGAATTGCTTATAAAAATCAAAGTCCTGAACAATCTAAACTCACCTGAAATCATAAGACCCACAGATCTAATGGGTATAGAAACAAAAGAAGAGATATTTAAAGGGTTTGTGTGGGAATATAACGTATTTAATAAAAAGCCTGAAATTATCCTAGGAGTTAAATAATTCATGACAGTTAGGATACAACTATATTAAGAAGAAATGAGTAAAGATAAAGAAAAGAGACTTTAGGCTATTTTCTTTATCTTTTATTTATGGACTTCCATAAAATAGGTTTTTGTATGGAAGAAATTTGGTATAATGAATTAGAGTATGGAGATCAATGATTGAATATTCAAGGAGGCTTCAAATGCTAATTGTTGAAGGACTGTCGAAAAGCTTTAAAAAAACCTTGGCAGTGGATAACATAAGTTTTTCATTAGAACCAGGGAACATTGTGGGTTTGCTAGGACCTAACGGGGCAGGAAAAAGCACTACAATTAAGACCATTACAGGATTATTGAGAAAGGATGCAGGTAAGATTCTTATTGACGGATTTATCAATACATCCATAGACGCTAAAAAAAGGTTTGCTTTTATCCCTGAAACCCCGGAATTATACGATATGCTAACGGTAAGAGAGCATTTGGAATTTATAGCATATGCCTATGATGTACAAAATTGGGAAGAAAAAACAGAGCAGTTATTTAAACGTTATGAGTTATCGGATAAACAAGATAAGTTGGCTAAGGAGTTATCAAAGGGTATGAAACAAAAAGTATCCATATGTTGTGGTCTTTTACCTGATCCTGAACTCTACCTTTTTGATGAACCTATGATTGGTTTAGATCCTAAAGCAATCCGTGAGACTAAAAATCTTTTTAAGGAATTAAGTGAAAGGGGTAAAACCATATTCGTCAGCACCCATTTATTAGATTCTATCGAAAATCTTTGTCATAGGGTATTGGTTATGAAAGAAGGCAAAATAATTGCAGATGGAGACATTCAAGCATTGAGACTACAGCTAGGTAATAAAGAGGGGTACACCTTAGAAGAATTATTCTTAGAGGTGACCAAGGATGAATGAGTATAGACTGTTATTAACGAAGGATTTTTGGAGTATAAAAAATCATATTCTGGAAGTGAAAAATAATCCTAAACGATTGGGTATTTACTTACTTTATATAGTCTGGATTGGCTTCATGGTATTTAATGCTAGTATGCAATCCAGGTCAAAGCATAGGTTCGGTGGATTAAAGGATACCCTGGGTTCTGATATTGTTGGGGCAGGTTTTACGATCTTAATTTCAACACTATTTTTCTATTACCTATATAAGGGTACTGTGGAATCCTCTACTTTTTTTTCCATGGGTGATGTACATCTATTGTTTCCAAGTCCAAGGTCTCCGAAGAAAATATTATTATATCAGATGGTAAAGCATAGTCTCGGACAGTTTTTTGTAATGGGTTTTGTGATGCTTATTACTTTTCCCACAATTATACAAATGACAACCTTGGATTTTAATACGATAGGCTATATGTATCTAGGATATATAGGAATTGCCTTGATTATTGGGCCTTTAAATTTTATGATTTTTGCGATGGGAACAAAATATGGAATTCAGATATTATTAAGAAGAGTTATTTATGGATTCATTATTCTATATATAACATTCATATCTGGCTATATTTTCTATGCTCAGAGCCTAATTTCAGGGCTAATCAATGCTTTAAATACAAAGTGGATAAATTATGTACCTATAATCGGGTGGAGTAAATCAGCCTTTATGGTTCCAATTCTTGGATATAGTACCTATGGACTGGTAAGCATATTTTTAATGTTTGTCTCCATATTCTTTACGATCGTACTTTGCTTTTATATGGCAGATGATTACTATGAAGATGTCCTTGGTGCCACTGAAAAACAGGCGTTGAGAAGGAAAATAAAAAAAGGTCATGGAAAAGCAGAATCAAAATTATTATTTTTGAATAAAAACAAACATAAAAAAATAAGTAAGATTGGCACCGGACCATGGGCGATGTTATGGAGAGCTAAGGTGGAATACTCAAAGACAGATATTCATCCATACTTTAGCTTACTCACAATCTTATTTATACTGGTAGGAATTGGTGCAGGATACTTTGGCAAAAAAAACATAGGTACCTTAAATCCTTTATACTTTGTTAATGGTATGACTGCCTATATGTTATTTATCTTTACCAGTATACAAGCCAAAAGTAATGAGCTAATGAAGCCATATATTTTTCTCATTCCGGGTAAACCAGTGGAAAAAATCTTGGCAACCAATTGTATAGAGGTTATAAGGGTAGGAATTAGTGCACTGGCCTTAAATATAGCCATGGGAATTATTCTTGGCGCTCCCATATATTTAATCCTATCATTAAGTGTCTTTTTAGTTAGCTTTTTTATTTTGAATTTGAGTTCAAACTATGTTATCCGTAGCGTTTATCCTTCTGCGGTGGATCAAAAAGCTTTATTTCCCTTGTTTATGATGGTTCAGATAGTATTTTTACTCTTACCGGGAATGGTATTAGGAGGGATTGCTGCTTTTATTTTTAAAAGTCCCATTTCATTTTTCATGGGAGTAACAGTGGCTAACATCGTAATTATAAGTGGACTTTTATTTCTTGCAAATCTCATTTTTGATAAAATTGAGTGGAGATAATACATTCTTAATGATAGGAGTTTAATACAATGAAAAAAATTGAAAGAGTATCTTTAATAGGACTTGGCGCTATAGGTGCCACCTTTGCAGGTCGAATACATGGCAATAATCCAGAATTTTGTTAATCCTGCTTTCAATTTTATTTTCCAAATATTTGTTTGTTGATACGTTGTCCAGTTTCAGTCGCAGCAATTCCACCTAAGGCAGTTTCTCGTAATTCAAAGGATAGGGATTTACCCACCTTGTACATTGCCTCCACCACTTCGTCGAAGGGAATAATACTTTCTACACCTGCCAGAGCTAAATCTGCTGAAAGCATGGCGTTAATTGAGCCAGAGGCATTTCTTTTTGCGCAGGGCGCCTCTACCAATCCAGCTATTGGGTCGCAAATAAGACCCATAATATTTTTCAATGCCGTGGCAGCTGCATGTAGGGACATTTCAGCTGTGCCACCAGCCATCTCCACTATGGCTGCTGCGGACATAGCTGCGGCAGCTCCACATTCCGCCTGACAGCCTCCTTCAGCTCCGGAAAGAGTAGCATTTTTAGCAATGATTTCACCTATACCAGAAGCGGTAAATAATGCATCTATAAGGACCTCTTCAGGAGCGTTTAGGGATTCTGCAACGGTAATTAGGGTGGCGGGAATAATTCCGGATGCTCCAGCGGTAGGGGCAGCACATATTCTTCCCATAGAAGCATTTACCTCAGAGGTGGAAAAAGCTCTAGCCATGACCTGGTTTACAATATTACCACAGATTGTAGGGTTCTGCCTACGATAGAGCTCAACTTTTTTTGCATCTCCCCCAATAATACCACCCACTGATTTAACCTCGTTATGCAGAGCAAGCTCGGCAGAAGCCATCATAACATCCAGATTACTCTTCATCCTTTGTCTTACCGCTTCCATGGACATACCGCTTACCTTACACTCCTTTTCCATGACGATGTTTGAAATCCTTGATTGTTTCTGCTTTACAAGTGATAATAACTCTAAGCCACTGTTATACATTGGAATCCTCCCCTTTAACAGGATTGATAGCTTTAGCGGATAGTACTTCATTGATTTGTGACAATTCCTCCAAAACATTATTTTGAATTGGATGATCCGCTTCGATAATCATGGAGGCAGCTTCGCCTTTATCCTTTCGACTAACCTTCATGCTTGCTATGTTTATACTATTTTGCGCAAGAACAGCTGTGACTTTACTGATAACCCCTTTTTGATCCATATGACGTATAAATAAGGTGGTGTATTCGCCAGTGAACTCAACCTGATATCCATCGATATCAGTGATGACGATATTACCTCCTCCGATGGAAGAGCCCGTTACCTCAACCTTTGTATTATCCATTTTTTCAAATAGTATCTTTACGCTATTAGGATGAACATAACCTAAATCCACTTCCATAAACTTTACTGTTATTCCTTCATTTTGCACAATTGTAATGGAGTCCCTAAGCCTTTCGTCATGGGGTTCCATTCCCAAAATACCAGCTACTAGAGCTCTATCGGTACCATGCCCTCTATAGGTTTTAGCAAAAGAGCCATGTAATTGGAAGGTAACGGCGGTAAAATCCTTCCCAGCTATATAACGAGCAACTTTTCCTAACCGAGCAGCCCCAGCTGTATGAGAACTGGAAGGGCCTATCATTATGGGACCTAGAATATCAAAGACACTATAATTCTTCATTGAAATCTACTCCTTATACCATATTCGAAACTATGCTGATCAAATTTTATCATTATATCATGGGGTAAACAATAGCAGAATTATTCTTCGTTTAGTAATATATTTTAGAGTTTGTAGTTAAGTTTATTAAAGTATTAATATATATAAGAAAAATAGCTAGGTAAAAGATAAAATTATTCGTATAATAGAACTGTGCATAAAAAATACGTGAAAAGTGAAGGAATAATACCAATGAAACTTGACTATTTGAAAGATAAAGTCTTTTATAAAGCACTAATAGGAATTGCTCTTCCCATCACGATACAGAACCTTATATCTACCTCGTTAAACATGGTAGATACAGTTATGATTGGTCGATTGGGAGAAAAACAGATTGCCGCCGTAGGTCTAGCCAATCAACTCTTTTTTCTATTTATTTTGATAGCCTTCGGTACGAATAGTGGAGCCTCCATATTTATAGCCCAATACTGGGGTAAAAAGGATATTCTTAATATAAGGAAGGTTCTTGGACTCTCAATTTTGGTGGGTGGTATGTTCAGTTTAATTTTTGCTGCTGGGGCTTTTTTTATTCCAAAATCCATTTTAAGAATCTTTACTGAAGATGAGCAGGTAGTTCTGCTAGGAAGCCAATATCTAAGGATCATATCCTTTAGTTATCTAATGACTACTGTGAGCTTTGCTTATGGCTTTGCTTCCAGAAGTGTAGGTCAGGCTAAGCTGCCAATGTATGTTAGTGCCACTTCCCTATTATGCAATACTCTATTGAATTATTTGCTGATTTTTGGAAAGTTTGGGTTTCCAATGATGGGTATTCGTGGAGCTGCTCTAGCCACTGTTATTTCACGGTTTTTCGAAATGTTTCTACTTTTATTCATTATATACAAAAAAGGAGATACTTTAGCTGCGAAGCTCCATGAGATGCTAGATTTATCTAAACCTTTTATTTTTAAGTTTTTTCATACAACATTACCAGTAATTCTTAACGAAGGTTTTTGGTCCCTTGGGATGGTCATCTATTCTATTGCCTACGCAAGAATTGGCACAGGGGCAATTGCAGCAGTACAGATTTCAAACACTATTCAAAACCTATTTATGGTGTTAAATATGGGGTTGGCAAATGCCAGTGCGGTAATGCTAGGTAATGAGCTGGGAGCGAACAAAATAGAAAAAGCCATATCCTATGGTTATACATTTCTTATTCTAGGACCTGCCATGGGAATTATTTTTGGGGCTATTCTTTATTTAACCTCTCCATTGATACTATCCATATTTAAAATATCTGAGAGTGTATATAATGATGCATTTAAGATAATCATTGTAATGTCTATATTCATGTTTGTAAAGATTTACAATGCAATTGTTATAGTAGGTATATTCAGGAGTGGTGGTGATACAAAGTTTGCTCTGGTACTAGAGCTAGGTAGTGTATGGATTATAGGGGTACCACTGGCATTCTTAGGAGCATTTTTATGGAAATTGCCTGTCTATTGGGTGGTAGTATTGGTTTCGTTGGAGGAAGTAGTAAAAGCAGTTATCGGTTTACCTAGAGTTATCTCCAAAAAATGGGCTAAAAATATGGTTGATGAATTATAAAACCTATACCTAATATCACACTAATTCTAGAATTATTTCATATATTCAAAGGATTGGGGAAAAATAGAATGGAAAAGTTTTGACAGTTATTGGACTAAATATTATAATTACAAGTGATAGAAATGAACTTAGCGGTTCGGCGATGAATGAAGAGCCGAAGGAGGAGGAAATAAAATGAAAACACCATCTGTAAAAGTAATCTATAAAAATACTGAGAAGTTTATAGGTGAAAATGTGAATGTTGTTGGCTGGATAAGAACAGTAAGATCTTCTAAAGCCTTTGGTTTCATAGAATTAAACGATGGAAGTTTTTTCAAAAGTATTCAGATTGTTTTTGATGAGGAATTAGAAAATTTTAACGAAATCGAGAAACTTAATACAGGTTCTGCTATTTCAGTGGAGGGTTTACTTATTGAAACCCCTAATTCAAAGCAGCCCTTTGAGATCAAAGCAAGTAAAGTGAAGATCGAAGGAACCTGTGATAGTGACTACCCACTTCAAAAGAAAAAGCACAGTTTTGAATTTTTAAGAGAAATCGCTCATTTAAGACCAAGAAGCAATACCTTCTCTGCAGTGTTCAGAGTACGATCTATTGCTGCTTATGCCATACATAGATTTTTTCAGGACAGAGGCTTTGTATATGTACATACTCCAATTATAACAGGTAGTGACGCTGAAGGTGCAGGGGCGATGTTTAGAATAACTACCCTTGATTTGAATAATATTCCAAAGGATAGTGAGGGTAATGTTGATGTTTCCCAAGACTTTTTTGGTAAGGAAACGAACTTGACTGTAAGTGGTCAGCTCAATGTGGAAAGTTATTGCCTAGCATTTAAAAACGTATATACCTTTGGACCTACCTTCCGAGCCGAGAATTCAAATACAGCTAGACATGCATCGGAGTTTTGGATGATCGAGCCAGAGATTGCCTTTGCCGATTTAGAAGACAATATGGAATTGGCTGAGGACATGATTAAGTCTATTATTAACTACGTTATGGAAAATGCACCAGAAGAGATGGAATTTTTCAATAGTTTTATTGATAAAGGTCTTCTTGATAGATTGAACAATGTGGTTAACTCAGATTTTGGTCGTGTAACCTATACTGATGCGATTAAAATCCTTCAGGACTCTAAGCAAGAGTTCCAATATCCAGTTGAGTGGGGCTGTGACCTTCAAACTGAGCATGAAAGATATTTAACTGAACAGGTATTTAATAAGCCTGTATTTGTAACCAACTATCCAAAGGACATAAAAGCCTTCTATATGCGTGTGAATGAAGATAATAAGACCGTGTCTGCTATGGATTTACTGGTACCTGGTGTTGGGGAAATCATCGGGGGAAGCCAAAGAGAGGAAAGACTGGATGTTTTAGAGCGTAGAATGGATGAAATGGGACTAAATAAGGATGATTACGATTGGTATCTTGAGCTAAGAAGATATGGAGGTACTAAACACTCGGGATATGGATTAGGCTTTGAAAGAATCATTATGTATATGACGGGTATGACGAATATAAGAGATGTTATCTCCTATCCAAGGACTCCTAAAACAGCTGAATTCTAAAATAATATACCTTTAGAGCCCTGTTTGTACACAGGGCTTTAACTGTGGGACAGGCAGTTACACTTAAAAAGTATTATGTAGTAACCTATTTCAAGAAGAGATCGGTTTAAGGAGTGTATAAATAATGTTTGACAAAGTATTGCTTTCAGAAAAGGTGGCAGCGAATATAAAGGAATTGATTGTAAAAAATCAATATAAACCTGGGAATAAGCTACCTAATGAAATGGAATTGGCAACGCAGCTAAATGTAAGTAGATCAACTGTTAGAGAAGCAATTAAGATATTGATGTCAAAAAATATCTTATTCATAAAAAGGGGAAGAGGCACCTATGTTTGTGAAAGACCTGGGGTAGCCACGGACCCACTTGGTGTAACATTCATGAACAAAAAGGATTTATTACTATATTTGTTTGAAACTAGACTATTAATAGAACCTGGGATAGCTGAATTAGCAGGGATTAGAGCAACAGAAAAGAACCTGGAAGATCTAGAAGGTGTCTTTAAAGAAATTGTTTCAAATGTAAATGAAGGAAGGAATCATACCGAAGCGGATACTCATTTTCATAACATCATAGCTAAGAGCACTCAAAATCCCATACTTCAGAACATACTTCCTATTATAAATGATTCAATTAAAGAGGGTTACTTGGAGACTAGAGATATACCAGAGAGTGGAGATAAGGTAATAAAAGATCATAGAAATATACTACAAGCTATAAAAAAGAGGGACTCTTCTTTAGCAAGAACCTATATGAGTGAACATATTCAAAATGGCATAAAACAAATTGAAAGTAAAAAATAATTCCTGCAGTTCAAAACTGCAGGAATTATTTATATTGAATAAAATATTTTTGGTAATAATTTTAATAAAAGCTATTGATTTTTTGGTAAGCTATTATATAATTTAGATATAAGACGTCAGACAACAAAATAAAAAATTCGGGGGTGTGAAATGAAAAGATTAAAAACAATTCAAAAGATCGTAGAAAGTGGCGTAGTTGCAGTTATTAGGGCTGAATCAAAGGAACAAGGTATTAAAATAATAGATGCGGTTAAAAAAGGTGGTATAAAGGCTTTAGAAATAACGATGACTGTCCCTGGAGCAGTGGACATGATAAAAGAATTATCTGAGGTCTATAAGGATGAAGATGTTATCATTGGTGCTGGAACAGTTCTTGATCCTGAAACTGCAAGAGCGTGTATCTTAGCTGGAGCTCAGTATATCGTAAGTCCTTGTCTAAACCCAGAAACGGTAAAACTGTGTAATCGATATAGAGTTCCTATGATGCCAGGAGTTATGACTGTTAAAGAAGCTGTTGAAGCATTGGAACTTGGAGCTGAAATAATAAAGGTATTTCCTGGAAATGCATTTGGTCCTTCAATTATTCAAGCATTAAAAGGTCCTATCCCCCAAGGGAATTTTATGCCTACAGGCGGCGTTAGTTTATCAAATGTAGGAGATTGGATTAAAGCAGGTGCTGTTGCCGTAGGTACAGGTGGAGATTTAACAAAGGGTGCAAAAACAGGAGATTATAATCTAATAACAGAAACTGCTAGAAAATTTGTTGAAGAAGTTAATAATGCAAGAGCATAGGGAGGAAGAAAAAATGGCAAAGGTAGTTACTTTAGGTGAAATAATGTTAAGACTTGCGACTCCAGGGTTTCAAAGATTTACACAAACTGATTCCTTTGATGTAGTCTATGGTGGCGGCGAGGCTAATGTAGCTGTTTCATTGGCTAACTATGGATTAGATGCTCATTTTGTTACAAAGCTGCCTAAAAATGATATTGGAATGAGTGCAATCAACCATCTAAAAAGATTTGGTGTTAAAACCGATTACATTGCTCGAGGGGGAGAACGTGTGGGTATCTATTACTTAGAAAGCGGTGCATCCATGAGACCCTCTAAGGTTATTTATGATAGAGCACACACGTCTATTTCAGAAGCGAGTGTTAATGATTTTGATTTTGATGAAATTTTTAAGGATGCAGACTGGTTCCATTTTACTGGTATTACTCCTGCTTTAGGGCAAGTAGCATCTGATTTAACTGAGGCCGCCTTAAAGGCAGCAAAAAAGCATGGTGTAACCGTTAGTGTAGACTTAAATTATAGGAAAAAGCTATGGACTCCTGAACAAGCGCAAAAGGTCATGACAAATCTTATGCAATATGTAGATGTATGCATAGGCAATGAAGAAGATGCTGAGAAGGTGCTCGGCTTTAAACCTGGAAATACAGATGTGACAAAAGGTGAACTTGAGCTAGAAGGGTATTATGATATATTTAAACAAATGAAAGAGAAATTTGATTTTAAATATGTAGCTACGACCTTAAGAGAGAGCTATTCAGCTTCGGATAATGGATGGTCTGCCTTAATATATGATGGAAATGAGTTTTACCATTCGAAAAAATATGATATAAGGATAGTAGATCGTGTAGGTGGTGGAGATTCCTTCTCTGGAGGCTTAATCTACGGTTTAATTTCAGGTAAGGATTATAAGAAAGCATTAGAGTTTGCAGTCGGTGCTTCAGCGTTAAAGCACACGATCACTGGTGATTTCAATCTCGTTTCTATTGAGGAAGTTGAAACCTTAATTAATGGGGATGCTTCTGGACGTGTACAAAGATAACCCATAAAAAAATAATTCCTCCTCTTCGATATATAAACAGGGTCCATCATAAAATGGACTCTGTTTATTTAATTGAAAAAAAAATCTTAGAAGGAGTAGTAAAGGTTTATGTATTATTATTCAGAATATCCATTCCGCTATGGCATTATAGTCCAACTACGATTACTTAATTAATTGTAAATAAAGGGTGTTATTCTTTTAGTTGTAATACAAGTACGTTAAAAAATAAACCAATATTAATAATATGCAATAATCAACACAACAGAAGCAAACACTGATTAATTAAAGACTGTTTTGGCGAGTAAATTTTTATTGACATGAAAAGAATTAGGAAATATAATCAAATTAAGCTACTAGATGTAATACAACTGAAAGGGATGTTTTAATTGGAGCCTAAAAAAGTAAATACCAGTGACATCGTTTATAAGGTTATAGAGGAAAAAATTCTAAAACAGGAATGGATTCCAGGTATGAAGATAGCCTCTGAAAATCAATTAGCTCAAGAATTAGGAGTCAGTAGAATTTCTGTAAGAGAAGCAATCGAAAAAATGGTCGCACTGAATGTCCTAAGCAAAAAACAAGGTGAAGGAACCTTTGTAAATGAACTTTCTGCTTCGATATACTTAAATAGTCTAATTCCTATGATTTTATTAGAAAAAGATAATCTCATTGACATACTAGAATTTAGAAAGGTTATTGAAGTTGAAAGCGCTAGACTATGCGCAGAAAGATGTAACCCCGAGGTTATAGTATATTTAGAAAAATGCTATGAGCAAATGCTAGATCATAAAAATGAACCTGCTATTTTTTCAGAGGCAGACTATAATTTCCATATTGGGATTGCCAGGGGTACGAATAATTCATTGGTAATAAAAATGAATAGTATTCTAACGGATCTGTGGAAGTTCCATCAAAGAGAAACGAATAAGTACTTAGGTCCCTATGGGGGGCTTTATGAACATAAAAAAATATTAGATGCTATAAAAGAAAAGGATGTTGAATTAGCTGGAATTTTTATGCGAAGACATATTGAAAGAACCCTCAATGACATACGAAGTATTAAAGAAAAAGAATTGAACGCAATAAGTCTAAATATAAAGGATGATGAGGAAATTGAGTAATACAACCATTAGCTTTCCTTGTTACACCATCGGGGAAAACGTTTTATCAGATCTGGGATCAGTTGCAAAAAAAATAGGTAGCAGAGCTTTGATTATTGGAGGAAGAACCGCACTTGAAAAAACACGCCATAAAATTGAAGCATCACTTCTTGAAAATTCAATTTGTATTATAGATTCTCTGTGGTACGGAGGAGAATGTACATACAAGAATATTGAAAATTTATCTCGGGCTGCTATTAAAGAAAATGCAGATGTCATTATTGGCGTTGGAGGAGGGAAGGCCTTAGATACTGCAAAGAGTGTTGCAGAAAAATTAAATCTCCCAGTAATCACAATACCTACTATTGCTGCAACATGTGCTGCAACCACACCCTTATCCATTGTATACTCTGAGAATGGAAGCTTTGATTCTTTATATCACTTAACTTTACCGCCAATTCATATATTCATTGACAGTCTTGTTATTGCTGAAGCCCCTACTAAATATTTATGGGCGGGAATAGGAGATACAATTGCAAAATATTATGAAGTTGGAGTAACGACTAGAGGGAAGGAACTCCCCCATGGAGCGGCAATGGCAAAAGAGTTAAGCTCCATGTGTGTTATTCCCTTGGTGAAGTATGGAGAAAAGGCTTTGTCTGATTGTGGCAAGAATACAAGTTCTTTAGAGTTAGAACAAATTATACTTAATATTATTATTAGTACGGGTTTTGTAGCTATGCTTGTAGGAGAGAAAAACAATGGTGCTGCTGCCCACGGTCTATTTTATGGGTTAACTTTGCTCGAAGAGATTGAAAAGCATCACCTGCATGGAGAGGTTGTAGCCTATGGTGTTTTAGTGCTATTGGTGATGGATAAACAAATGGAAGAATTGAAAAGGATGGTTGATTTTTATATGCGTGTAAAACTTCCAATTTGTTTAAAAGATTTAGATGTAAATTTGGACTTTGAGTATTTAAGAAAAGTATTGGAGAAGGCTTCTACCGCCCCAGATATGCTCAAAATGCCCTACGTGGTTACTTCTCATATGCTTTTTAAGGCAATACAAGAACTTGAAAACTTACATAATGGGTTATAACTAAAACACTATTAAAAGAAGTTTTAGTTTATAATAAAAAAATTTTAGGGGGGACTTTTTAATGAAAAGAACGATTGCAATGGTATTGACTTTACTACTTGTAGTGGCATTGTTTGCAGGATGTGCACCTAAGCAAGCTCCGGTTGAAGGGAATAGTCAGCCAGCACCGGCTGAAAAGCCAGCTGAAAAAAGAATCATGAGAATAGGCATAGGACTTAATGAAGATCATCCTCAGTACAAAGGACTTGAGAAATTCAAAGAAGAGCTATATAAAAAAGTGGACACTATTGATGTTCAATTGTTTGCTAATAGTGCACTTGGAGATGACCGTTCAATGATGGAAGGTCTTCAATTAGGTACTCAAGAAGGTACAAATCCATCTACAGCACCTATCGGAAACTTTGTAGAGGAATTTAAAGTATTTGACTTCCCGTACTTATTCCCAGATGAGGCATCTGCTGATAAAATTCTTGATGGACCTATTGGACAAGAATTGTTAGATTCATTGTCAAAGGTGGGTATTAAGGGACTGGTTTACTGGGAAAACGGCTTTAGAAATCTTACAAATAGAGAAGTTGAGATTAGAAAGCCTGAAGATATGAAAGGTTTAAAAGTAAGGACAATGGAAAACCCTATTCATCTAGCTGCTTTTAGGGCTTTTGGAGCTAATCCAACACCTATGGCCTTTGGTGAATTATTTACAGCTCTACAACAAAAAACAGTTGACGGACAGGAAAATCCAATTGCTACAATTTATTACAACAAATTCTATGAAGTTCAGGGATATACAACTTTAACAAAACATTTATATTCTCCATTCGTATTTATGATAAGCCAAAAGTTCTGGGATGAGTCAACTCCAGAAGAACAAGAAGCGATCATGGAAGCGGCAAAGATTTCTAGAGACTATGAAAGACAATTAAATAGAGAGGCTAATACAACATTAGCTAAAGAGCTAGAAGCAGAAGGTATGA
>JUEG02000836.1_pt1 | contig 20569 bp, 18 predicted proteins | sample 432341 | NCBI WGS metagenome assembly JUEG02 (sample SAMN02953476, study PRJNA257561) | rock porewater metagenome | biome: terrestrial; feature: Opalinus Clay rock; material: porewater; isolation source: Opalinus Clay rock BIC-A1 borehole | place: Switzerland: Mt Terri URL, St-Ursanne ... | reverse complement strand
TCAAAGGTCTTTTTAGAATTATGGGTTAAGGTCAAAGATGATTGGAGAGATAATGAAAATGCTCTCAACAATTTTGGTTATAGGCTTTAGCTAAAACATCCTTCGTGATTAAAAGGATAAGTTAAGAATAAATGACATTTTTTACAATGAATATTGACACCCTGTTATAGAAGAAAATAAGGTTAAGAAGTACAAAGGGGAGTGATTGGGTGTTAAAGGATACTGCATGGAATTTTTTTCTAAAAACAGGTGACGTTGATACATATTTGTGTTATAAAAAAATTATAGGTCAAATTAATTTTAAGGAAAATTTAGTGTCTGAGGACTTGCAAAAAAAAGTAATCTCGAGGTGATGTAATGCTATTAAAGACCGATGCTGTGGTCTTGAAGAATAATAAATTTGGCGAAGGAGATATGATACTTACGTTGTTCACCAAAAAACTCGGGAAGCTACAAGCTGTTAATAAGGGCTTTAAAGGCGCTAAAAGTAGAACTTCTCCCGGCGTACAGCTTTTTTCCCACGGAGAATTTGTACTATTCAAAGGAAGAGAGCTTTATCAGGTATCTCAAGTAGATATCAAAGATACATTCTATAAGCTGCGGGAGGATATTGAAAAACTGAGTTATGCATCCTATGTTTTAGAATTATCAAATTGTGTAATTACTGAGGGTCAAACAAACAATAGATTGTTTAGTGATCTAGTGAAGTGCTTACACATCTTGGCTAATCTAAATAGTGATTACAGTACTCTTATAAAAGCCTATGAATTAAAGCTCTTAGTATACGTTGGATTTAAGCCTGAACTGGTGCATTGTGTTCATTGTGGAGGTGTTGATTTAAAAGAAGCACGCTTTAGTATAAAAGAAGGTGGATTATTATGTATGAAATGTTTGAATGAAGATCATAATTCAACTAATATATCAAATACAGCCATAAATGTGCTTCAATATTTAATGTATACAGATTTGATTCATATTTCAAAGTTAAAGATGAAACCGCATGTGTTAAAAGAGTTGAATAGAATTTTAAAACCCTATATAACAAAATATATCGATAAAGCACATTTTAAGAGTTTGGATTTTTTAAACACGATACAGGAAATAAAATATTAAAAAAATAAAATGAGGTGATCTTATGGAAATTAGCTTAGAAAAAATTGATCAAGTAAGAGACAGAACAGGAGCATCCTATAAGGAGTCAAAAGAAGCACTGGAGTTTGCAGGGGGCAATGTATTAGATGCTATAATACTCATTGAAGAAAAACAGAATGTTAAATGGACTGGAAGTCTTTCAGGGGCAGGAAATGAAGTTCTGGATAAACTTAAGGATATTGTGAAGAAAGGTAATGTAACGAAGATCCTTTTAAAAAGAGAAGGCGAAGTGATTATGAATATACCAGTAACGGCTGGAGCTATTGGGGCAATATTGTCTCCACCCATAGCTATGACTGGTGTAGTAGCAGCTCTTATGGCTAAATGTAAAATTGAAATCGTAAAAACCAATGGCGAAGTTGTAGATATTAATGAAATGGCTGAAGATACGCTTAATAATGTAAAAACGAAAATGAATGATATGAAAGACAAAGTGAACAAAGAGTTTGATGATAAGGATAAATGTGATAAGGATAAATTATAGAAAGGTTTTTCTCTTTAATTCTTTACACATGGAAGATATTATGTTAGAATCATTACTAATTAAATATTCTATTGCAGTGATGGAGAAGAGTAGTGAAAATAATTATACATAGAGAGCCGGTGTATTGGTGGAAGTCTGGCATAATTTTTCATGAAGGGAGCTCTTGAGCAATCGCTAAAAGTGGGTATGTATATACCAACTAGGGTGGAACCGCGGAAGCAAAGCCTTTCGTCCCTTTTCTTGGGACGGGAGGTTTTTTTATTTTTATTTTAATAATTTTTAGGAGGAATAGGGATGTCAACAGAAAAAAGCATGGATAAGATTGTTGCCTTGGCAAAGGCTAGAGGATTCGTTTTTCCTGGTTCAGAAATCTACGGGGGATTGGCTAATACTTGGGATTATGGACCTTTAGGGGTTGAACTTAAAAATAATGTAAAAAAGGCTTGGTGGAAAAAATTCATACAAGAGTCACCATACAATGTAGGAATTGATTCTGCCATTCTGATGAATCCCCAAACTTGGGTGGCATCAGGTCATGTGGGAGGATTTAATGATCCGCTATTGGATTGTAAGAAGTGTAAGACAAGATTCAGAGCAGATAAGCTAATTGAAGATTATATCCAAGATACAAATAATGACGAGGTTACTGTAGACGGTTGGTCAAATGAAAAAATGGAAAACTACATAAATGAAAATAAAATTCAATGTCCAGAATGTAAAGCCCTTGATTATACGAAAATAAGACAATTTAACTTGATGTTTAAAACATATCAAGGAGTGACGGATGATTCAAAAACCGAGATTTTTTTAAGACCTGAAACTGCACAAGGAATATTTGTTAATTTTAAGAATGTACAAAGAACATCAAGGAAAAAGATCCCATTTGGAATAGGACAAATAGGAAAATCCTTTAGAAATGAGATTACACCAGGAAATTTTATCTTTAGAATCAGGGAATTTGAACAGATGGAATTAGAATTTTTCTGTCGCCCAGGAGAGGATATGGAGTGGTTCCACTTCTGGAAAAATTATTGCCAAAGCTGGTTATTGAGTCTGGCAATGAATGCTGATAATATACGACTAAGAGATCATGAAGACGAGGAATTATCTCATTATAGTAATGCTACCTCTGATATAGAATACAAATTCCCATTTGGTTGGGGAGAACTATGGGGTATTGCTGATAGAACTGACTTCGATCTTAAGCAACATATCGAGCATTCTGGAGTGGATTTAAGTTATCAAGACCCTGTGACAAATGAAAAATTCATACCCTACTGTATAGAACCATCCCTAGGAGCAGATAGGGTTACCCTTGCCTTCTTAGTGGACTCCTATGAAGAGGAAGTATTAGAGGATGGTAGTACCAGAAATGTTTTGAAGTTACATCCAGCCCTTGCTCCATATAAGGCTGCTGTACTGCCTCTGGCTAAAAAGTTAAGTGAGGGAGCCACTAAGGTATATAGTCTCTTATCGAAAAGGTTCATGGTAGAATACGACGAAGCGGGAAGTATAGGTAAAAGATATAGAAGAGAAGATGAGATAGGTACTCCTTTTTGTATTACCTATGATTTTGAAAGTGAAGAAGATCATTCAGTAACTGTAAGAAATAGGGATACAATGCTTCAAGAAAGAGTGAAGATTCACGATTTAGTGGAATACATTGAAGACCGTTTGAGTTTTTAGTAGATTATATGACTATTATTCTTTAGAAAAAATAATAATAAGTTTGTAATAACAGAAAATAGAAGTAATAGCAATTAAGATGTTATTGACTTCTATTTTTTCATATCGCTTTCTAGTATTTTTTTACTAAAGAATTTGTATAAAAAAGATAGCAATAGTTGTAAACATTTGCTAAAATGAATTATATAATATAACATAAAAAATAAAAAGTATAACACATTACATTAAAGGGGTGATAGTTATAGAATTTTCTGAAAGACAATTAAAAATAATTGATATCGTGCGATCAAATGAACCAATAACAAGCGAACACATTGCACAGTTACTGAAATTGACTAGAGCGACCCTTAGACCAGATCTTGCAATACTAACAATGACCGGTATACTCGATGCTAGACCAAAGGTTGGGTATCTATATTCAGGAAATAATGCAGTAAATCTCGTTACAGAGCATATAAAAAGAACGAAGATTAGTGAAATAAAATCTATGCCAATAGTGGTTGATGAACAGACATCTCTTTATGACGCCTTAGTGACATTGTTTTTAGAGGATGTAGGAACCATATATGTACTATCCCATGGAAATTTGGCTGGCGTTGTTTCAAGGAAAGATTTTTTGAAAAGTATAATAGGAGGAACGGATATCAATAAAGTTCCTGTAGGTCTAATTATGACTCGAATGCCTAATATCGTTATGACCTTCCCAGAAGAGACTGCAATTGAGGCAGCAATAAAGATTATAGAGCATGAGGTGGATAGTCTACCTGTAGTTGAAAAAATAAACATTAATGGAAAAGAAAATTATAGAGTAGTCGGAAAAGTTTCGAAAACGAATATTACGAGATTATTTGTTGAATTAGGAAGACAACAAGTGTAAGGAGGATATGAAGATGAATAAGGGGTTGGTAATTTATGTTGTATCAGACTCTATTGGTGAAACAGGTGAACAGGTTATTAGAGCAGCAATTAGCCAATTTTCTGAAACAAGTTGGGAAATGAGAAAATTTCCATACATAACCGAAGAAGAACAAATTATTGAAATTATCCAGGAGGCAAAGCATGAAAAATCGTTCATTGCCTTTACTATGGTCGTTCCAGCTCTAAGAAATAAAATAATGGATGAAGCTAAAAAGTATAACATACAAGCAATTGATATTATGACTCCAATTATTGATTCATTATCAGAAATCATTGGCGCTACTCCTAAGTATGAACCTGGACTAATAAGAAAGCTGGATGAAAAATATTTTAAGAAGGTTGAAGCCATCGAATTTGCAGTAAAATATGATGATGGTAAAGACCCAAGGGGATTACAAAAGGCAGATATTGTTTTAATAGGAGTCTCTAGAACTTCGAAAACCCCACTGAGTATGTATCTAGCCCATAAGAATATAAAAGTAGCAAATGTTCCATTAGTACCTGAAGTACCTATTCCAGATGAATTATTTCAAATTTCTTCTAAAAAAGTCATTGGTTTAACAGCCAATCCAATAAAGTTAAATGAAATAAGACAAGAGAGATTAAAGGCTTTAGGATTAAAAAATGAAGCGAACTATGCCAGTATGGATAGGATACTATCTGAACTCGATTATGCTGAAGAGCTCATGAAAAAACTTGGCTGTCCAATTATTGATGTATCGAGTAAGGCAGTGGAGGAGAGTGCCAATATCATACTAGAGGTCATGAAGCATAGCATAAATACAAATCTACATAAGTAATTAGGGGGGGTCTCAATGGTGAAGTATGTTTATGCCTTTGAAGAAGGAAACAAAGAAATGAAAACATTACTTGGTGGAAAGGGTGCCAACCTTGCAGAAATGACAAGAATTGGATTACCTGTACCCCTAGGTTTTACTGTTACAACTGAAGCCTGTAACAAATATTATGAGGATAGCAAAGAAATGCGTCAGGAAATTATTGATGAGATATTTATTAATCTACAAGAATTAGAACATAAAACGCAAAAGTATTTTGGTGATATTAAGAATCCTCTATTGGTCTCAGTACGTTCAGGTGCTGTATTCTCAATGCCTGGCATGATGGATACGATTTTAAATCTTGGCTTAAATGATGAATCAGTGGAAGGCTTGGCAAAGGTTACAGGTAATGAAAGATTTGCCTATGACAGCTATAGAAGATTTATTCAGATGTTTAGTGATGTCGTTTTAGATATTTCAAAGTATAAATTTGATCATATACTCGAAGTTGAAAAGGGAAAAAGCAATTTAGAATTTGATACAGAGCTGACATTAGATAGCTTAATAAATATTATAAAACAATATAAGGAATTGGTTAAGAAAGAGACACGAAAAAGTTTTCCACAAGATCCTAAGGAACAGCTGTTGATGGCTATCGAGGCAGTATTCGATTCGTGGAATAATCCAAGAGCAACAATATATCGTCAGCTTAATGATATACCAAGTCATTTAGGAACGGCTGTAAACGTCCAGTCCATGGTTTTCGGTAACATGGGACATACATCTGGAACTGGCGTAGCTTTTACAAGAAATCCGGCCACTGGAGAGAAAAAGCTATTTGGAGAGTTTCTTATGAATGCTCAAGGTGAAGATGTGGTGGCGGGTATAAGAACACCTCAAACAATTGAGCATCTTAAGGACGTAATGCCAGAAGTATACGAGCAGTTTAACAATCTTGCAGAACTTTTGGAAAAACATTATAAAGATATGCAGGATATTGAATTCACCATTGAAAGAGGTAGTTTATACTTGCTTCAAACTAGAAATGGTAAAAGAACAGCAGCGGCAGCCATAAATACAGCAGTAGAAATGGTTCAAGAGGGCATTATTAACAAAGAAACTGCCATAATGCGGATAGAACCTATGCAATTAGATCAACTTCTTCATCCTACCTTCGATGAAAAGTCTTTAAAACAGGCTGGGAAAATAACACAAGGTTTGCCCGCTTCTCCAGGTGCAGCCACAGGAAGAATTTATTTTAATGCTGAAGATGTTGTTAAGGCTTCTAAAGAAAATGAAAAGGCAATCCTTGTAAGACTTGAAACTTCCCCGGAAGATATTGAGGGAATGGTGGCTGCACAAGGTATTTTAACAGCCCGGGGAGGAATGACTTCTCATGCTGCAGTGGTAGCTAGGGGTATGGGAAAATGTTGTGTAGCTGGATGTGGTGAATTAAGAGTGAATGAAAAGAATAAAACGTTCAAGGTAAATGATAAGGTGTTTAAGGAAGGCGAGTATATATCTTTAGATGGGAATACAGGAAATGTTTACGAAGGTAGAATTTCTACCAGTGAACCAGCGCTATCGGGAAACTTTGCGGAGCTGATGAAATGGGCAGATGAGATTAGAAGCTTAAAAGTTCGCACAAATGCTGATACTCCCGGAGATGCAGAGGTTGCAGTGAAGTTCGGTGCTGAAGGAATAGGACTATGTAGGACTGAGCACATGTTTTTTGATGAAGAAAGAATTCAGGTTGTTAGACAAATGATTGTATCAAAAAATATTGAAGAACGCATGATTGCTTTGAATAAGCTACTTCCATTTCAAATGCAGGATTTTGTAGGATTATTTAAGGCAATGGGAGACAGACCTGTCACGATCAGGTTGTTAGATCCTCCTTTACATGAGTTTTTACCACACAGCGATGATGATATCAAAATACTGGCCGAACAGATAAATGCAGAGTATCAAGGGCTAAAAGAAGTTGTTGAAGAGTTAAAAGAGTTTAATCCAATGCTTGGTCATAGAGGCTGCAGGCTGGCAATAACCTATCCAGAAATATATGAAATGCAAGTAAAAGCCATTATTAAGGCTGCTATTGAAGTAAAAAATCAAACTAACATAGCTGTTAAACCGGAGATAATGGTACCTCTTGTAGGTCATGAAAAGGAGCTACAGGTAATACGAAAATTAATCATTGATACGGCTACTATTGTAATGGAAGAAAGTAAAACAGAGATAGAGTATCTAGTTGGCACTATGATAGAAGTACCTAGAGCTGCCTTGACTGCAAATCAAATTGCGAAACATGCAGAATTCTTCTCTTTTGGCACTAACGATTTGACACAAATGACCTTTGCTTTTTCAAGGGATGACTCAGGAAAATTCATCGGAGAGTATAGAAGGAAAGAAATATTCGAAAAGGATCCTTTTGAAAGAATTGATCAAGCTGGAGTAGGGAAACTTATGGAGATTGCTGTTGACCTTGGAAAACAGACAAGAGCTAATCTCAAACTTGGTATATGTGGGGAACATGGAGGGGAGCCAGATTCAATATATTTCTGTCATAAACTAGGACTCGATTATGTATCTTGTTCACCCTATAGAGTACCTATAGCAAGATTAGCTGCAGCTAGAGCCGCTGTAATCAACAAAGACCAATCAAAATAGAGCTTATAAAATATAGATGTAGCTTTGAAAACATTGAAAATTCAAAATGATGTATGGGTATTGTCTCTTGATAATTGGATAGGCAATACCTTGTTTTTATAATTTTTTAATGTAATTATGAAACACTTAAATACTTAAAGCAGAGGAATTCCCTCTGCTTTTTGTCTTACTTCTAATACTTTCTTTAGACAATTCAAATACTCAAAGCATAAAGACTAGTTGATTGCCCTATATATTTTGGAAAAAGACGCGAGGATATTTCTTATCGCCCTGGTTTGCATGGTATTCTTGCAAGATAGTCATTACCTAAATATATTAGAAAAAATTTTAACAAAAAATATTGACAGACAGAAATTGAAGGCATATACTAGCAATAGACCGACGGTCGGTCAACAAATAGTATGGAGTGAAATTATGAGAATTACTAAAGAATATGATGAAAGAAGAAATGAAATTCTTGATACTGCCGAAAGGCTATTTTATGCGAAAGGATATGAGAAGTGTACTGTTAATGACATACTTAAAGAGGTTGGCATTGCAAAAGGGACCTTTTATTATTATTTTAAATCTAAACAAGAGGTTTTGGATGCCATTGTATCGCGATATACAGATATTGTAATCAGCAGGGCTGATGCAATACTTAGGATAGATGATATTAGTCCGATAGAAAAACTGATGCGTGTATTTATGGCAATGCGGATCAATGATAAGGTTGACAGTGATATGCTTAATGAACTGCATAAAACTGAAAATGCTTTATTACATCAAAAAACCTTGAATCAAATAGTTACAGCTATGGCTCCTGTTCTGGTAAAGGTTATTGAAGAAGGAATTGAAAAGAAAGCTTGGTATTGCAGATATCCTTTACAGTATATGCAGATTTTTCTGGCAGCATCACTAACGTTAACTGATGAAGGTATCTTTGTATTGGATGCTGATTCGCAGATGAAGATTATGGTAGCATTAATTTCGACGCTTGAGAAGATGTTAAATGCTTCTGAAGATTCTTTTATAGAGTTGTTTATGCGGAACTGGGGATGAATGTAGTGGTATGACTGCTTTTGCTGTTGCAATTTATGTTTATCAGCTTACTAGTAGTGCAACATGTGTCTGTTGCAGCGCTTCTAGCATATCTTCCAACGATTCTACGCAGCCCTGTTGGAGGTATTCTTGCTGATTGTTATGACAGAAGGCTGATGATGATATGCGGTGATGGAAAGGGGTGGTGTTGATGAACTGGTTAATAATTAAAAATGATTTTAAAAGAAATAAACTGATTAATCTGTCATTACTTTTGTTTATAATGTTTTCAGCAGGGCTTGCCGTCTTGTCTATGTTAATGGCAGTACAAACCTTTACATCGATTTCTGAATTATACAAGACGGCACAACCGCCTCATTTCCTTCAGATGCATAAAGGAGAAATCAAGCAGGAAAAAATAGATGAGTTTATGTCAGCCTATGAAGGCATAACCTACTGGCAGACTAGTACAATGATTGATGTCTATGGTGAAAGTCTTACTGTTGTTGGTAAGGAGGATTTTTACAATCTTTCTGACTGCCGTCTTGACATTGGTCTGGTAATGCAGAATGAAACTAAGGATTTACTCTTAAATTCTGAACATGAAAAAGTAACCATTTATAAAGGAGAAATTGGGATTCCCGTACTTTTAAAAGAAATGTATGGTATGGAAATCGGTGATCATGTTATTTTGATGAGTAATGGTGTCAGGTGGGAATTTGTAATTAAAGAATTTATTTTGGATTCCCAGATGAATTCCCCAATGGTTTCTTCTACAAGAATACTGCTTAGTGATGAAGATTTTGATGAGATTTCCGGTCAGGTTGGAGAGAAGGAATATCTGATAGAAGCGTATTTTAGCAATTCAAAAGAGGCTTCGGATTTCCAGACTGCCTATGAAAATGCTGGACTTCCGCAGAATGGTCAGGCAGTAACCTATACAATGATTTTTATGCTTAGTGCTTTAACCGATATCGTTACTGTTTTTGTTTTGCTTCTGGTGAGCATGCTTTTAATCATTGTTTCTTTTATCTGTGTCAAGTTTACAATCATGGCTGCTTTGGAAGAAGAAATAAGGGAAATCGGCACAATGAAAGCCATTGGACTCAGGTTTACCGATATTAGGGATCTTTATCTTTATAAGTACAGGGTATTAGCAATGGCTGGCACAATGGCAGGATTTATACTGGCTTGGCTAATTAACGGCGTATTTGCGAAGCATATCACTGCTACATTTGGAAATATGAGGATATCCGCTTTGGCAGTGATATTATCACTTTTAGTTGCCTTCATTGTTTTTTCTCTTATAAACTATTATTGTAAAAAGATATTAAAAAAAATTAAAAACCTTACAGTTGTTGATGCTCTAGTTACTGGAAAGGGCTTTGAAAAAGGTAAAGGCAGTTCAAAGGACGGACTATATAAATCAAAGAAACTTTCTGTTAACTGGCTGATGGGAATACGAGAGGTCTTCTATAAGTCTAAAGGCTGGATAATTGTATTTGCAGTTGTGTTAATTGCTGTACTGATGATTCTAGTTCCTGTTAATCTGATGAATACCTTTGAGGCCCCTGAATTTATTACATATATGGGAAGTCCTCTGGAGGATATACTGATTGAAGTGGAAAATGGAGAAAAACGTGAAAGCAACTATAGGAATGTAAAACAGGTTTTGGAAAATGAGGATGACATTAAAAAATATTATGAATATCGAAGGGTACGTGTCCAGACTGCTGATGCTGAAGATGAACCTATGAATCTGAATATAGACTGTGGAGAAATGTCAGGAAATGAGCTGCAGTATCTTAGTGGGAAGGCTCCTAAAGAGATAAATGAGATTGCCATTTCCTATCTTAACGCCAGTGAAATTAGGAAAGAGTCCGGTGACACAATAGTACTTATCTTTAATGATAAGGAGAGGGAGTTTATTGTTTCCGGAATATATCAGGACGTTACCAGCGGCGGATATACAGCAAAGGCAAAATATAATTTTCCAGGAATTACTGCTGAAAAATATACATTTTCAGTTAATCTTAAGGATAAAGCAGAAGTGGAAAAAAAGGCGGATGAATGGTCTGAAATCCTTGGAGCAGGAGTAACGGTAGACCCAATGGAGGAATTCATCAACCAGACTTTGGGTGGAGTTGTAAAACAGCTTAGAATTATGGTTTTTGCGATTGTGATCATTGGCGCATGCTTGGTAATGCTTATCACAGTTCTGTTTTTGAAATTGCGTCTGGCAAAGGATTTGTCGGAAATAGCAATTCTAAAAGCTATAGGATTTTCTGAAAGTGACATAAAACAGCAGTATATGATAAAAATAGGATGTATTTCTATAGCGGGCATCTTGGCAGGAATTATTTTAACCGATGTCTTAGGAGAAAAAATTATTAACCTTGCGTTAAGTGTAGCAGGGCTTGGGATTAAGAAGATTGAACTTATTACCAATCCTATAATCCAGTATATCCTGTGTCCAGCGTTTTTGCTGGTGCTGATACTGCTCGTAACATGGATTGTTGTAAAAACAATTGAAAAATACAATATTATGTCTATTATTAACGAATAGTAAATTAAGAGGTGCGATGTGAAAAAAATATTAGAAGTGCAGAATTTCTGTAAAAGCTTTGAAGATACACAGGTGTTGAAAGATATAAATTTTAAAGTTAATAAAAGTGAGTTCATAGCGATCATGGGTCAGTCCGGCTCTGGGAAATCCACATTGCTTTATTGTATAAGTGGAATGGATAGACCTACTTCAGGCAATGTGCTGCTTTGCGGTAAAGATATTTCTAAGCTAGAAGATGAAAAGATGAGTGAAGTAAGGCTAAAGCAGATGGGATTTATTTTTCAGCACTCCTATCTTTTAAAAAATTTATCTATTCGAGATAATATTGTACTTCCAGGGTTTAAGTCTGGTAAGCTGTCTAGAGAACAGGTAATACAAAATGTCGATATGCTAATGGTAAAGACAGGAATCGCCAGTGTAGCGGATCATGATATTAAAAAGGTTTCAGGTGGGCAGCTGCAACGTGCAGCAATCTGCCGAGCGCTGATTAATCAGCCGGATATTTTATTTGGGGATGAACCTACGGGAGCGCTAAACAGCAGTACCACAAGAGAAGTGATGGATATCATCAATGCTGTTAATACAGAAGGCACAACCGTCATCATTGTTACCCATGATGCGAAAGTGGCAGCTAGGGCAGACAGAGTGATATTTCTAAAGGATGGAAATATCCATGATGAACTGACATTGGAGAAATACGACGGAGACGAAGAAAAAAAATCATCCCGTGAGAAAAGGTTATCCGAGTGGCTAGAGAAACACGGATTTTAGAAAGGTCAATATACAGATAAGGATTGCGGGTGTATTCAGTCTAGTCATTCTCCCCTTTGCTCTGGGGGATGCGGTATATATAGTTAAGGCTATCAAATGCTTATATATCAAGGTTTTAATAGGATAGGAAAATAAAGCAAGGGTATTATTTCTTAGTGATTTTAAGGAATAGTACCCTTGGAATCAATAAATCCTTGAAGGCCTAGGTGGAGAAAACGAAGTAGGCCATTCAGAAGAAGGAGAATCAGACTTCCAATTAGGAACAGACCTAAGCAACTAAGCTAAGAACCTTACATCTAAGTGGGTTCTTATTTTTATACACCTTAGTAATATTAAAAAAGGTTTAAGCAATAAAAATAAAAGAGGAGAGCAGTATGATAGTGACATTCAATAAAATAGGTAAATGTGAGATTTTTAGGGAAAAAGGTAGTCCAGCTTTTATAGGTGTATTAGACTCATTACCTATAGGTAATGATGTTAGTTGTTGTAGAAGAATCAAGACTTAATTTACTAGGTTTAAACAGAAATTCGCCTATTCAGCTTCTTGGTACTATTTTATTATAATTTGCGAATTAAGATTTTATTATGTGAATTATAGCTTCCTCGATAGCTTCAAATATTGGATGATTTGTACAATTCTAAGTTGGGATATTTTTAAGAAATTGTCTTACAAGAACAGGATAAGGTAGACGTGTTTAACTTTGTAAAATCCTCAGATTATTTCTCTGGGCCAACGTGGATGGCTCTATGTAAAAATGCCCTTGATTCAGCCCATGGTATAGAATATAGTACCATCGTTACCACCATGTGTAGGAATGGCGTTGAATTTGGTGTGAGAGTCAGTGGGATGGAAGGAAATAAATGGTTCACTGGTCCTGCGCAAAAGGTCATTGGCCCATTGTTTGCAGGCTTTAAGCCAGAGGATTCAGGTCTTGACATTGGAGACAGTGCAATAACTGAAACCTATGGCATTGGTGGCTTTGCCATGTCAGCGGCGCCAGCAATTGTGTCTTTGGTTGGAGGAACCGTACATGATGCAATTTCTTATACTAATAAAATGTTAGAAGTGACAACCGCTGAAAATTCGAATGTGACAATTCCGATTTTAAACTTTAAAGGTACTCCTACTGGTATAGATCTTAGAAAGGTTCTTGAAACTGGCGTGCTTCCAGTGATTAATACAGCAATTGCACATAAGGATGCTGGTATTGGCATGATTGGAGCTGGAATTACCTATCCACCTATGGACTGCTTCAAAAAAGCGGCTATAGAACTTTCAGATCGAATCAGGATTCTTGAGACAACTAACTAGAACCATTTGTTTTAGCTAAAAAAGGACTATTATCGCAGGGAAATTGCGAAATAGTTCTTTTTTGAGTTTTAGGGTATACTATGGCATCTTACCATGGATTGCTTTGACGTATTTGGGAAGTGCCAGAGTAATGTTGCGGAATCTTCAAGAACATTAAACACTGGAATCCAGTACTTCCCGGTAGATTCCATACAAACATCCTTACAGTTGTTTTCACAAAGCCACTGTGACAGCTCTTTTATACCATATTGTATAAGTTCGTTTTAAAAACCGTTCGACTTTAAGAAGGAATAAAATGAAAGCTGTGGTATATATATATTATGATGTTAAATATACTATTAAAATGAGGGATATATATGCTTTTTAGAGAAAGTACAGAAAAGATTGAAATGAAAACCCTATCGGTTTATGGAGCTAGATCATTAGAATCTAAGGGTAGAACGATTGAGGAAGAAAAATGTTCAATCAGATCAGAATACCAAAGAGATAGGGATAGAATTCTTCATTCCAAGGCTTTTAGAAGATTAAAGCATAAGACTCAAGTTTTTCTTTCGCCAGAGGGAGATCATTATAGGACTCGATTAACACATACTTTGGAAGTCTCCCAGATTTCTAGAACCATTGCAAAGGCTTTACAATTAAATGAGGACCTCACTGAAGCAATTGCTTTAGGTCATGATTTAGGACATACTCCCTTTGGTCATAGTGGGGAAAAAATTCTTAATGACATCCATCCAAAAGGTTTTAAGCATAACGTGCAAAGCTTAAGAGTAGTGGAGTATCTAGAAAAAGGGAAACTCGGATTTGGTCTGAATCTTACAATGGAAGTGAAAGACGGTATATTAAATCACACTGGAGATGATTTGCCATGTACACTTGAAGGGCAAGTCGTTAAAATAAGCGATAGAATTGCGTACATTAACCATGATATAGATGATGCTGTAAGGGCTGAAGTAATAAGTTTAGCTCAGCTTCCTAAGGACTGTCTTGAAAAGCTGGGTAGCTCCCATAGCTCTCGAATCAATAAAATGATTATGGATGTTATATACAGTAGTTATGAAAGTCCAGTAGTAAGTATGAGTGAAGAAATATTATATTATACGAATAAGTTGCGTGAATTTATGTTTGAAAATGTATACTACAATAAAAAAGCAAAAAAAGAAGAAGAAAAAGCTCAGTTCATCATAACCCAGCTTTATAGTTATTTTATTCAGAACCCTCAAAAGCTTCCTACAGAGATGATATCCAGTATTGAAGAATTTGGTCTAAATGAGGTTGTTAAAGATTATATAGCTGGAATGACCGATAGATATGTTATCAATAAATTTATGGACATATATGTTCCGGAAGTTTGGAAGTAGATGTCAGAAAATTACGTATTTACTTTTTAATATATTATTAGGAAGGATATATGATGATTAATGTCGAATATTGTGAAACAAAGCAATAATATGGAGAAATAAGTTTCAGATGTATTGACTTATAGTAGTCAAATCAGCATTTTGTTTGTCAAGCAGGGGTACTATATATAATAGTGATAATGTCGATAGTCTATAATATATAATAAACATGAACGAAGAAGAGGTAATGAGAGGAGGAGGGAGGGTCACAGAGGCGAGCAAACGTGTTAAGGGTGATGATTATAAATGTATTGAGAACTTTAGTATGGTTTTGATATTTTCTTACATCTATATATTTAAATGATTTATTTTTAAAGCAGGAAATTTATTAAAAATGGAGAAACATTAATTAATGGTACAATAGGTGATATTATGGGTATAAATTTTGATGAAGAACAAATTGATGAGATTAAAGTTCGAAATGATATTGTTAACACAATTTCGAAGTATGTGAGCTTAAAAAAAAGTGGACAAAACTATACTGGATTATGCCCTTTTCATGGTGAAAAAACACCTTCCTTTACGGTATCAGAAGAGAAACAATTTTATCACTGTTTTGGTTGTGGTGAAGCAGGAGATGTAATAAGCTTTATTATGAAAATCGAGAATCTAGATTTTATTGATGCGATAACTCTTCTGGGAGAACGGGTAGGAATACAAGGAGAAGATATTTCAACATCAAAACAGGAAAAAGAAGAATTAAATAAAAAAAATAAAATATATGAATTAAATCGTGAAGCAGCTCTTTTTTTTCATCGATCTTTGGTGACAAAACAAAACGATGGACTAAGATATTTAAATAAAAGAGGATTAAAACCAGAAACCATAAAAAAATTTGGATTAGGGTTCGCTGATGCGTCTTGGGAAAGTCTAAGTAAACACCTTGCGGATAAGGGATTTATTCATGGACTAATGTATGAAGCTGGATTAGTGTATAAAAGAAAAGAAGGTGAAGGTTATTTCGACAGGTTCAGGAACAGGATAATCTTTCCGATTATAAACTCGACAGGTAAAGTCATTGGTTTTGGGGGCAGATCAATTGATGAATCAATGCCTAAATACTTAAACACGCCTGAAACACCAGTATTTAATAAAGGAAATAACCTTTTTGCTATTAACTTAGCAAAAAAGGAAATTGGATCAGCTAAAAGAATAATCGTTGTAGAAGGGTATATGGATGTTATCTCCCTTTACCAGAATGGAATAAACTATGTTGTTGCTACTTTAGGAACTGCATTGACAAAAAATCAAGGAAACCTTTTGAAAAGGTATGCCGATGAAGTTTTAATTGCCTACGATACTGATTCCGCAGGGCAGGCTGCAACTATTCGAGGGATGGATTTATTAAATGATATAGGTTGCAAAGTAAAAGTCATTCATTTGTCAGATGGAAAGGACCCTGACGAGTTAGTACGAAAAAAAGGAAAAAATGGTTTTCTTGAAGAGATTGTAAATGCTTTTTCTCTTATTGATTATAAAATATTTCTATCAAAAAAAGAGAATGATTTAGCTACTGTTGAAGGAAAAATTCAATTTGTTAAATCAATTACTAATGTTTTAAAATCCATAAAAAGTCCAGTGGTGGTGGATGCATACATACATAAGATTGCGGCAGAATCAGATATTTCAATTGATGCTATAAAATCGGAAATTTATGGAAATAATAGAATTGATCAGAGTAATGATCAAATTGTATCAATGACTGGAAAGTATAGAAGTAAGAACGATAGGAATAATAATAAATATAATATTCAGCCAATGAAAGCAATGAAAAAAGATGGTTTCATGGAGGCTGAAAGATCATTGTTAAAACTTATTATTAATGATAAAGACTTATTTCTTAAAAATAAAGCATTGATATCCTATGAAGATTTTTCAGATAAAGTACATCAAAAGATTGCAACTATAGTGTTTTCACTTTATGAACAATATACTAAAATTGAAAAAGAAATGATAGCTCATCAATTGGAAGCCGATGAACTATTAGTACTCCAGACTATAATTGACAGTATATTACCAGAAGAAAATCATCAAAAGGCCATAGCCGATTATGTTAGGAATATGGCGAAATTTGGACTAGAAAACAAAAAAAAGGGCATAGAATTAGAGCTCAAAAAGTTGGAAAGCATTCAAAATAAATTGCCAGATCAAATAGTGAGGATAAGAGAATTATGTATAGATTACGAGAAGTTGATGAAGAAAATGAAAAATCTTTAAGCCTATAGGAAGGGAGGGAGCAATAATGAGCAAAGATAAAGAAAATCAGAAAGTAGAGTCCGTAAAAGATTTGATGGATAAAGGTAAAAAAAGGGGAATGTTGACATATAACGAGATAATGGATACTTTAGAAGAAGTAGATTTAGATAAGGATCAGGTGGAAGAAGTATATGATAATTTGGCATCAATGGGAATTGAAATAATAGGTGAAAGAGAAGAAGAAATTGAAGAACTGCCTGAAACTGAAGAAATCGTGGAATTGGATATATCTGTCCCGAAGGGTATTAACATAGATGATCCAGTAAGGATGTATCTAAAAGAAATTGGAAAGGTCCCTTTGCTCTCAGCAGAAGAAGAAATTGAACTTGCAAAGAAAATGGATCAAGGGGATGAAGAAGCTAAGCGTAGATTATGCGAAGCAAATCTTAGACTTGTAGTAAGTATAGCTAAGAGATATGTAGGTAGAGGAATGCTCTTTCTTGATTTAATCCAAGAAGGAAATTTAGGATTAATAAAAGCTGTAGAAAAATTTGACTGGAGAAAAGGGTTTAAGTTTAGTACTTACGCCACTTGGTGGATCAGACAAGCAATTACTCGTGCGATAGCTGACCAGGCCAGAACAATAAGAATCCCAGTGCATATGGTGGAAACGATTAACAAACTGATAAGAATATCAAGACAATTACTTCAGGAACTGGGTAGAGATCCAAAGCCAGATGAAATTGCCAAGGAAATGGATCTTCCAGAGGAAAAAGTTAGAGAGATATTAAAGATAGCACAAGAACCAGTTTCGTTAGAGACTCCTATAGGTGAAGAGGAAGATAGTCATCTTGGAGATTTTATACCAGATGACGATGCTCCAGCACCAGCTGAAGCGGCTGCTTTTTCTATGCTTAAAGAGCAGCTAATTGAGGTGTTAGATACATTAACACCTAGAGAGCAGAAGGTACTCAGACTTCGATTTGGACTTGATGATGGTAGAGCTAGAACATTAGAAGAAGTGGGTAAAAAATTCGACGTAACGAGAGAACGAATAAGGCAAATAGAGGCAAAGGCTCTTAGAAAGCTTAGACATCCAAGTAGAAGTAAAAAATTAAAGGACTATTTAGAATAAAGATTCGCGATAACGCGAATCTTTATGATTCATGGGCATATATTACCAGTATTGTTTTTGCTTTCCATATTGAATTTTTCTTTCTTTTTCTAGATCTGTTTCTTTATCATCCAAATGGTCTTGTAAATAATTCATTACTTGATCTGCTTCTTCATCCCATTCGGATGTGGTACCACCCCATTTAAATCGAACTAATTTTTCTATGGGTACTGTGTTTCCATGAGTTTGGACTTTTTTTTCTTTCATAGTTGAAAACCTCCTTAATTTTTATTATTTACTTTTGAAAGTAAATTATTTTGCAATCAATGGAATTAAATATTTGTAGAAAGGAAATTGAAGAATGATAAATACATTACTATTCGATCTAGATGGTACTTTGCTTCCAATAGATATTGATATTTTTATGAAGCATTATTTTGAGGCACTTTGTCTTAAATGCAAGAGCATTTTGGAGCCTGAAGCTCTTACAAAATCCGTATTGAAATCAACGAATTATATGATAAATAATAGGGAAAAAAATAAAACAAATATGAGTGCTTTTATGGAAGATTTTAAATCGAGAATAAATGTGGAATTAGATGATATATTACCAATACTGGATGAATTTTATAGCAAAGAATTTGATGATTTAAAGAGCATTTCTAAACCAAATAAAATTGTTAAAGATATTGTGGAAATACTTAGAACTAAAGGTTATAAGATGGTTATTGCAACAAATCCTTTGTTTCCACGGCAAGCAATATTACACCGAATTAAATGGGCTGGATTAAACCCAGAGGATTTCACTTTGATAACGGATTATGAAACTATGCACTTTTGTAAACCAAATGTTGAATATTATGAGGAAATATTATCAATAATAGAAATAAAACCTCAAAATTGTATAATGGTGGGAAATGATGTGCAGGAGGACTTAATAGCAACTAAACTTGGTATACAGACCTTTCTTGTTACGGACTATATGATTAACAGAGAATTGGATGAGCCAAAATCAGACTATAAAGGCAATTATTCAGAACTATTAAAATTTGTAATTGATTTACCTGTATTAAAGAAGGAATAAAATTTTTTTTATTGAATTCTATAATGGTGAGGGCGAAGATGAAACTAACACCAAGATTGCAGACGATTGCTGAAAAGGTTCATAAAGGAAATATAGTGGCGGATATAGGTACTGACCATGGGTATATTCCCATTTATTTGATCGAAAATAATTATTCTCCAAAGGTTATAGCAGCAGATATTAATGTGGGACCCTTAGAAAATGCTAGAAGACAGATTTTATCATATGGCTATGTGGATAGAATTGAGACCCGACTTGGAAATGGACTAGATATACTAAAACCCGGAGAAGTTAGTACCATCATAGTAGCGGGTATGGGTGGACTGCTCATTAGAGACATATTATTAGCCAATCCTTGTGTTACCCAAAATGTTAAGCAGCTAATATTGCAGCCTATGGTAGCGCAGTCAGACCTAAGGCAATGGCTAATACATAATGGATTTAAAATAGTCGATGAACAACTGGCAAAGGAAGGCCATAAATACTACGAAATCATTGTAGCCGCTAGGGGTAACCAAATAATACATGACGATGTATATTTTGATATAGGACCAAAGCTTATTGAAAATAAGGATCCTTTACTGATAGAATATATTAGGAAACAAATTCATATTCAAAAAATCATTATTAATGAGCTGGAAGGTCAGGATAGTATCCACGCCAAGGACAAATATAGTGAATGCAAAAATAAGATTTTAAAATTGGAAGAGGTGTTAAAATGTCTGTTAGATGCGAAACAATCATAGCGTTTATGGAAAAATTAGCACCCTCTTATTTAGCAGAGCCATGGGATAATGTTGGTCTTCAAATAGGAAGTAAGGATGCTACTGTTAAAAATGTAATGATAGCCCTTGATGCAACGGAGGCAGTGGTTGATGAGGCAATTGCCAAAGAGGTGGATTTGATCATCACTCACCATCCACTAATATTTAAGCCTTTAAAGAATATCACCATGGAAAATGCAACAGGACGAATAATACATAAGCTCATTAAACATAATATTTCTGTTTATTGTAGTCATACAAATCTTGATATGGCGGAAACCGGAACGAACGAAGTTTTGGCACAACGTATTGGACTAGTGAATATCAAACCATTTATAGGAACAAAACACGAAAAATATTTCAAGCTAATTGTTTTTGTACCAGAAAAACATCTGGAAAGTGTAAGAAATGCTATATGTGAAGCAGGAGCTGGACATATAGGAAATTATAGTTCTTGTACATTTGTAACAAATGGTACTGGGACCTTTATGCCGCTCGAAGGGTCAAATCCATATATAGGTACACTTCAAAGCCTCGAGAGTGTGGAGGAGTGCAGATTAGAGACAATTATTGAAAAGGAAAATATGGCAAAAGTCCTAAGCAAAATGTTGGAGGCCCATCCCTATGAAGAAGTTGCATACGATATTATATCC
>JUEG02000787.1_pt1 | contig 20665 bp, 21 predicted proteins | sample 432341 | NCBI WGS metagenome assembly JUEG02 (sample SAMN02953476, study PRJNA257561) | rock porewater metagenome | biome: terrestrial; feature: Opalinus Clay rock; material: porewater; isolation source: Opalinus Clay rock BIC-A1 borehole | place: Switzerland: Mt Terri URL, St-Ursanne ... | reverse complement strand
TTTTGGCGTCACTAATCCCTGCGGCCATAGCACGAGGCTGAAACTTTTTATCATCGATATTCAATTGCTTTAAACAATCTTTAACAACTGTTAATTGATCATCCGTATCATAAATCACAAAGTTCTTATCATAACCTAGGGCCGTAATATCACGTCTTAAGATTCTCAAGCAGGCGGAATGAAAGGTGGAAACCCAGATATCTTTAGCCTGACTTCCCGTGCCAATAATTCTCTCCACCCTATCCTTCATTTCACCGGCAGCCTTATTAGTAAAGGTTATAGCTAAAATAGTCCAAGGGGCTACCTTTTTTTCCCGGATCAAATAAGCTATTCTAGTAGTTAATACTTTTGTTTTACCACTGCCTGCTCCGGCAATAATAAGTAAGGGTCCTTCAGTATGTTTTACGGCTTCCATTTGAGCCGGGTTTAAGCCTGTTAAAAGATCCATGTGTTCCTCCTCTAAAGTAAAATTCAAGTTTATTAAATTCTACATTAATTAGCGGTATCCTTTAATGAAAATTATGAGTGTTTTATATTAGAAAAAGAAGAACAATTATTCCTAGCCCAATCCTGTAATATCCAAAAGGTATAAAATCACGTTTTTGAATAAAGCTCATAAATAAGGCTATTACAGCCAGCGCAACTATGAAGGAAACGGAAAATCCAATTAGTAAAATAAGCCATTGTGTACTGGTTAGGCTTAGTCCAACCTTTAACAGGGAATAAGATGACGCAGCAAACATGGTTGGAATCGCTAAGAAAAAGGAAAACTCAGCTGCAACCTTTCTGGAGGATCCTAGAAAAATAGCTCCAATTATCGTTGCTGCCGATCGAGACGTACCCGGAATCATGGCTAAACATTGAAATAGACCAATTGTAAAGGCCTTTTTATAAGACAATTCAGCTATTTCTTCTATTTCGGGAACTTTTTGCGTCTTTTCCAGCCATATTAGGAGCACCCCACCGACAATTAGTGCTATAGCCACTGTTAATGGATTGAATAGTAGCTTTTCAATAATGTCAGCAAAAATGGCCCCTAAAATTAAAGCGGGGATTACAGCAATTATTGTCTTTTTCCAAATCTCTAAGGTTGCCTTTTGCTGAGGCTTAGATATCCCTTTTTTTAAAGGGTTTAGCTTTTCCCTGAAGAAAATCATAACCGAAAGTATAGCCCCCAACTGAATGACTACATTGAAAATATTACCAAAACCCGTCTCAAAGTTAAACCATTTGTTGGCAATAATTAAATGACCCGTAGATGATATTGGCAAAAATTCAGTTATTCCTTCGATAATTCCTAAAATTATTGCTGTTAAGTAATGTTCCATTTTAACTCTCCTTCTGTCTTAAGGCTTAACAACCTCATACTCTAGAATTTTACCATAAGACATAGATAATTTCGACAAAATTACATAAATAAAGCTAGAGTCTTTACTGACTCTAGCTTTCACTTTAACCTTAGATTATATAGTTTTATAATTATTAGGGCTTAACCCCTAATAGCCTCATACCATTTAAAATTACAATTAATGCAGCCCCCGTATCGGCAAAAACGGCTAGCCAAAGGTTTGTGATCCCGGCAAAGGTTAAAGCAATAAATACTGCCTTTACTACAAGTGAAAAGGCAATGTTTTGTTTAATAATCGCCAAGGCTTTTCGACTTAATTTAATGGTAAAGGGAAGTTTCGATAAATCGTCGGCCATTAAGGCAATATCGGCAGTCTCTAGAGCCGTGTCAGTCCCTGCGACCCCCATAGAGATACCGACTGTGCTAGTAGCTAGAGCAGGAGCATCGTTTACCCCATCTCCTATCATGGCAACCTTACCATGTTCAGCCAGTAAGCTTTTTATAGCTGATAGCTTCTCGGCAGGAAGAAGTTCTGCTCTTACTTCATCAACACCTAGTGTTGCGCCAACCTTCTTTGCAGTTCCTGCATTATCACCGGTAAGCATGATAATCTTCTCAATACCTGATTTCTTTAGTTCAGCTATCGCAACAGTACTTTCATTACGAATTTTATCGGCCACGCTAATTAGACCCAATACTTTATCCGAAGTACCAATTAACATAACGGTTTGTCCTTGATCTTGTAATTCAGCAACTTCTGCTTGTAAATTGGAATTTACAGAAACCTTAAGTTCATTAAAGAGCCTTAAATTGCCAATGTAATAAGTCTTTTCCCAGACTAAAGCCTTGGCCCCCATGCCATCTAAAGCCAGAAAATTGCTACCAACCTTAAAATTGATAGCTTTTTCCTTTGCATAATTAACAATGGCAGTACCTATGGGATGCTGTGACCTAACCTCGATGGCAGCAGCAATCTCAATGAGTTCCAATTCGCTAATTGAATCATCTAAGACCTTTATCTCACAGACCTCAGGTTTTCCCGTTGTCAGCGTACCTGTCTTGTCAAAAGCAATTGCTTTTAGGGCGCCCGCTTCCTCTAAATGAGCTCCACCTTTAATAAGAACCCCATGTTTAGCAGCGTTACCGATAGCGGAGACGATTGACACAGGCGTGGAGATAACTAAGGCACAAGGGCAAGCAATAACCAAAAGTACCAAGGCTTTATAAAACCAATCACTAAAAGGTGCACCGAAAAGCAAAGTCGGCAAGGTTGCGATAGCCATGGCCAGAATAATAACTATTGGTGTATAATACTTAGCAAATTTATCCACAAATTGTTGCGAAGGGGCCTTTTGACTCTGCGCTTCTTCTACCAAGTGAATTATCTTGGCAAGAGTGGTATCTTCAACTAATTTTGTTACCCTAATTTCTAAAGATCCCTTTTCGTTAATAGTTCCAGCGAAAACTTCCGAGCCCTTAACCTTTTCAATAGGTAAAGATTCACCCGTAATTGGAGCTTGATTGACATAGGAGGAACCTGTTTTTACCATACCATCCATAGGAATCTTTTCGCCTGGTTTCACTACTATGGTATCTCCTATAATAATTTCTTCAACCGGTAAGGAAATCTCCTCTCCATTTCTAATTACCAGAGCTTCTTTTGGAGATAAATCCATTAAAGATTCAATAGACTTCCGAGTTTTATCCATAGTATAAGTTTGTAGGGTATTACCAATGGCAAAAAGAACTACAACCGTGGCTCCTTCAACCCATTCTCCGATAACTATTGCCCCAATGGCGGCTACACTCATCAAAAAGTTCATATCAAAGGTTAGAGCTTTAACTGAATAGAAAGCTGACCTTCCAATATAGTAGCCTCCAGAAAGCATTGTTAAGAGGTAAAGGGGAATTATAAGCTTTTCTTCAACACCTAAAAACGTTAGAAGGAAAGTGATTGCTAAAAAGGCACTAGAAACTAGAGTCAGAATAGCCTTAATATTGTCCATCCAGAAGGCTTTGGGTTGTTTTTGTCCCTGACCCAAGTGCTTTACACCATACCCTGCTCCATCTATAACCTTAATGATATTACTTAATGGTATAGAGTGCTCCACAACTAGCTTTGAGGTTGAAAAGTTTAAAGTGGCACTTTTGATTCCTTGAAGAGCAGCCAACTGGCCCTCTAATTTTTTTGCACAGCTACCTCAGTCTATTCCGGTAACTCTAAGGCTTGATTTTTGAATACTTTTTTCTTGATACTTTTTTGGTGAGTTTACGTAATTTACTTGTAATACAGGTTCACCCATTGTATCCACTCTCCCCTCTAAATATTGATTTAATGACTGTGCCATCACACTTCTGAAGCTTCATATTTACGTATGCCTAATATGGTCTAAGCCCTCTGCGAATAAGTTTACGATATGAGAATCATCGAGAGAATAATAGACAACTTTTCCCTCTTTCCGATACTTCACTAAGCGCATATTTCTTAGTACTCTTAATTGATGAGAGACCGCTGATTGAGTCATATCCAAAAGGGTAGCCAAATCACAAACACATAACTCGTTTATGGAAAGGGCCTGAATTAGTTTGATGCGAGTAGGATCACCTAAAACCTTGAAAGTATCAGCTAGTTTTTTAGTCTCTTCTTCTGGTAGCATCTGCTCTTTAACTTGGTTTACGGCCTCTTCGTTGATGCAAAAAATGCCACAGACGTCTTGTTCCTTTGCCATCGTGAATCCCCCTCATGAGAACATCTGAATACATGTTCATATGTTTATTTATATTTTATGCTAATTATTACTATTCTGTCAATAGGGGATATTTAAATTACTGGCAACAAAAAGAAGGTATCGAAATTACGATACCTTCCGAGGTCCTCTTATTATACTTCCTGTTCTTCTATCTCTGATAACATTTCCAGATAATCACTTTCGCTAATGCGTCCATCCTTAAAAGCTTCCTCTAGTTTTCGTTTTTCAGCCGCAAGTGAGTTTTGAGGTTCGTCATCTTCTTGATCTTCTTGATCTTCTTCTTGGTCTTCTTCATCTTGTGCTGGATCCTCTACTTCTTTGTCGTCTTCTAAATCTTCTTCATGCTCTGATTCTTCGTTCTCGTAATCATCTTCATCATAATTTCTAGCATCTTCTCTGGTATTCCGATTTCTTATTTCTTTATATATTAGCAAGGCTATAAATGCCCCAATACCTAACGCAAGCAGAATTTTTACTGTATTATTCGGAGCCCCTTGTGCTCCCCCTTGTTGCTCTCCTGCTGGCATCTGTTGGCCCGAAACTGATGGATTGGGATCCGTCTTAGTATAACTTCCTTCTATTTTTATCCCGTTATCCGGAGACACAAAAAATTTTTTAACAAAAAAGGTAAACTTGTCACTCTGGTGTGCCTGTCCAAATTCAGGTGTTAACTTAAAATTCGTTGCCGTAATAGGTTGAATAACATAAACTTCTGCTGCTGACACCGGATAGTCGGGTGTAAATTCAAAACTAAAGGTTTTATCAGGCGCCCCCTGTAAGTTGTTGTAGTAGTACTCTAAATGGATAGACTGAGTCTCGCCCGGTTTCAACGGTTTCGGCAACTTCCACGTTAGCTTATCAAAATTTTCTTCAGCTGCTACCGCAAATTGCAAATGATTATCAGGCTGGTCATCGGTGGTAATAATATGAGTCTTTGAGCCCTTAGGGGCTCTCCAGGTTAATTCTCCTGTAAAATCCTGGTCTGAGATATTCTTAAACTCTATCGCATTTATTGCCAGAATATCTGCAGTATCATACTCGGGTAAAATTTCAATTTCAAGCTTTTGGATCTGTATTGTATCTCCTTGTGCCCAAGCAAAATTCAAACCGAAAATCAGAGTGAATACAATTGTAAAAATAAAGAGTGTTTTTCTTGAACGTAACAGCACTTTTTTAACCTCCCATTAAGTATACGTTGAGTTTTTGTTATAATTTTAAACCTACATAAACCTTAACGCCTCTGTTGGTTCTAACCTAGAAGCCTTAAGAGCAGGATGAATGCTTGCCAGTAACCCTATTGCAAGGGCAGTAAATATAAACATAAGCATTGTTATTGGGTTCCACGAAATATTTAAAGCGATGTTTGTTACTAAAGGACCTACATAAGCTGCCAAGCTAATTCCTATAACATAACCTAAAATTCCCCCGAGCAGACTTATCAGAGCAGCCTCAGTCATAATAATTTTAACGATATGACTTTGTCTAAATCCAATAGCTCTAAAAATCCCTATTTCTCTGGTTCTCTCGTTAACCGAAGATATCATAGTAGAAAGAATTATCAGTGCCCCAATTAGAGTTACAACCACAGAGATGACAATTGAGAAGCTTGTAAATCTATCAACCAGTTGTTTCCTACCTTCTACAGCCTCTTTAATAGGTGTCACATTAGCATCGGGTAATTTTTCTTTGAGATCTTTAACTACAGAATCAACTTGTTCTGTTTGAGAATCTGTTACCATAATTTCAATAAACGTTAACCCTTGAGGCTTATTTATTAGTTTTTGCAAAACCGGTAATTGCATAAATACCAGTCCATCTTCCTCATTAGCCGTTTTCTCCAGCACACCTGAAACAGTAAAGTCTCTGTTAAACAAAACTAGTTTTGATCCCTCGGTCAGGTTGAAAACTTCCGCTACCTTGGCTCCAATTAACAATTCATTCTCCGCCTGAGGTACTTTTCCCTGCACAGACCAGTAAGGTTCTAGCTTTAACTCTTGCTCAAAGTCTATCCCAACTAGCATGGTTGAAGTACCTTCCACAGTTGTGTTTCCTAATAACTTTGGTGCAATTACACTAACACTATCCTTGTGGAAATTCTCAATTTTGCTTAGAGCCTCAGTAGTAAGTTCCTTTACGTCATAAGCGACACCCGAGGCAATTACAACTGACCCATAGGAGAAGGAGACCTTATCACCCTTCGGCTTAACTATGACTTTAGCTCCGAGATTGTCGAATTGACTCTCTAAGCTTGCTCTCATTGCACCGGTGATGGTCATCAGGGTTACAACTGTCGTAACTCCAAAAGCCAACCCTAAAACTATTAAAAAAACCTTTAGCTTTCTTCTTCGAAGATTGTTAAGGGCTATGTCCCTTAATTGCACCTAATCCCCCTCCTTCTTTAGCCATTGACTGCTTTTTTTGAATACTCCGCGGTTTGTTCAAGTGACCCATCCCTGATACAAATGGTCCTTCCCACATAATGAACATTCTCCGTGTTGTGGGTAACCATTATAATCGTTTGACCCTCCCGGTTTAGCTGCGTGAATAAGCCCATTATTTCCTCACCCGTTTTCGTATCTAAAGCACCCGTGGGCTCATCAGCAAATAAAATAGGTGGCTGGTTAACAATAGCTCTAGCTATGGCCACTCGCTCCTGTTCTCCGCCCGAAAGCTGACTTGGCAAGCGAGAGGATTTATTAGCCATATCAACCTTTTCCAATACCTTCATAGCCAATTCTTTACGCTCACGATTGGAGGACTTAATTATAGCAAGAGGTAGCATAACGTTTTCAATAGCCGTTAGATAAGGGATTAATTGAAATTGCTGAAAAACGAAACCAAGATATTCGCTTCTAAAGTCTGCTCGTCTCTCTTTAGAAAGCGAATAGACATCAACCTCATCAACTATGACTTGTCCTGAAGACGGTGGATTAATGGCACCTAGGATAGATAATAAGGTACTCTTCCCTGAGCCTGACGGACCCATTAACGCAATAAATTCTCCCTCATTAACCGTAAAACTTACATTAGCCAGCGCCGTAACCGCGGCTTCTCCACCATTATATATTTTACTAACATCTTGTACCTTAATTAAGCTCATGAGTTACCTCCCTAAAACTTACATAAGAAACTTACATAAAGAAAACTTACATGAAACGCAAAGATTCATTAGGGTCCATATTTGCCGCTTTTATCGCCGGAATTATACTGGCAACAGTACCTATGATAATTGCAATTACAAAGGCCTGCACCGCATAATCCAAACTCCATAAAATATTAATATCCATTTGGGCAATCAAAGGTCCAACTATTTCTGCCATAATCATTCCTAATACAAAACCTATGATGCCTGCCATAGAGCTGATAATAGTAGCTTCTATTAAGATGATTGTTGAAATGTGGCTACTTCTAAAGCCGATGGCTCGTAGAATTCCAATTTCTCTGGTTCGCTCATTAACAGAACTTAACATCGTTAGCAACACCACAAAGGACCCGATAGCCAAAACGATAATTGACATTCCTTTAGCAAAGCTTGTAAACTTATCAACAGTAGCCTCCCTAGCTTTAACCGCTTCTCTAACAGCAACGGATTCTGCTTCCGGTAAGGCTGCCTCTAATTGTAGTATTATATCTTCAATAGGACAATTGGTGCATAAGGCGGCAACTTCAATAAAACTTAACTGACCCTTAAGATTAAATAACGTTTGAGTCTTTTTTAGCTCCATATGAATCGAATCATCAACGGTAGATCCAACAGGATCAATAACGCCCCAAACTCTGAACTCTTCGCCCTGGATAACCAGTTTATCTCCCGGCTTTTTATTTAACTTTTCAGCAGCTAGCTGTCCCAATATTACTTCAGTCTCACTTATCTTAGGCAAGGATTTTTTAACGGGTATTTTTTTCTCCACCGGTGGATTAGTTCCCTCAGGCTTTTCAACTGTCCTAATGTTCCACCAAGATTTAAGGGTTAACTCAGGAATGAAATTAACACCAACCACCAAAGCCCTTTTTCCTGCTATCGGTGTTTCTGTTATTAACTTAGGGGCAATCACCGAAATTTTATCGTTATTAGGTATCTGTAGTATTCGGCTCGGTACGTTTTCATCAAGGGGTTTTTCCTGTGCTGAAACACCGGAGACAGTCATACCGCCATAAGACAAAGATAGATCATTGCTCTTTGGAGTAATTACAATGTTAGCGCCTATTTCATCAAACTTATCTCCTAAGTCGACCTTCATGGCATCTGTAACAGAGAATAAGGTTGTAATAGTTGCAATTCCTATTACCATCCCAGCTAGAATAAAAAGCATCCGACTTTTACGACGCAATAAATTGTTGATTGCTATATTGCCTAAATTCAAACTAATTTCACCACCTTATGAGGTAAAAGTAATAAGATAAATGCGCAGACCCAAGGTTTGCGCATTAATCTTATATATTAGATTTTTTAAAACTCAATCTTATTAAGACTAAGCTCTAGGCATCCAGTCTTGGAAATCTTTAATATTTATTTCTATATCGTCACCATTAATAGTTACATTTGGTATAACTTCCGGTGCATAAAGACCACAGGATTCAGCGCCAACCCCATTCCATTCGTTGGTCTGCAAATCCCATTGAGTTCCGCAAGTATCACAATTTAGAATATTTCCTCCAATTGTACTGAACGTTAAGCCATTACATGGTTCACACATTCTAACGGCTACAACTATTTCTCCGGAAGGTTTAACATAAGCCATTAGTGGGAAAGCAATTTCAGCTCCACTTTTCAAAGTTAACTTAACAGGCTCATATTCGAATCGAACAATTTTGTTTTGTTCAACTTCAGATTTCTTAATAATTAGCTTGTCCTCCGAAACGGTAGGCGTTATGGTAACCTCTTTAATAGTCTCTGTGTTACCACCGGCAGTAGGTGCATCTGTACCTTTCAAACTGAAAAACGCTACGGCCGCCATTAGGACAATTCCAATTCCAACAGCAATAAACACTGTATTATTATTGTTCTTCTTTTTCTCCATAAAGCGATCTTTCTTTGAAGACATATTTATTCCCCCTGTTATTAAGGACTATTTCTTAGCAGTTTCTATTACTCTTCCATTGTCAATCACATAAAGATTGCCACTTGGACACTCAACGAGCTTTTCTACTACAGGAACCTCATTATTTATTGTTTCTACTAACTGAGTTAACTCTGTTGGTACCTGGCCGGTAACCTCGTAATATTTATCAACCCCTGCTTGTAAATAGGCAATATTTTCAGGACAGTTGTTGCCCGATGGTGCCGGACCGGCTAAAGCAGTACTTGTAGCTCCACCTAGACCCATATACATAACTACAGCAATTAAGGCAACTGCAGCAAGGCCTATAATTAAATAGCTTGTCTTGCTTTCTTTCTTATAATTTTTTTTGTCTATCTTGTTTACTTTTCTGACCATCTAAATCCCTCCAAGTTGTTAGTTTTTTAGCTCTTGAAAAATTATAAACTAAATCTGTGTCAAAAGCGTGTCAGAAATGAGAAATTTTGAAAGATTTAATTCCAAAATATTAATAAATGAATGTTCTTAAAAACCAGTTGTTAATAGTCAGATAATTTATAAGATAGAGCGAGACTAAAACAACAACAAAGTATGCAACCTTAGAAGCCATAGATGATTTTGTTCTGAACACCTGCCATCCTGCGTATATCAACAGAACATACGTAGTAGCAATAAATATTGACTGATACTTGGCTATATACTTGTTAAAAAAATTAAATAATCCACTCAGACCGAGGGGAATAAGAATTATTGGCCCCAGTCAACAAACGCTAGCCAAAAAACCTGTTACCAAAGATGACACCATCGCTATTCTTTCTTTCAATTTTATCACTTCCTTGGATTCAAGTCTGAGATTAATAATAACACTAAATTGTGTCAAAATTATGTCTAAACAAAAACATATACATTTCTGGAAAATGACAAAAACCGCTGACCTGCTACCCGCCGGTCAACGGTCTGTTTTAATAAACAAAGAACCCTAAGAATAATAGAACTATTCCAAGTATAGTACTGGCTATATTAATTTTAACCAAAATAGCCCTGTCTTCCACTAAAACTTTCTGAACAAGTTTTCTAAAGTTATGGTAATTAAATAACAACTGAGAGGTTTTGATAATGGTAGCTGTAATAACAAGTGTTAAGATCAAAGATAAATCTACATCTGTGGTCAGTTCTTTATACCAAGTAAAACTAACAACGGCTACACTAAAAATTCCCAAAGCCCAAAGCCATTTCGGTTGTTCTTCCTTATAAACTTTATTTAACTCAAAGTCGTTCCAAGCTTGTGGGATTAAATGCATGAGGGGTCTTACACCAACACTGACTAGACCCATAATAATACTAATAATCTTAAAGTAAGTCATAATATCACTCCTTAGCTTTTTGGATTCCCTTTTTAAAGATTTGAAGCAATTTATTTAACATCGGCATAATCTCTTCATCATTATCAACTTTTACATCTTTAATAAAGTACTCTCCAATAGAAACACTTAGAGAGGAGATAATAAAAGCAGTGAGCTCAATATCTATTTCCGGATCAATTTCACCTTTATTAATCCCGTTAACTAATAGAGCCTCTAAAATCTGATTGCTTTTATTAATTGATACTCCCATAACTTCTTCCTTCAGCTTGTTATCAGCATTTTTGGTAAAGTCGTTGGCAATTCTAGCGATTTTGGGATTTTCTTTAGCGAACTTGATGGATCCTAGGTACATTTCATGCAGAATTTCGAAAAAATCCATTTGTTCCGTTTTACTTAATTTAGACATGTACTTGGCCTTTTTCTCCACTAAAACATCCAGATATAAGTATTTGAATAAATCTTTTTTGTCTTCAAAATACTGATAAAAACTTCCCTTCGCTATTCCAGCCTTATGAACAATCCTTGATATACTGGCCCCTTGGTAGGAATGCTCCGCAAACTCATCTATTGCTACATTGGTTATTTTATTTCTTTTTTCCGTAGATAGATTATAGAAAGTATCTTTTGGCATTTAGCCACCTCCTTTGCAAATTAGTGTGACTAAGCAGTCATTTTCTATATAAAAAATTTTAGTAATACAACCAGAAGAAGATGTGACCGTCGAGTCATGTGACTATATAGTCATTATATGCTAAGAAATATAATTTAGGCAAGGTTTTTAGGAAAACTTTTAGCTTTTTATAAATACAATACAGAAAGAGACTAAGTAAAATTTAGTCCCTTTAATGTTTATCACTAGCTAGCAGAAGACTCCCACTTCTTTAAGTGGGAGATGAATGCGTTAAACCTACAAACATATGTTCCCTTTTCCTTCCAATCATGATATAATTATGTTGTGGAAGGAGATGTAAAATATGAAATTATCTCTCAAATACTATCCTCGTTGGACGAAAGCACAAAAAGAAATAGTTAAAGAATTGTCTTTTCATACCACTAAGTTATATAACATAGCTAATCATCAATGTCGAGAAGTAGAATATAAATCCTATAAAATCCTAGAGAAAGAAATGAAAGCTAATTGGCATAAGGACTTTCTCCATTCACATACCTACCAGCAGTGTTTGAAAATGTTAGAGCAAAATTGGAAAAGCTATTTCCAGTCCTTGAAGGATTACAAGGAAAAACCAAGTAAATATAAAGCTATGCCTAAGCCACCACGATATAAACACATTTCAAAGCGGAAAAATGAAGTAATATTTACTAATTTGGCTATTCGTAGAAAAGAAAGCCATATTCTCCTTTCCTTATCAAAAAGAATACAAGAAATCTTTCAGGTTGATAGTCTAAAAGTGGTAGAAGCTAAAACTCTTCCACTACCTGAAAATGTTACATTACAGCAAATCAGGTTACAGTTTGACCCCCAAGTAAAGGATTGGTACATGTTAATAATCTATAAGGTAGCAGAAAAAAGAAAAAGTACTTATCCAAATGTAATGGCCATTGATTTAGGATTAGATAACCTAGCTGCTATAACCTTCTCTCACAGTGAGGATAACTACCTTATTAGTGGGAAAGCTCTGAAAAGTATTAATGGCTATATTAACAAAGAAATCGCTCAATTACAGTCAATTCGTATGAAGCAGGTCGGAGCAAAATCCTTTAAAAGTACCAAAAGAATTCAAAAGTTAAGGAAAAAGCGTAAAGATTACATTACAAACTACCTCCATCAAGCCAGCAGATACATCATAGAGTTAGCCAAAAGATATCAGGTTGGAAAGGTTATTATTGGGGATATCAAAAATATTAAACAAAACAACCAAATCAAAACCTTTGTGCAAATTCCCATTCAACGTTTAGCCCAAATGATTAGTTATAAAGGCCAGCTTGAGGGGATAGGTGTTGAGTATCAAAAGGAAAATTATACAAGTGGTGTCAGTGCCTTTGATCTAGAACCGATCACAAAAGAATATTACAACAAAACTAGACGAATAACCAGAGGACTTTTCGTTACCAATAAAGGACTTCTCATAAATGCTGATATAAATGGAAGCCTAAATATCCTTAGACAAGTCTTTAAAGGTATTCCCAAACTGATTGAATTAGCAAGGGATAATGGATGTGTGAACCATCCCAAGCAAATAAGGGTGGCCTAATTCTCATTAGGCGGAAACTTAAATATCAAACTTTGCTTAAAGAAATTCCTGATCTTTCTATTAGGAAGCTCCCACTTCAAACGTTAGAAACGTTAAGTGGTGAGTCGTTCACTGCCATTGTTTTAGATTGTCACTTATGAAATCAACAACTTTTTGATGATCATCTTTACCGTTGCCTTTTATTGAAAAGGGCTCCCCAAATATCATATGAATATTTTTACTTCGATCAATAGGTCCCAAGTCTTTTAAATATTTTCCATTTTGCCAGAAGTCTGTCTTAATGGCTACAGGGACAACTTGAACACCGGCAGCCTTGGCCAATTTGATTCCTAAAGAGTTGAATTCTTCCGGTATAAACTTAACGTCTCTAGTACTCTGAGGAAAGATAATAACTGAGGTTCCCTTTGCTAATAACTCCTTACCTTTATTCATTACAGTTTGAAAGTCTTCCCGAGGATTATTTCTACCCACCGCTATAGGGTCTCGCGAACGCATGACCGGCCCAAATAAAGGGTGCTTAGTTAAACTCTCTTTGACTGCAAAGGTTACATCCATCTTGGGTGCAATAATACATGGGAAAACAAAGGTTTCTAGAGTGCTCATATGATTGCTTATAAAGACCACCGGCCCCTCACATGCAACCAAGTTATCTAAACCTCTCAAGTGAAAGCGGCCACCACATCCCTCAATTAAGTTAAAGATATTGTGAGATGATTCTGCCCAAGCTTGATTGTTATAAGTTCCCTTAAGTGCTAGCGAGCGAGCTTTAATAATTTCATTTAGATACCCTGACACAAAAAACCAACGTGTGTTGAGAAATACACGGTCCATTAAAAAACGGGGCTTATCCTTGGGGGTATCATAGGCTGCTTCCGTAAAGAATGGTTTCATTTATTATTTATCACTCCTTGTACACTTTTATCGAATATAATCTTTTAGCTTTGCCAAAAGGCGGCATAGTTTTAAACTTCTCAGAGTAAAAAAGTTTCACCTTTTATTATTATACTTATATTTAAATTTCCCTTCTAGATAAGCCTCAAGATAAGCTTATTTTACCTTTTTATTTAAAACTAGGCTCCGTCAAAAACCTTGTAGAAATTAACAAAAATTAAAAGGAGTCAGAGTTCTGACTCCTTTGCTAATGCATAGTAGTTATCTACTACGATATAAGAGTTTATTTTAATTGGTTTACGGCCCTGTGGAGTTTCTGAGTAATACGACCTCAGTTAATAAATGTTTCCTGCTCCTGATGTTTTCCTTTGGAATAAACTTCGAGTTAAGCTAAAAAGGAAATAAACGAACTTAGCCTAATTCCCCACGTAGAGGTTTAATACGCAGTTAGCTTATATTTTAATTGAACGATAGTATCTTTGATATTTGGGTCTCTCAAAAAAATAAACCCACGGTACTTATAAACCGTGAGTAAAGGTTAAATTTATTTGTTTTTAGATGTCTTTAAAATTACTAAGTTTAGGATCAAACCTACCAATAAGCTGGATAATATCGCTGGTATAAAGTTATAGTTTTCGAGAACCACTATCCAGAAATATAACCAGATCGTAGCTGGTATTATTGAATACCATTGAATTTTCCTTAGTATCAACATTCTAAAAGCGTACAAGCTTACACCCAATGTAGGAAAAAAGAAACTAAAGCTGGTAAAAGTGGTGTCTAAAGATGATGTAACTTCGTAAGAGATGAGAAAAAGTATTGAACCCAAAAACAAGAGTGGTGCGCTTATTTTAAAAACTCTATCAGCGTTGCTGGTAATTATTTTATAGCTACAAATTAACGCTCCAGGGATTCCAAAAATTATAGCAAACTCCAAACTAAAAAAGAATGCACTAATACAAAACAAAAATAAGCCTTTTTTAAATATTATGTCGTTTTCGACTTCTTTTGGTAAGAAGTCAACTTTAGTAGTCCCCATAACATGCTCCTGATTTAGAAAATTTTGTTAAACTAATTATAGCACGTAGTTCTTATTTCGTATCTAGGAAATTTTTACCTAATGAGTGCATTAAACTAACTTTAGACAGATGACGTCGTATAATAACACCATACACGGCTCGGCTACGCTCCAACCTAACTTTCAACTTTTGCTACTTATTTGTCACACTATCTTTAAGCTGCGTCGCATCAGTTATCTACTACGAAACAGTTGTATTAACCCAGGTATCCCTATCTAATGTAATTTTTCTCATTAGATTTACACACGGGAGAGTAAAGATTCTTAGAACTTATTTATGCAATCTTCTTTTCAACATAGTCTTTAATTTCTCTAAGTCTGCTTCCATTATCGTCAGGATTTGAGTAGGTCTCTAACCTAATTTTTCTGGGAATGCCATTAAAATCTCGATAGTTAATTAGTAGGCAATATATTATACCGTTGTATTTTCTAGTATCTAGACAAATGCTTTCAATACAATCTAAGGGAATGTGGTTCCATATGCCAATTACAATCTTATCTTTATACAATTGAACATCGTAGGTTTTATTTGTCTTAAGTTCTTTAAGTCCATAGACAAACGAAAATGTTTTGAATAAGTAACCAGCATTGATTTTTTCGTCTTGTCCTTTGACCATTATCCAAAGAATAAAGAGAATAAAACCAATTACCATAGCAAATCCTTTGAGAAATTCTATTAAAATTTCCAACATTGCCCCTCCCATTATATAAATACTTAACTAATTTGTTCTTTTTAAGTCTTTCTCATATTTGTTGCAATGCTTTACCAGGGTTCTATAATCTTAACTTACTTTACATCTGAAGGAATTCTTTCCAAAATACGTTCTAGATCATACTTAGCTTCATCAACCGTCATATTATGAATATCCACGTATATATTAGATCCCGTTATTTCCCCACAGAATTACCTCCTTGGTTGAATCTTAATGCTTTAATATTATATCTTAGCCAAAGGTATAATCATGACGAAAGAAAAGCTACTTTTCAAGAACATTTCAACATAAAACAAAAAAAGACCCATAAAAATGAGCCTTTTATCAGAAATATATGGCTATCAATTATTAGGGAATATTTGTAAACACTAACTAATCATAGAGCTAGTGGATTGATAAGTAAGCATAGAAAAAACAAGCGATTTAGTTAATATTGAGTTAAAAACTATTCTTTAAAAGGAGTAAATCATGCAGTTTTTCTTTATCCCATAAAACTATGTCTGCGGATTTAGCAAGTTCAATAGCGGCCTTACTGAATTTAGAATTTGTAACTACCATAGCCTTGTTGCATTGGTAAAAAGACTTTCCTGCTATCACTTGTTGAACTGCGTCGTTTCCAACTGTACCTGAATATCGTTTTGCCTGTACGGCAATTTTCTCTCCGCCTTTTTTCAATATTAGGTCTACTCCCTGATCACCTGAACCCTTGGTTTGAATAACAGAATAGCCTTGATTCATAAAAATATCTTTGAGGTAAATTTCAAATTCCAAACCAGAGAGGTGGCTAAGTTCCTCATCATTAAGAAAATGACATTTTTGGTTTATTTGAAACTCTAATTTTTTAATATCAACCAATTCTTTAACATTTTGGGATAATGAATTTAAGGAGAAATTGTAACCAATCGATTTTAGGTATAGTCTGAATCCTTCCAAGTTTTCATAATCTAAGGAATTAAATTTAAATTTTTCAATATAGGTAATAATCAAGTCCTCAGGTTTATGACACGAACTAAAGTTTATTTCATTTTTATGAAACTTTTTAAATAATTCCTCAGATTGAATTTCCGAGATTCTGTGAACTAAATCCCTACTAAAAAACCTGAGAGACAGATCGTCAAGGTTTAATATTCCTTTCATAAATAATAAGTTTACAAAAGGTACTAATTGCTCATTCACAGTTCGTTTTACTTCCTCTATATTTGATCTATCGCTATTTAAAAACAAGTTTTCTAAACTCACTATCTCAGTTTTTCGTAGTTTTTGGGTTAGATAAAGAAAGAGCATTTGTACCTTTGATGAATCATCAAATATTTCCTTAGGGACGACACGTAAAAACTTGATTGTTTTCTCCTTAAATGCATCATTATGCAATCTATCTCTAAATCTTTTTACTTGTTTCTTTTGCTTTATTCGCAATATAAAAATAACGCCACAAATAATAATACTACTTGGCAACATCATTGGAGAATTCACAATCGAAAGAATAATATCTGAAATCCAAACAACAAAAGCGCTCAAAAGTAAAATGAAAATTAGTAAGCCAACCAACTCATTTCCCTCCATTAGAAACTATTTATAGATGATAATATTCAACTAATGGAATATATTACCTTCCATCTCCTATCCAAAGTATAATTTTTTATATATGGCGGTTCATATTATTTCTGTCGTAGTATCTTTATACTACGTAAATTAAATTGCTAAAATCAACACAGTTCTTTAACAGGGCTAATAACTAAAAAGAGACTTAAAAAAGTCCCTTTAATGTCTTTTATTCAGTTCTTCATAAACTTGCTCTAAAGATATATCATGATAACTTAATAATACCAACAAGTGATAAATCAAATCCCCAACTTCATAAACGACTTCTGCATTATCCTCACTCTTTGAGGCTATAATTACTTCCGCAGCTTCTTCCCCTACTTTTTTAAGAATCTTATTTTGACCCTTCTCAAAAAGATAGGTTGTATAGGAACCTTCCGGACGCGTGAGTTTTCTTTCACTTATTACATTATATAACTCGGCCAAAAGACTGCTAAAGTCCTGACCTAATTTTCCCCCATCGTTAGTCCCTTTTGCTATGTCCTTATTAATGGCCTCTTTAGCACCCTCTTTAGCAACTAACGGTATTTCATTAAAGAAACAAGTATTGGCCCCGGTGTGACAAGCCACGCCGATTTGTTCTACCTGTATAAGTAAAGTATCAGCATCACAATCGTAGGAAATGGCCTTAACTAGTTGAAAATGCCCTGAAGACTCCCCTTTATTCCAAAGTTTACCCCTACTCCGGCTCCAGAACCAGGTCTTGTGAGTTTCGATAGTCTTTTGCAGCGATTCCTCAGTCATGTAAGCAAGCATCAAAACCTTTTTCGTTCTGTATTCCTGGATGATAGCTGGGATTAAACCTTTTTCATCGTATTTAATAACACTTAGATCTAAACTCATATCCTTACCTTTACCCCCCGTTCCTGAAGATATTCCTTAGTTTCCTTGATGGTATATTCACCAAAGTGGAAAATTGAAGCAGCTAAGGCAGCATCCGCCTTCCCCTCAGTTAATCCATCGGCAATATGCTCAAGGTTTCCCACACCTCCGGAGGCTATCACTGGAATATTTACTAGTTCTGCGACTGCTCGGGTTAGAGGAAGATCAAAGCCATCCTTAGTACCGTCTCTATCCATGCTGGTCAGAAGAATTTCTCCTGCCCCTAAGGCTTCTACTTTTTTTATCCACTCTAAAACGTCCATACCTGTGGGTGTGCGACCACCATTAATATAGACCTCCCATTTATTGGGCTCCTCAGTTCTTCTGGCATCAACTGCCACCACAATACATTGAGTGCCAAATTTATTGGCTCCTTCTTCAATTAATTGTGGATTCTTTACTGCCGCCGTATTTAAGGAGATTTTATCGGCACCGGCTGATAACATGATTCGAATATCTTCTACGGTGCGAATGCCACCACCAACGGTAAAAGGAATGAAAACTTCTTCTGAAGTTCTTTTGACCATATCTAACATGGTCGCCCTATTGTCACTAGAGGCTGTGATATCTAAGAAAACCAACTCGTCAGCCCCAGCTTTATCATAGATGGCAGCCAGTTCCACGGGGTCTCCGGCATCTCTTAGATTAACAAAGTTAGTACCTTTAACTACTCTTCCTTCGGTGACGTCAAGACAGGGAATTATTCTTTTGGTAAGCATCCTATTTCCCTTCTTTCTCGGTTAAGACTAACGCCTCTTCTAATTGTATCGCCCCAGTGTAAAGGGCCTTACCCAAAATTATACTGTCCACACCAAACTCTTCTACTGCCAGCAAATCTCTAATGTCCTGTAAGGAAGACATGCCACCTGATGCTACCACTTTAAGGCCTGTTTTTTCAGCCATTTCTTTTGAACTTGGCACATTAGGCCCAGTCAACATGCCATCACGACTGATATCGGTATAGACTGTTCTTACAACACCCATGGCTTTCATCTCTAACCCCAGTTCCACTGTAGTTTTCTCGGAGGTCTCGGCCCAACCATGAATAGCCACTTTTCCATCCTTACCATCGATACCAACCACAATTTTTTCGCCCCCAAAACGCTTACAAGCCTCAGCCACTAGTTGTGGATTTTTGATGGCAATGGTACCTAAGATAACTCTGTTGATACCTAAATCCAATAATTTCTCAATGGTTTCAATATCCCTAATACCTCCACCTAATTGCACGGGTATTTTCACGGTTTTCAAAATTCCCTGGATCACTTCTAAATTCTTCGGTGCTCCGGCGAAGGCTCCGTCTAAATCTACTAAGTGAAGCATATTTGCTCCCTTAGCTTCCCAACCTTGAGCCACGGCCACCGGGTTATCGGAATAAACTGTTTCATCTTCCATTCTGCCTTGTACTAAACGCACACACTTACCATTTTTTAAATCTATGGCAGGGATTAAAAGCATTTAAATCAACTCCCCAAAATTTTTCAATATTTTAAGACCTACGGTACTGCTTTTTTCTGGGTGAAACTGAATTCCAAAAAGGTTATCCTTAGTAATGATCGAAGTAAATTTCATATTGTAGTCAGTCTGACAAGTGGTGACTTTAGGATCTACCGGATCCACATAATAGGAGTGAACAAAGTAAAAATAGGAACCGGAATCAATTCCCGCCATTATTGGGCTGTCATTTACTATTTCGGCAGCATTCCAACCCATATGAGGGATTTTCACACCTTCCGGTATTTTTCGAACTCGACCTTCCACTAAATCTAAACCCTTATGTAAGCCCCATTCTTCGCTTTCGCTAAACATCAATTGAAGACCTAAGCAGATGCCTAAAAAGGGTGTGCCCTTCTTAACCACTTCATGGATAGCTTCAATCATTCCACTAGCCTGTAAATTTTCCATAGCGTCCTTAAAAGCCCCTACACCTGGCAGCACCACAGCGGGAGCTTTGATAATTTCTTCAGGGTCAGACACAATCTTAGCCGGAAAACCGACTTTTTCAAAACCTTTTTGAACACTACGCAAGTTTCCCATGCCGTAATCTATAATGGCAATCATTTTTAAATTCTCCTTCCAATACTGTAAACCATATTGTTCACTATTTTCACAAATTTAAATAGGAACAGCTAATAGTCAACAGTTACAGTTGTCCCTTAGTAGAGAGAACCCCGTCAATCTTTGGATCGATGGAAACCGCTTCCCGTAAGGCTCGACCTAGGGCCTTGAAAATTGCTTCAATAATGTGATGGGTGTTTCCACCCTCTAGTAACTTAACATGAAGGGTTACGCCAGCGTTAAAAGCAAAGGCTCTAAGAAACTCTTCAACCAACTCTGTATCAAAATTACCAACCTTAGCGGCCGGGATTTCTACTTTAAAGACGATAAAGGGGCGACCACTTAGGTCTAGAGAAACCATTACTAAACTTTCATCCATCGGTACATAGGAAGTTCCGTATCTCTTAATGCCCTCTTTGCTTCCTAAGGCTTCCTTTAATGCCTGTCCTAAGGAAATACCGATATCTTCTACTGTGTGGTGATCATCTATTTCCACATCACCCGTGGCTTTTAAATCTAAATCAAAAAGTCCATGTCTCGTCCAAAGATTTAACATATGATCGAGAAAGGGTACTCCCGAGTCTATCTTGTATATTCCCTTACCATCTAGGTTTAAACTTAAGTTAATATCTGTTTCCGTAGTTGTTCTTACTACTTCCGCGAATCTATTCTCACTCACTTTAATTCCCTCCCTAGAAAAGCTTCGCTAGCGCGAAGCGCTGAGTTA
>JUEG02001064.1_pt1 | contig 20902 bp, 19 predicted proteins | sample 432341 | NCBI WGS metagenome assembly JUEG02 (sample SAMN02953476, study PRJNA257561) | rock porewater metagenome | biome: terrestrial; feature: Opalinus Clay rock; material: porewater; isolation source: Opalinus Clay rock BIC-A1 borehole | place: Switzerland: Mt Terri URL, St-Ursanne ... | reverse complement strand
GGGCACGCCCTGCGCATTGCGGACCGACACCACCTCGTGCTTGAAGGCGAGGTAGCGGGCCGGCTCGGTGCCGGTGTTGAAGTGCTGGTGGAACCACATGTTGGGCGGCACGATGAGCGAGCCCGGTCCCCACTCGTAACGCCGCGGCTCTTCGCCTTCGGGCCACATCAGGCTGTAGCCCTCGCCCGAGAGAATGATCACATGGGCTCCCGGGCCGTGCCGGTGCCCCTTCTTGTAGGTGGCTGTCGGGAACTGCGAGATGTGGCTGTTCATCGAGCCCTTGGCCATCGCGAAGCGGATGTGCCCGCCGCCGGCTCCGCGCTCCCCGGCCTCGACGAGCGGCAGGTTGGCCGTGTCGGCGACGAAATTGGTGTCGAGCAGCAGGCCCTTCTGCTCGCCCTTCGGCGAGAAGTAGTCCGGCTCGCCGTCGAAGCGGTCCGGGAAGTCCTTCGTGGTCCCGAAGACGAAGTCGACGTCGTCGTACATGTTGATGACCGGCGGCATGTTCGTGGAGGAGACGAAGCGCGCGGCCTTCCGGCCCGAGCCGTTGAAGTGCTGGTGGTTGGCGTTGAGCGGGATCGCGAACAGGGAGCCGGCCTGCCACTCGAAGGTGACCTCGGCGCCGGCGTCGTTCCAGACCTTGGTCGAGCCCTGCCCCTCGAGGACCAGCATCATCTCCTCGAACAGCTGCCGCTGCGGGGCGAGTTCGCTGCCGGCTGGGATCTCGCAGACGTAGCAGTCGTTGGACGTGCGGGTCGCCTCGTGGTTGATGAACACGCCCCGCCCGCCACGCCGCTCCCACGGCTTGAGCTCGACCGTCCGCAGGTCGGGCACGTAGTGGGCCGCGACGATGTCCAAACCTTCGGCGGCGACCCAGCGCGTGTAGGGGGAGTCCTTCTCCGTGGCGAACTTCGCCGCCAGGCTGTCGTTGACGAGTGCGTCCTTGGCCATCCGTGGCCTCCCTGATCGGCGTACGTAGCAGGGCTGTCGCCACATACGTGGGTGAGCGGTGGTCCCGACTCGGGTAAAACGGTAGGACCATAAGGCCATGGCTTTCGAAGTGTCAACGACTCGACACCGCTCGACCGGCTACCGCCCCTGGTCGGCCACCTCCGCCGCCGCCTTCGCCGCGGCGGCTGGGTCGAGATACAGCCCGCCGCGCACCGTTGGCGCCATGTGCTCGTCGAGCTCGTAGAGCAGCGGCATCCCCGTCGGGATGTTCAGCCCCACGACCTCTTGGCGGGACAGCTGGTCCAGGTGGGTGGCCAGGGCGCGCAGCGAGTTGCCGTGGGCGGTCACGAGTGTCGTCCGCCCGGCGCGCAGGTCGGGCACGATCGCGTCGTACCAGTAGGGCAGGAGGCGGGCGACGACGTCGGCGAGGCTCTCCGTCCGCGGGACCAGGTCACGTGCCGGCCCGGCGTACCGCGGGTCGGCCGAGACGTCCCACTCGCTGCCCGGTTCGATCGGTGGCGGCGGCACGTCGTACGACCGCCGCCACAGCTGGAACTGCTGCTCACCGTACTGCGCACGAATCGCTCGCCTGTCCTTGCCCTGCAGGTCGCCGTAGCACCGCTCGTTGAGCCGCCAGTGCCGGCGCACGGGTATCCAGGCCCGGCCGGCCGCCTCCAGCGCGATCGTGCCCGTGCGGATCGCCCGGGTGAGCACCGAGGTGTGCAGCGTCGTCGGCAGCAGGCCGGCCTCGCGCAGCAACTCGCCGCTGCGCCGCGCCTGGTCCTCCCCGTGCGCGGTGAGATCCACGTCCACCCAGCCCGTGAAGAGGTTTTTCGAGTTCCACTCGCTCTCGCCGTGACGGAGCAGGATGAGCGTCGGCATGCCGGCGATCCTTGCATATGCCGAGCCATGGTCGGCCAACCTTTAGCGTGGTCTAATGGAAAGACCAAGTCGATGCGAGGGGATCCGCGGTTTGTGCAGACCATGGGTTCCGGCGCCCGGGGAGAGGATACGAGGAGCGTTGACGAAGGTTGTCTATGTCGGTGTCGAGGGACGGGAGCGCGTTGTCGGCGCCACGGTCGGTGAGTCGGTCATGACGGCGGCGGTCAAGAACGGGGTTCCCGGGATCGCGGGGGAGTGCGGGGGGAATTCCTCCTGTGCGACCTGCCATGTCTGGGTGCGGGAGGAGTTCCTGCCGCTCGTCGGTTCGCCGGGCGACATGGAGGAGGATCTCCTCGATCTGGCCGTGTCCGAGCGGCGGGTGACGAGCCGGCTGTCGTGTCAGATCCCCGTCACGGCGGCTCTCGACGGCCTGACCGTCGACGTCCCGCCCGATCAGCCGTGACTGCGGCCAACCGGCGGTCGGCCGGTGAGGTCGGCTTGACAGTCCGACGATAAAGGTATGACAGTTAGGCCCAATGGACGGTCGCCGGTTCGGCGGCGTGTCGGCACGTGAAAAGGGAGACGCTCGTGCTCAGACCAGAGATCAACGACCTCCTGACGCAGACCGGGCCCGGGACGCCGACGGGAGCGCTGTTCCGGCAGTACTGGATGCCGGCTCTCCTCGCGGAGGAGCTTCCGGAGAACGACTGCCCGCCGGCGCGGGTCAAGCTTCTGTCCGAGCGCCTCATCGCCTTCCGCGACAGCGAGGGCCGGTACGGGTTGATCGACGAGTTCTGCGCGCATCGCGGGGTGTCCCTGTGGTTCGGCCGGAACGAGCAGTCGGGCCTGCGCTGCACGTACCACGGCTGGAAGTACGACGTCACCGGTCAGTGCGTCGAGGTCCCGTCGGAGGCCGACAACAGCACTTTCTGTGAAAACGTCAAGCTCACCGCCTATCCGCTGGTCAAAATCGGCGACGTCCTGTGGACCTACATGGGAGACCCGCGGACGCGCCCGGCTCTGCCCGAGTTCGAGTTCGCACAGGTTCCGCCGGAGCAGACCTACACCTCGAAGCGGTGGCAGCAGTGCAACTGGCTGCAGGCGTTCGAGGGCGGCATCGACTCCAGCCATGTGACCTGGCTGCACTCCGGAGGCTTGAGGAACGACCCGCTGTTCAAGGGCGCGAAGGGCAACGAGTACAACCAGAACGACACGAAGCCGTTCTTCGAGGTGGCCGACAGCGAGGGCGGTCTGTTCGTCGGCGCCCGCCGCAACGCCGAGGAGGGCAACTACTACTGGCGGATCACCCCGTGGGTGATGCCGTCCTTCACCATGGTGCCCCCGCGCGGTGACCACCCGGTCCACGGTCACTTCTGGATTCCGATCGACGACGAGAACTGCTGGGCGTACAGCTTCGACTACCACCCGGTCCGGCCCCTGACGGCGGTCGAGCGGCAGGCGATGGCCGACGGCCACGGAGTCCACAGCGAGAACATCCCGGGCACGTACCGGCCCGTGGCGAATCTCGACAATGACTACCTGATGGACCGCGAGGCGCAGAAGCGCGGCGAGCACTACTCCGGGGTCAAGGGCATCGCCATCCAGGACTCGTCGCTGCAGGAGAGCATGGGCCCGATCGTGGACCGCACAAAGGAACGGCTGGTGCCGGCGGACAGCGGCATCATCAAGGCACGCCAGAAGTTGCGGAAGGCGGTGATCGCGCTGCGCGACGAGGGCGTGACGCCGCCCGGAGTCGACCCGGCGCACCACCGGGTGCGCTCGGCGGCGATCGTGCTGTCCCGGGAGGAGTCCTTCCTGGACTCCTCCCGGGAGGATGTGAAGGCCAACCCCGGCGTGCCGGTCACGTCGGTCTGACATGGGGACGCCTTCGATGTTCCCCAGCAGCTGCGCCAGGGCGGCCACTGCAACAGAGGCGCGCTTCCGGATCAACGCTTCTCTCGCACCGGCGCGCGCCGCGCGCATCGTGGCGCTCGACCAGGGTGCGGCGGGAGTCGTCCGTCGAGTGGCCGCCCACGAGTGGGCGACGGCGCGCTTCCTGGTCCACGAGGGCGACGCCCCCGGTGCCGGGAGCGGGATCGACCCGCCGAACGGCCCCCTGTTGCGCGGCATGGACGGAGCTCCCGCGCTCCTGAGCGAGGAGCTGACCCATGCCGACGTCGTCTTCATGATCGCGAGTGAGGACGGCGGGGCGGCATGCGCGTCGGTGATCGGCAGGGCCTGCGCCGCGCGTGGGGTCATGACAGCCGGCCTCGTCCTCGGGGACGGCTACGAGTCCGACGGCGCCGTAGCCGCACTCCGGCCGCATGCCCGGGTGCTGTTGCTGTCCGCGGACGAGAGCGATGTCGCCGAGCTGCTGACGGCGCTCCGGGCCTGACCGTCCCCGGGAGCAGCCCGGAGCGGCCCGGACCGCAGAGATGGCGAGCGACGACGAGAGACAGGGCGACATGGACAAGAAGATCAGTTTGCGCACCCTCCAGCAGATGAAGGACGAGGGACGCAAGATCGTTGGTGTCGTGGCCTGGGACTACCAGATCGCCCGCATCGTCGACCGGGCGGGCGTGGAGATCGTCTCCGTCGGAGACACGGTGGGGATGAACCTCTGGGGCCAGTCCAACCCGTTCGAGGTCACGATGGACGAGATGCTCACGGTGACCCGAGCGGTGCGGCGCGGGGTGAGCGCGGCACTGGTCAGCGCCGACTTCCCGTTCGGGCCGCTGCAGGAGGGCGCCGGCAGCGCCGTGCGGGCGGCGATCCGCTTCGTCAAGGAGGCGGGCGTCGATCTCGTGAAGCTCGACGCCGCCTCCGACTACCTCGAGGCCGTCGAGGCCGTCACGCGGGCCGGCATCCCCGTCTTCGCGCAGTTCGGGATCACGCCGCAGACAGCGCTCCGCTACGGCGTGGAGTACAACGCCGTCCCGTCCGCCGCCGACCAGGTGGCGGTCGAGTTGAAGGACGAGCTGGTCGCCGAGGCGAAGCGGCTCGAGGAGGCGGGGGCCGCCCTGCTGAACTTCACCAACTCGGGGCCGGTCGTCGGCGCGGCGGTCGCCGAGGCCGTCTCGATCCCGGTGCTCGGCGGCTTCGGCGGGGGCCCGTGGCTCGACGGCCGGATGCGGATGGCGCACGCGGCCATCGGTTACGCCGCCTCCGCGATCGACGGTGCGCCGGACGCCTACGCCAACGTCGCGCGGATCACGTTGGACGCCATCACGGCGTACGCGCAGGACGTCCGTGCCGCGCGTCCGCTTCCCGGCGGCATTCCCGTCCCGCCGCCTACGATCTGACCTGTCCAGGGCCATCTGACCTGTCCAGGACCGAGAGGAACCGCATCGTGCCCACCGCTGTCATCGACGGAATTTCCACGCGCTACGACATCGCGGGGTCCGGGCCGCCGCTGCTGATGTTCTCGCCGGGCGGCTTCGACTCGACGCTGGAGAGCTGGCGGACGGTCGGGATCTACCGCCGCCTCGGCCTGCTCGGCCATTTGACGAAGAGCTACACCTGCATCACCTTCGACCGGCGCGAGTCGGGGCAGTCCGGCGGCCGGGTCGAGCGCCTCTCGTGGGACGGCTACGTCCGGCAGGGGAGGGGGCTGCTGGACCACCTCGGCATCGATCAGGCGCATCTGATGGGCGGCTGCGTCGGCTGTTCCACGGTCGCGGCCTTCGGAGTCGCTCACCCGGAGCGGGTCCTGAGCATGGTGCTGTTCTCACCCGCGGGCGGCGTCAGGTACCGGCTGAAGCAGCACGCCCGGTTCGTGCGGCATCTGGCGTACGCCGAGGAGCACGGTCTGGAGCAGGTCGCCGCCCTGGTGCGGGGCTCGGACCGTGGGTTCACCGCCGACCCCCGGGTCGGCCCCTGGGCCAGCGTGATCCGTACCGACCCCGCCTTCGCCGCCGCCTACGCCCGGGGTGACGCGGATCGCTACCGTGTCGCCGTCAGCGGTACGGCGCGGCTGCTGTTCGACCGTGACACGGTTCCCGGGCCGGAGCCCGAGGACTTGCTGCGGCTCGGGCTGCCCGCGTTGATCGTGCCGGGCCAGGACCAGTCGCACGCGCCCTCGGCCGCGCGCTATCTGCAGGAGTGCCTGCCGCGTGCACAGTACTGGGACGTGCCGGTCGGGGAGCAGACCGAGCAGACGGCGCCTGCGCGGATCCTGCAGTTCCTCGACGGCGTGTAGCGGACCGGACGCCTGCGTCGTCCGCGACGCCCGGCCTGCTTATCCGGCGGCGGCAGATCCGGCCGGTGCACGAGACCGCCGACGGGCGGCGCACGTCCAGCTGCGGCCCCGTCCCATCATTTCGGAGCCGGCCCCGGCTCCTCCTCTCGCCGGACGAAGGAGAGCACTATGGGAACGAAGAGAACGACCGCGGTGAGCCGGGCTGCCGGCCGCGCAGCACTTGGCATCGGACTCGCGGGTGCCCTCGCGGCCTGCGGTTCTGTGGGCGGTTCGGCGACGAGCGACGTCGGCGCGTTCGAGGGCGAGGACCTCGAGCTCGTCGTGCCGTACGAGCCCGGTGGTGGGTATGACGTCTACGCACGAGCCATCGCGCCGTCTTTGGAGGAATGCCTCGGTGCGCGTGTGATCGTCCTGAACGAGCCGGGCGCGAGTGGCCTGGTCGCGACCAATAAGACGGCTGCGGCGCCGGCCTCGGCGAACCGGATCCAGATCGTCAACACCGTGGGGCTCGTGTCGGCCCAGATCGCCGGCGCGGAAGGCGCCAACTTCGATCTGTCGGAGCTGTCCTGGATCGGCCGTGTCTCAGCGCCGCCGAACGTCCTTGTCGTGGCCGCCGACAGCCCGGTCAGGGATTTCCAGGACATCGTCGATGCCAAGAAGACGGTGCGATTCGTGGCGCAGGGCCCGGGCGCCAACGACTACATAGCCCCGAACGTCGTGGGGTCGGCCTACGGATATCCCTTCAAGACGATCACCGGCTTCGCGGGTTCGAGCGAAGCTCGCACAGCAATCGTCGCGGGCAACGCCGACGCCCACGTCCTGCCCGTCGACAGTCAGCTGCCGGCCATCAAAGCCGGTGACGTCCGCCCGATCGTGACGATCGACGAGGAACCGGATCCGCTGCTCCCGGACACTCCCACCATCTACAAGACCGAGCCGCCGAGCGACGAGGCGCGCAGCATCATCGACGACCTGGTCGCGATGGGGCGGACCGGACGTTCTCTTGCTGCCTCGCCGAAGATGGACAAGGAGCGCCTCGCCGCCCTCCGCGAGGGGTTCCAGTGCGCCGCCGACGACCAGGCGCTGGTTGAGGAGATGAAGGAACAGCAGCGGCCGTTCAACCCGCTCGGCGGCGAGGAGACCGCCCGGCTCGTGGACGAGGTGCTGGGAGCCTCGGAGGAGTTCCAGAAGCTGATCAGGCGGAGTTACTGACCCGGCGCCTTCGCCGCTCCCCCCGCTGACGAGGCGCTCGGTGGCCTGCGCACTCGGTCGGAGGCGTTCCCGGCAGTGGGCCCCGCGTTGCGGGTCCGCCCTAGGCTGCCCGGCTGCCATGCCCGTCAGTGCGGCGCTGTCCGCCCGTCGCGCGGACGGCCCGATTTCCCGAGGAGGTCCGCCATGGAAACGACCGGTGAGCGCCACTGCTGGGACGACGTCATAGGGGACGACGAGCGCCTGATCGAGAGCTGCTACCAGCCCCGGCTCCTGGGGCGCCGCCCGGCACTCCTTCTCATCGACTGTTATCAGAAGGTCTTCGGGGACCGGCCGCGGCCGCTCGCCGAAGCGATCGACGAGTACCCGGCCACCTGCGGGACCGCCGGATGGGATGCACTGCCCCACCTCACGGCGCTGCTCGAACACGCCCGCCAGGTTGGCGTCCCCGTGTTCCATACGACCGGCGACGCACGGCTCGGGTCGGTCACGCTGCGCTCCCGGGCGCCGGGTCGGGACGGGCCCGCGGGCTACGACTTCGTCGCTCCGCTTGCACCCGCCGAGGGTGAGACCGTCATCCGGAAGAGCAGGGCCAGCGCGTTCTTCGATACTCCGCTGGCGACGCGGCTGCGCCGGCTCGGCATTGACACGCTTCTCGTGGCGGGGGAGACGACGAGCGGCTGCGTTCGCGCGAGCGCGGTGGACGCGTACTCGCACGGGTTCATCGTCGGGGTGGTGGAAGAAGCCACGTTCGACCGCAGCAGCCTGTCCCACAAGGTGAATCTGTTCGATCTGCACCTGAAGTACGCGTCGGTTCTGCATGTGGACCGGGCGCTGAACTACCTCGACGGGGCCGCGTCGGCGGAGCCCCCGGAGGATCCCGCGTAGCGGACGGGTGGACCGTGGAGCCACCGGATGCGGGCGGGAGGCCTTCCCGTCCTCCGTCTGGTTGTTCCCCGCGCCTTGTTCCCCGCGCCGGCCTGCCCGGTCGGGCACGCCGGCGGACGGCTGTGGCCGGGCGGCCCGCGGTCACCCGGCCACAGCCGTCCGTGCGATCAGTACAGCGTGCTCAACAGCTCCTCGTACTCCGCCGGCGCCTCCATGATCTGCTTCACGAATCCGTCGAGCTCTTCTCCGCTTCGGAAGCCGAGCGGCCGCTCCTGCTTCTCGGAGTCAGCGATCAGTTCCGGATCCTTCATGGCGGCGGCCACGGCGTCCCGGAAGCACGCCTTCAGGCCCTCGTCCATCGCCGGCGGGGCCACCAGCGGACGGCCGAGTTCGACGAGGGCCAGGTGGGCGTCGATGATCTTCTGCTGGCTCTCCGTCATCTCGACCTCGGTCACCGATGGGATGTCATCGGCCAACCACTCCGGGGTCTCCCGCCCCATGACGAGGACCGGGGTCTGAGACCCGTTCTCGACCGCGGCCCGCCGGCTGCCCGGCTCCCCGCTCATCCCGTCCACATTGCCCTGCTGGACCCCCAGCTCGGTCTCGCCCGACCCGGGGAATCCGGTCACGACCTCGGCGTTGAGATCGAAGACGGCGGTGAGAATCGAGGGCGTGATGTAGTCCTCGGCGCCGGGCCCCGTCGATCCCCAGCGGAAGCTGTCGGCCTTCCGCACGTCTTCCCAGGATCGATACGGACCCGTGCCATTGGTCACGACGAGGGGCGGATCGCCGGCCACCCGGCCCAGGTAGGTGAGGTCGTCGAGTGAGAACGGAGCACCATCCGCCCCGGCGATGGAGGCTCCGCCGCCGCCGACCCCGTTCATGATGGCGATCGTGGTGCCGTCCGGCTTCTGGGTGAGCAGGTTGTTCACCGCCAGGAGCCCTCCGGCGCCGGGCTTGTTCTCCACGGCGACGGTCGCGTTCAGCTGCTCTTCCAGGTAGGGCGCGACCAGGCGGGCGTACGAGTCATAGCCGCCCCCGGGGGTGTACGGCACGACCAGGGATATGTTCCTGCCCTCCAACGTGGAACAGTCCGACGCGGCGGCCGCGTTCGATGTCTCGCTCGAACAGGCCGTCAGCATGCCGGCAGCGACACTCAGCGCGACCAGGGATCGCAGACTCCGGCGGGCATTGCACTCATGGCTCATCCGACTCTCCTTCGGGACAGATGTGGGGACGGGGCGCCTGCGTCACTGCAGGAACAGGCCCGGCGGCGTTGGCAGATTGAGCAGCAGGTCGAAGGCGACGTAGAGCACCGTGCCCGCCACAGCGGCGTAGACCGCGCTCAGCAGCCACGTCCGCCGACCGGCGAAGCGTAGGTAGAGGAGGGCGAACAGCGGGCCGGTGACGAACAGGCCGGCGACGTACAGGGCGATGAAGAAACCGGTGATCCAGGCCAGGGCGGCAGCCCAGCTCTCCGCACCCGCCGTCGCGAAGACGTACTCGACGTCGTCACGGCCGGCGTCGTCCTCAGCGCCCGGCCCGGTCGGGTCGGCCGACCCCTTCCGTAGTTCGAGGAGCGACTGCACGAGGTGCAGCGCGGCGAGAGCGAAGGCGCTCCCCGCGACCAGGCGGGGGAAGAGTGATGCCCGGAACGACCAATGGCCGGCTTCGAGGTACGCCCAGGCGAACAGCGCCAGCAACAACGACGTCAGCACCACGTCCGCCACGCGGTCGGCCGGCACCTGACGCAGGCGGCCGACTCCGCCTGGCCCGCGCAACCCGGTAGAGCGATTCCGATTTTGTGAATCCTGGCTGGTCACACCTGCACCTCGCTCTTCTCCTGGATGGTCGTGGCAGCGCGCGCCCGGGCACGTCGGCGCTTCAAGAACGGGACAACGAGTACCAGCACCATCACCGCGCCGATGGCCAGGACGACCGGCCGGCTCAGCCATGACCAGCCGAACAGCGAGTACGACAGGAAGAGGTACCGCTCGGCGAGGGCGCCCAGGACCACCGCCAGCAGGAAGGGCACCCGCGGCCAGTCGAAACGAATGCAGGCCACGCCGACCGCTGCGGCAGCGAGCATCACCAGCACGTCGGCGAAGCTGTTGGACGCGGTATAGGCGCCCAGGGAAAGGAGCAGGAGCAGGAAGGGAACCAGCAGCGGACCCGAGATGGAGGTCAGCCGGGTCAGTGGTTTGAGGAAGAGGAAGGCAGCCGCGACGGCGACGAAGTTGGCGAGGACAGCGATCCAGACCATCGAGAAGGTGACATCCAGGGAAGTGGTCAGCATCTCCTCGCCGGGGTCCAGTCCCACGATGAGGAAGGCGCTGAGCAGCACGGCGCTGCCGGCCCCGCCGGGGATGCCGAAGCCGATGGTCGGGATCAGCGACCCGCTGTCCTTGGCGTTGTTCACCGCGCCCGAGGCGATGACACCCTCGATGGCGCCCTTGCCGAAGAGTTCCGGAGTCTTGGAGCTCTGCTGGGCGTGACCGTAGGCGATGAACTGGGCCACCGAGCCGCCGAGGCCGGGGACGATCCCGACGCCGGTGCCGATGGCGCTGGAACGCAGCACCAGCGGCCAGTGGCGAAGGGTGTCCCGGATGCCCTGCCGGACGCCGGACAGCTCAGCGTTCACGGCGGGGGAGGAGGCTGAGCCGTTGTCGGCGATGCTGCGCTTGCTCAGCATGAGCTGCAGCACCTCGGCACCACCGAACAGGCCGACGACCAGTGGGATGATGCCGATGCCGTCCCACAGGTACAGCTGGTCGAAGGTGTACCGGGCCACACCGTCCTGCGGGTCGAGACCGACGAGTGCGATCAGCAGGCCGAAGGCCGCCATGATGCAGCCCTTGAGCAGCCGTTTGCCCGACAGCGCGATGACGAACGTCAGACCCAGCAGGGTGAGCGCGAAGAATTCGGGTGGCGCGAAGGCCAGCACCACCGGGCGGATAACCGGTACCGACAGTGCCAGCACCAGTGCCCCGAAGACCGCTCCCAGGGCGGAGCTGAACAGCACCGCGCCGAGCGCGCGGCCACTCTCGCCCCGCTTGGCCATGGGGTGGCCGTCGAGGACCGTGGCGGCCGACGTGGCCTCCCCGGGGACCCCGAAGAGCACGGAGGTGATGTCCCCGGTGGTCGAGGTCACCACCCACATGCCCAGCAGGAAGGCAAAGGCCTCCACCGGCTGCATGTCGAAGGTGAACGGAAGCATCAGCGCCAGCGTCACGGCACCGCCCAGCCCGGGGAGGAGTCCCACGACGAACCCGATGGCGACGCCCAGGAGCATCAACATCAGCGGTAGGGGCTGGACGACTTGCGTGAAACCGTTCAATAGGTCGGTGAGCATTGATTTCCTTCCAAGAACCAGGACGGGTCGGTGTGATCCGCGTCACGGTCCGGGCGACCAAAGCATGGGGTAGGCACGAACTGCAATCGCTTGCGTGCCCGTTGCTGGATCGTTATCGGCTCCCTTGGTGCGGTCCGGGCCGTCCGTCCGGTTGCCGGGTTGATGCTGCAGCCGCACTCCGGGAACGCCGCAGGTCAGGCAAACCGAGACAGCTCCTTGTGCGTGACGTTCCATCAGCTCTGTGGCTCGCCCGCAGGGCGCTCACAGGCGCTCGTGGCCCCGCTCCCGGGTGCCCGGGAGCCGCCGGCCGAGCCGAGGGGCGGGTGCGGCTGCCGTGCTAAGTCCTCGCCCCGTTCCAGGGCCGCGATCTGGTCCAGGCGCCGCTGGTGCACGTCGCCTTTGAAGGGCGTCGCCAGCCATGTCGCGAGGATCTGCTCGGCCAGTTGCGGGGGCACGACCTTGGCGCCCAGCACGAGCACGTTCGAGTCGTTGTTCCCGCGAGAGATTTCGGCGCCCCACAGGTCGCGGCACAGCCCCGCGCGCACCCCGCGGATCTTGTTGCAGGCGATCACCTCGCCGTGGCCGCTGCCACCGATCACGATCGCCCGGTCCGCCGACCCGTCGACCACCCGCCGGCAGGCGTCGGCACACAGCGGCGGGTAGTCCACGACTTCGCCGTGGCGGTGCGCGCCCCGGTCGTCGGTGTCGTGGCCGTGCGCTCGCAGCCAGGCCACTAGCCGGGCCTTGAGCGCGATGCCGTTGTGGTCGGCTGCGACCGCGATGCGTACGGTCTCCGTCCCCGGCATATCAGGCGGTGATGTCGTGCGTGCCGGCGGCGAAGAGCTCTTCGACGGGCAGCGGGCGGTCCAGGATCCGCTGGCTCACCGCGTGGCGCATGAGCTCCTCGAGCACCGCGCGGTTCGGGCCGATCCCGTAGGGAAGCGGATCGGTGCCGGTCTCCTCCAGCACGCGCTGGTACATGCGGTCGGTCCCGGTCGGCGCTTCGAGGGGGCCTTCGCTCAGCCGGTCGACGTACAGCTGCTTGGCGCGGGCGAAGGCGTCGAAGACCTGCGGGCCGAGCTCGGGCCGTGCCTGGAGTACCTCGTCCTTGACCACGACGAGGTGATTGATGGGATAGAGGCCCCGCCGCCGCAGCGCCTCGTAGCCCGCTTCCGTCGGGTCGGGAATCAGTGGCGCCACGTCCGGGGCGTCGATGTCCGCGCCGATCACCGCGGCCAGTTCGCCGTTCCGCAGCATCTCCTCGAGGGACCTCCCGGGCTCGATTGGGACAACGTTTCCCGGCGGCCGGTACTCGGCGACGTGCTCGTCGCCGGACAGCACCCAGGTGATCCGGCCGAGGTCTACGCCGTGCTCTTCCTGCAGGATCGCGCGCGCCCACACGCCCGTCGTCACCGTGTAGCCGCGATGTACCCCGACCCTGCGGCCTTCGAGATCCTTCGGACTGCGGACGTCCGACGCCGTGTTATGGAGGATCGCGCCGTGGTGGAAGCCGCGCACCAGGAAGACGGGCAGGGCGCTGAACGGCACGCCGTGGGCCTTGGCGGCGAGGTAGGTCGTCAGTGCCATCTCGCTGACATCGAACTCCAGGCCGCGGACCATGCGGCGGAAGGCCTGGACGAGGACGGGCACCTCCTCGAAGGTGAAGCGGAAGCCGTGCGGCGTAACTGCTCCGGTCCTGAGGGCAGCGTTGTTGCCCTGGGGACGGGTCACAGTCCGGAGCTGCGGGTCGGCCATGGGATTGCCTCGACTCGGTTGTAACGGTGGGAAACCGGGCCCCCTCAGCACGCGAGCCCGTCTGCCGAAAGTGGCTTGGACAGTCCAATAGACCTTAAGTTAGAGTGCGGCTCTTGAGTAGCCCCGGAAAGCGGAGGATTAGTCATGGCAGAGCAAGTGCTGGCGGCGGTCAGAACGGGTCCGGGCACGACCGAGCTCCGCGAGTTCCCCACTCCGGACATACCGGACGACGGGGCCATGCTCAAGGTCGAGGTCGCCGGGATCTGCGGCACCGACGTCAAGATGTACGCGAAACCGCCCTTCGGTGACCCCGTGATCATGGGGCACGAGAACGTCGGCGTCATCGCCCAGGCGGGCCGGACGTTCACCGAGCGCAAGGGACTGCGGGAGGGTGACCGGGTCTTCGTCGAGCACTACGTCGGCTGCTTCCGCTGCGAGTGGTGCCACGCCGGGGAGTACCGCCACTGCGAGTTGACCGATTGGCGCACCAACCCCGACGCCCGCCGCTACGGCTACACCTCCGCCGAAAACCCGGGCCACCTGTGGGGCGGCTTCTCGCAGTACCTCTACCTGCCCTGGAACGCCGTGACACACAAGGTCCCGGACGGCGTGTCCGCCGAGCTGGCCGGCCTCGTCACGCCGCTGTCGAACGGCATCGAATGGGCGCTGAACGCCGGCGGCGTCGGCTACGCCTCCACGGTCCTCATCCAGGGGCCCGGCCAGCAGGGACTGTCCCAGGTCGTCGCCTGCAAGCAGGCCGGAGCGTCGACGATCATCGTGACCGGCACGACGCGGGACGCCGCCCGGCTCGAACTGGCCAAGGCGCTGGGGGCCGACCACGTCATCGACGTGCGGCAGGAGGACCCACTGACACGGATCATGGAGATCACCGGTGGCCAAGGCGTCGGCGTCGTGCTCGACTGCACCGCGGGCGCCGGCACCGCCCCGGTCCTGCTGGGCATCGACGCGCTCAAGCGCCGTGAGGGCACGATGGTCATCCAGGGTGAGCTGGCGGCCTTCCCCGACTTCCCGGTCAAGAAGATCACCGAGAAGGCCATCACCATCAAGAGTGCGCGCGGCCACGGTTACCGCGCGGTGGAGCTGGCCCTCGACCAACTCGCCTCGGGCCGCTTCCCACTGGAGCGGCTGGGCACCCACAGCTTCGCGCTGGACGAGGTCGACCGCGCCATCCGCACTGTCGGCGGCGAGACGGAGGAGGACGTCGTCCACGTCTCCCTGCTGCCGTGGGGTCAGAGCGCATGAGCGTCGTCGTCCGGAACATCCGCCGCGCGGGCAGCGAACTCGTCGACGGCCTCGCCAAGTACGGCGTATCGACCGTCCACGAGGCACAGGGGCGCACCGGGCTGCTCGCCCCCGCCCTGCGCCCGGTCTACCCCGGCGCGCGCGTCGCGGGGACGGCCGTGACCGTCAGCCTGCCGCCGGCCGACAACTGGATGATCCATGTCGCCGTGGAGCAGTGCCAGGAGGGCGACATGCTCGTCGTGGCCCCGACCTCGCCGTCGGAGGCCGGCTACTTCGGCGATCTGCTCGCCACCGCGGCCGCCGCCCGGGGCGTGCGAGGAGTCGTCATCGACGCCGGCTGCCGGGACGTCGCGGAACTCGCCCGCATGGGCTTCCCCGTATGGTCGCGATACGTCTCGGCGTTCGGGACCGTGAAGGAGACGCTCGGCAGTGTCAACGTCGGGCTCGTGTGCGCCGGCCAGTCGGTGGCGCCGGGCGACGTCGTGGTCGCCGACGACGACGGCGTCGTCGTAGTCCCGCGCGCCCGGGCAGCGCAGGTGCTCGAGGCCTCCCGGGCGCGCGAGGAGAAGGAGTCGGTGTCCCGCGAGCGCTACGCGAACGGCGAACTCGGCCTCGATGTGCACGCGATGCGCCAACGGCTCGCTCGCAAGGGCCTGACCTACGTCGACGGGGAGTAGGACCATCAGTGATCATCGACTGTCACGGCCACTACACGACCACCCCGCCCGCGCATCAGAAATTCCGCGACGCGCAGCTCGCGGCGCTGGCGGACCCGTCGCTGCCCGTGCCGCGGCCGGCGGCCATCAGCGACGACGAGATTTGCGAGAGCGTCGAGAACAACCAGCTCAAGCTGTTGCGCGAGCGCGGCGGCGATCTGATGCTCTTCTCGCCGAAGGCGTCCGGGATGGAGCACCATGTGCCCGATGCGGCGACAGCGCGGGCCTGGGCGGCGGCGGGCAACGACCTCGTCGCCCGGGTGACCGGCCTGTTCCCCCGGCACTTCGCGGGCGTCTGCCAGCTGCCCCAGACCCCGGGCGGCTCCCTCGGCGGCGCCGTGGCCGAGCTGCGGCGGTGCGTGGAGACGATGGGCTTCGTCGGCTGCAATCTCAACCCTGACCCGTCCGGCGGATTCTGGACCTCGAAGCCGCTCACCGACGCGTACTGGTTCCCGCTGTACGAGGCGATGACGGAGCTGGACGTCCCCGCGATGATCCATGTGTCGAGCTCCTGCAACCCCAACTTCCACGCCCTGGGTGCCCACTACCTCAACGCCGACACCACGGCGTTCATGCAGCTGATCGAGGGTGATCTGTTCGCCCGCTTCCCGACGCTTCGGTTCGTCATCCCGCACGGTGGCGGCGCGGTCCCCTACCACTGGGGGCGCTACCGCGGGCTGGCCGAGCGCATGGGCCGCCCGTCCCCGTCCGAGCTGCTGGGAAATGTCTTCTTCGACACCTGCGTCTACCACCAAGCGGGCATCGACCTGCTGCATCGCGTCATCGACGCCGACAACATCCTGTTCGCCTCGGAGATGCTCGGTGCGGTCCGCGGCGCCGACCCGGAGACGAGCATCGCCTGGGACGACACGAAGCAGTACGTCGACCGGGCGGGGCTCTCCGACGGGCAGCGGCACAAGGTTTTCGAGGCCAACGCCCGGCGCGTCTACCCCCTCCTGGACGCACAGTTGAACGTTGCGGGGAGGTAGCGGTATGTCTCTTCTGCGACTGACGTTCGCGTGCGGCGACTACGACCGCACGCGTGCCCTGGAGGAGGGGACGATCCGTCCCGACGGCATCAAACTCACCTGTCTGCGGCTGCCTGTCGAAGAGACGTTCTTCCGGATGATGCGCCACCGGGAGTTCGAGGTGGCGGAGATGTCCCTGTCCTCGTACGTTCTGTCGTTGCAGGCCGATCCGGCGCCCTTCGTGGCACTGCCGGTCTTCACGTCCCGCATGTTCCGGCATGGTTCGCTCTACTGCAACGCCGATGCCGGCATCTCCGGCCCCGGCGACCTGCGCGGCAAGCTGGTCGGGACGCCGGAGTACCAGCTCACCGCAGGTGTGTGGGTACGCGGCATCCTGGCGGACCGGCACGGTGTCCCCGTGGACTCGGTGCGTTATCTCACCGGGGGCCAGGAGACCCCCGGTCGGATCGAGAAGGCCGCCGTCGATCCCGGAGGCTCGGTCGACATCAGCCGGATCCCGGCGGACAGGACGCTGTCGGACATGCTGGCCGAGGGTGAGATCGACGCGCTGTACACCCCTCGTATCCCCTCACCCTTCGTCGCGCGCGACCCGCGCGTGCGGCGGGTCTTCCGCGACGTCGTGGACGCGGAGAAGGACTACTACGCGGCGACCGGCATCTTCCCGATCATGCATGTGGTCGTCGTACGGCGTGATGTGTACGACCGCTACCCGTGGGTCGCGCAGTCGCTGTACAAGGCTCTGCTGCTGGCCAAGCAGGAGGCGTTCGCCAGCCTCTACGACTCCTCGGCCCTGCGGTTCATGCTGCCCTGGCTCAACCAGGACCTCGAGCAGGCCGCAGCTCTCCTGGGCGACGACTACTGGTCGTACGGGCTCGACGCCAATGCGGAGACGCTGGCGACCTTCCTGCGGTACCACCACGAGCAGGGGCTGTCCCGGCGCATGTGGAGCCCGGAGGAGCTGTTCGCGCCGGAGTCCACGGAGTCGGCCGTCATTTGAGTGCGGGGGCGCCTGAGCATGGCGGTGCCCCCGTCACCTCGGCGCAGCCGATGGCGGGCGCCGGGGCGGTGAGTGCGCGCGAGCGGGATTGTCCGTACGGGCCGCGGAGTGCGGCAGGCCACGCGGGCACCGCGGCGAAAAGGAACGTGCCGAAGGTCACGGCGAGGGCCGCGCCGAGGCACAGAGGCGTACGCAAGACGAGCGGGCCGCCTTCTGCCGCGGGGGGCAGGTGGAGTACCGCGAGGTGCTCGAGACGGGCGTCGCCCTGAGCTGCCCGGCATCCGATGGTCGCGCGGGGCCCCACCGTGTCCGTCCGCTGGGTCGGATCAGCCCTGTGCCGCCTCGGCACCGGCGATGACCAGGCCCTTCAAGGGGGTCGTGGAAACAGCGGCCTTGTCGGCGGGAATGGTCGCCCCCCGGGAGAGCGCCTTGCGCACCACCATGTAGTCGACAGGGTTGTTGACCGCGTCCACCGCCAGTAGCCGGCTGCCCTGGTAGTACAGGACCGAGAACCGCTCGCTGTCCGGCTCGCCACGGACGACGTAGTTGTCGTAGTCCGCGGAGAGTCCGGCGATCTGCAGCTTCAAGTCTCCCTGGTCCGACCAGAACCACGGCACCGCCTTCCTCTCCTCCAGCCTGCCGAGCAGCGTCGCGGCCGCTACAGCGGCTTGGGCCACTGCGTTCTGGACCGACTCCAAGCGAACTCTGCCCACGCCGGTCATCGGATGCGGCCGGAGAGTGCAGTCGCCTGCGGCGACGACCGAGGGTTCGCTGGTGCGGGCGTAGGCGTCGACGACGATGCCTCCGTCGCACTCGAGGCCGGCGCGCTGGGCGAGTTCGGTCCGCGGGACCACGCCGATCCCGACCACGACAAGGTCGGCAGGCAGCTCGCTGCCGTCGGTGAGCAGCACGCGGCTCACCCGCCCTCCCTCGCCGCTGAACCCGGACACCCCGGTCGAGAGCAGCACCGTTGTCCCACGGCGCTGGTGCGCCTGCCGGTAGAACCGCGAGACGACCGGTGCGACGGCACGGGCGACCAGCCGCTCGGCCGCCTCGACCACAGTGACGGCCTTACCCCGGGCGCGGGCGACCGCAGCGGCCTCGAGGCCGATGAAGCCGCCTCCGACGACGACGACGCGCGACGCGCCCGCCAGGCGTGACCCCAGCTCCGCCGCGTCATCGACGTCTCGCAGGTAGCAGATGCCGTCGAGGTCCGCGCCCGGCACCGTCAGCCGCCTCGGGCCGGCTCCCACCGTGAGCGCGAGCCGCTGGAATGGCAGGTCGCGTCCGGCCGCTGTCCTCGCAACGCCCGAGCCGGCCTTGCCCGCACCGGGCAGGTTCAGGCTGGTGACCCGCTCGCCGCGCAGAAGCTCGATGCCGGCGTCCGCGTAGAAAGCGGGCGTGCGAAACGCCAACGACTCGGGCCCGGCCGTGCCGGAGAGGAACTCCTTCGACAGGGGCGGCCGCTGGTACGGCGCGTGCGGCTCCTCGCCGATCAACGTGATCGGCGAGGTGTCGCCCAGCTCACGCAGCGACACGGCCAGCTGGAGGCCTGCCTGGCTGGCCCCGACGATCAGAGTACCGGCGCTCACCGCTGTCCTCCGGTTGGCGGGGCCGAGCCCGGTGAGGACGGCCGACGGGAGAATTTGATCACCGCGTGGCGCAGATCGGTGCATGTCATAGGCTCCCCTCTTGATCCGCAATGTGAAGGCTAGTCCATTCTACCACCGATGCGCAGGGTTGCTGTGGCCGCCTCTGCCGGACCCGGACGGCATGACCCCCCTTGGGTGCCGCCCCCGGCGGCGCCCAAGGGGGGTCATGCCGCGGGCGCTGGGCATGTGAAGGTCGCGGACTCGTTTCCCGGTATCGGCAGATGTTGCATTGTGAAAACTTGTGTTGGAATATGTTTGCTGCAAGGAATGCTGCAGGAGCGTGGTAAGGAGCCCTGGGTGAAGAAGACGGCGACCCGGCTCGCGGACGGCCGCGAGCTGATCTACTACGACGCGCGCGACGGCGCCCCGCGCGACGCCGTCGACCGGCGGCCGCTCGATCCCGTCGGCACCGCCTCCGAGATCCGCTACGACCCGCTCCTCGGCGACTCCGTCGTCGTCGCCTCGCACCGCCAGGGGCGCACCTACCACCCGCCGGCCGACGAGTGCCCGCTCTGCCCCTCCCGCGGCGGCCGGCACAGCGAGATCCCGGCGGCCGACTACGACGTCGTCGTCTTCGAGAATCGTTTCCCCTCCCTCGCCGGCGACGCCGGGCGGTGCGAGGTCGTCTGCTTCACCGCCGACCACGACGCGTCCTTCGCGGACCTCACCGAGGACCGGGCGCGGCTCGTGCTCGACGCCTGGACCGACCGCACCGCCGAGCTGTCCCGGCTGCCCGGCGTCGAGCAGGTCTACTGCTTCGAGAACCGGGGCCGGGAGATCGGCGTCACCCTCGGCCACCCGCACGGCCAGATCTACGCGTACCCGTTCGCCACCCCGCGCACCGAGTTGATGCTCCGCCGGCTCGGCGAGCACCACGAGCGCACCGGCGGGCGCAACCTCTTCGACGACGTGGTCGCCGAGGAACGCGCGGACGGCAGCCGGATCGTGCTGGAGGGCGAGCACTGGACGGCCTTCGTGCCCCGCGCCGCCCACTGGCCGTACGAGGTGCACCTCTACCCGAAGCACCGGGTGCCCGACCTGCCCGCGCTCGACGAGGCCGCCCGCGCGGAGTTCCCGCGCCTCTACCTGGAGCTGCTGAGGCGCCTCGACCGGGTCTTCGGCCCGGGCGAACCGCCCAGCCCCTACATCTCCGGCTGGCACCAGGCACCGCTCGGAGGCTGGGACCGGCGCCCGGTGGACCGCGGTGCCTTCGCGCTCCACCTCGAGCTTTTCACTATCCGACGCACTTCCGGCAAGCTGAAGTTTCTCGCCGGTTCGGAATCCGGCATGAATGTGTTCATCAACGATGTGCCGCCGGAGGCCGCGGCGTGCCGACTGCGAGAGGTAGCGAGCGAGTGAGCGACAAGAAGTACCTGGTCACCGGTGGCGCGGGGTATGTCGGAAGCGTGGTCGCGGCGCATCTGCTGGCGGCCGGGCACCGGGTCACCGTGCTCGACGACCTGTCCACCGGGCACCGCGAAGGTGTGCCGGTCGGCGCCGAGTTCATCGAGGGCCGTGTCCAGGACCTGCCCTCGGCGGACGGCGCGCCGTGGTTCGACTCCTCCTACGACGGCGTGCTGCACTTCGCCGCCTTCTCCCAGGTCGGCGAGTCCGTCGCCGACCCGGAGAAGTACTGGCGCAACAACGTCGGCGGCACCATGGACCTGCTGGCGGCCATGCGCCGCGCCGGGGTGCGCAGCCTGGTCTTCTCCTCCACCGCCGCCACCTACGGCGAGCCGGAGTCCGTGCCGATCACCGAGGCCGACCCGACCGCGCCCACCAGCCCGTACGGCGCCTCCAAGCTCGCCGTCGACCACATGATCAGCGGCGAGTGCGCGGCCCACGGCCTCGCCGCCGCCTCGCTGCGCTACTTCAACGTCGCCGGGGCCCACCGGGCAGCCGACGGGGTGATGTACGGCGAGCGGCACGACCCCGAGTCGCACCTGATCCCGCTCGTCCTCCAGGTCGCCCAGGGCAGCCGCGACGCGATCTCCGTCTTCGGTGACGACTACCCCACCCCGGACGGCACCTGCGTCCGCGACTACATCCA